>Ga0075471_10000679_pt1 | contig 20897 bp, 13 predicted proteins | sample DEB19_08_DNA_2_FD_74787 | JGI IMG/M metagenome (GOLD analysis project Ga0075471, IMG submission 74787) | Aqueous microbial communities from the Delaware River and Bay under freshwater to marine salinity gradient to study organic matter... | ecosystem: Environmental > Aquatic > Marine > Coastal ... | reverse complement strand
AATTTCACCCAACTACAACTTAAGCTCAATTTCATTCGAACTGCAGCGCAGGTTTATCAAGCACTTTGAACTAGAGGTAGAGCGTGATAACCTAAAAGATCGTGTAATTGAGCTCTCAAACGGGTCGACGGTACGTATGGGTAGCTTGTCGACTGTAGACTCAACCGTTGGCCGCTCGTACCAGCTCATACTCTTTGACGAGGCTGCGCTCGGTGACGGTGGCGAGGAGGCGTTTAACATTCAGCTCAGACCGACCCTAGACAGGACAGATGCTAAGGCTATATTTATTTCAACTCCTCGTGGCAAGCAAAACTGGTTTTCACGATTCTGGGATCGTGGGTTCTCCCCAGAATTTCCCGAGTGGTGTTCACTCTGGGCAGATTATGAAGAAAATCCCCGTATGAGCCCCAAGGACATTGAAGAAGCCCGTAGATCGATGTCAAAGCAGGAGTTTGAGCAGGAGTACTTAGCATCATTTACCACATTTGAGGGTCAGATTTATGAGCTGCACGACAATTCGGTACAGACTTGGGACCCTAAGTTGCAAGAGGATCAGAGTACTCAATTTCTGGCCGGCTGCGATCCGGGCTATCGTGATCCTACCGCGTTTCTAGTAGTAGCCTACTTACCAGATCCACGTGATGCGGGCGAGGATAAATTCTGGGTTATACGTGAGTATGAGGAGGCAGAGCAGACTACTGAATACCATGCGGGCCAAATTAAAACCCTAGCCGACGAGTTTGGGATCGAGCTGATCTTTATAGATTCGGCAGCAGCACAATTTGCCCAAGACCTTGCCTATCAGTACGATATTCCCACAGTTCGTGCCAAAAAAGATGTGTTACCAGGTATCGCTTATGTGCAAACACTGGTTGCACAGGGTAAACTATGGGTAGATCCTAGTTGTACCAAAACCATCGAAGCACTCAACCAGTACAAGTGGGATGATCGTGAGGGTTTGACTAAGGAAAAGCCTAAGCATGATCGGTATTCACACCTTATGGACGCACTCCGCTACTGTCTCTACTCGTTTACTAGATAACTATTATACTATAACTGAGCTAGTGTGTCAACTTTAAAATTCTAAGGCTGGTAAAATTACCACATTGACTATGTACTGCCCCGGTGGTATAATACTAACATTATGGCAAAAAATACTCAAAAACGTATACCTGTAAAATGGATCCGAGACCGTGCCAAGGGTGCTTACGAGAAGCAATCTAAGTGCTGGGTTTGCGGAACTAACCAAGACCTTGAACTACACCATACCCACAGTATTACCCTACTCCTAGAACAGTGGTGCCAACAACTGGGCATCCAGCTGGATACGGATGAGAGTGTGTTGGCGGTACGGGACCAGTTCATTAGTGAGCATCGCCGTGAGCTGTACGAACTAGTGTATACACTATGTAATCCACACCACGTCAGGTTACACCAGATATTTGGCAAAGCGCCCGGTCTGGGTACTGCTAGTAAGCAGCAATCTTGGTTAGAACTGCAACGCCAGAAACAGAGTGGAGAAGTGCTAAAGCAGCCTAGCTGGGGATCTCCGTTTAGTGAGTTTACCAGTGGAGATAACCGTGGGAATAAAAGAATTTTTTAGTGACTTGCGCTGGAAACTTAATCCTGCACAGGTTAGAATAGCGCAGGAAGAAGGTACCATGGTTGGTACCACTGCGCCAATTACCTATCAGCAAGCATTCAAGCGTGTTGAGATGGTTAATCGTGGTGTTAACCTCATTGTAAGCGCTTGCGCCAGCTTGGACTATGACGTCAAGGACAAGCTGTACGAGGGTGTAGTTGTAGGTACTCGTCAAAAGTCATTAAGTACACTACTCAACTACAGACCCAACCCCTACCAATCGGCACAAGATTTTCGCAAGAACATATTTACTGACTTTTTGCTAGAGGGTAATGTGTTCGTACACTACGACGGTACATTTCTCTACCACCTGCCCGCTAGCAAGGTAGAAATACTCACCGATGAAAAAACGTTTATTCGTGGCTACCGATACAACGGATTGGTAGACTTCAAGGAATCGGAGGTATTCTCGCTTAAAGATTTAAGTTCGGAGAGTATCTACCGTGGTTCGAGCAGGCTGGAAAGTGCACAGCGTTCGGTTCGTACACTCTACAACATGGAACAGTTTCAGGATGCATTTTTTGAAAACGGTGCTGTGTTTGGTATGGTTCTAACTACTGAAAATACATTATCGACCATAGCCAAAGAGCGCACAATTCAGTACTGGCAGCAAAAGTACAATCCTAAAGTAGGTGGTCGTCGTCCGGTTATCCTGGATTCGGGATTGAAGCCGCAAAAGATTACGGACACCAGTTTTAAAGAGATGGACTTTGATCAATCGATCAAAACTCATCAGGAAAAAATCCTGCAAGCACTAGGCGTTCCGCCTATCCTGCTCATGGGCGGCAACAATGCCAACATTGCTCCTAACTTGCGCTTATTCTACCTAGAAACTGTGATGCCTATTGCCAAGTCGTGGGTAAGTGCCGTAGAACGGTACTTTGGCTACGATGTGGAGGCAATCACACAAACGGTATCGGCCCTACAACCAGACATTAAAGATATTGCCAGCTACCACGCTACACTGGTTAACGGCGGTATTATAACACCAAATGAAGCTCGCCAAGAGCTCCGGTATGACAAACTGGACGGAGCCGACGAGATCAGAATTCCAGCTAATATTGCTGGTAGTGCAGCAAATCCATCTCAAGGGGGTAGGCCCCCGGGTGGAAATGAATAGAGGAAATTATGGTAGACAAAAATAAGATCCTGTACTTTAACAGTGTCTTTACTAAAGCTGAGCCGCTACCAGCAGAACCAGACGTAATTGAGATTAGTGGATATGCATCAACTGTGGATGTTGACAGACACGGCGATGTAATCCCTACCTCAGTTTGGGAAAAAGGCTTAGAGAACTACATAAAAAATCCTGTTATCCTAGCATTTCATGACCATACTCAACCAGTTGGTCGTATGACTGAGCACAAAGTAGATGCAAAAGGATTGTGGATTAAAGCTAGGATCTCAAAAGCTGCTGAAAAAGTATACCAGCTTATAAAAGACGAAGTTTTAACAGCATTTTCAGTTGGATTTAGAATTAAAGATGCGGAATATAATAGTGCCGCAGAAGTTTTCCTAGTCAAAGACTTAGAATTACATGAAATTTCGGTAGTTTCGGTACCAGCAAATCAAAACACACTTTTTAATCTTTCAAAATCGTTTAACTCCGTTACGGAGTATCGTGAATTTATAGAGCAATTTGCACCCCAAAGCGAGTCAGCTAAAGGGCTAGACACCACTAGGCAAGCAAAGAGCACAACCAAAGAGGAATTGGACATGACTCCAGAAGAATTAAAGCAATTACTAGCCCAAACAGCTCAAGACGCTGCACAGCAAGCTGCTAAGGCTATCAAAGAAGAACAAGCTCGTGTAGAAGCTGAGAAAGCTGCTCGTGAACAAGCAGAAGCTGAGCTACAAGCACGTATTAAAGCAGCTGTTGCTGCTGTAACTCCTACTGAAACTGGTGCAGAAAAGCTACTAGCCGAAGTAGAGAAGCGCTTCCAAGAGCAAGCAGAAAGCACCAAGAGTGTTATCAGTGGCCTAGAAGCTGCCCTAAAAGAAAAAGCACAAGAACTAGAAGCTATTCAGAAAAGCAAGATGCAGTTTGTTGATGGCAAGTCCAGCGACATGAGCTATGCTGACAAAGAAAAAGCAGTTCTACTAGCAAAAATGGCTGGTAAGAGTGTTGACAGCACACGTCTTGGCAAACAACTAGTTGAAAAGTACGGTGCACACGTTCCTAGCGCAACTTGGGAACTAGAAGTTAGCCTAGCAATGGAAAACGAGGTTCGCCGTCGTCTAGTTGTTGCTCCTACTCTACGTAGTATTGCAATGCAAACTAACGTAATGACTATTCCTGTTAACCCAGAAGCCGGTGTTGCAACTTGGGTTCAGAATGCTCAGTTTGGTACTGCTGATAGTGCTGGTACTCCTGCTACACACGCTCTTAAAGAAATCACTCTTAACGCATACAAAGTTGCTACAAACGAGTACGTAGCCTTCGAAGAAGAAGAAGACGCTCTACTAGCAATTATGCCTGTTATCCGTGATGCAATGGTTCGCCGTGTTGCTCGCGCTGTTGATCGCGCAATGCTACGTGGTGCTGGTGCTGGTGGAGATCCTGTTAAAGGTCTTGCCACATACGATGCAAGCAGCGCTGTTACACTAGATATTAGCGATGCTAACAAACTAACCGTTGCTAAACTACGCGAAATGCGCCGTGACCTAGGTGCTTGGGGTCTAGATCCTGCTGAGCTAGTTTATATCGTTTCAACAGATGGTTACTATGATCTCTTAGACGATGACAACTTCCTAACTGTTGATAAAGTCGGCACACAAGCTACTTTACTAACAGGTCAAATTGGTAGCGTCGCCAATACTCCAGTTCTAGTAAGTGCTGAGTTTGCTGATAAAGCAGCTGGTGTTGTCGGAGCAATCTGCTTTGCACCCGGTAACTTCCTAGTTGGTAATCAGCGTGGTCTACGTGTTGATACCGACGACCTAGTTGAAACACAACGTCGCGTAATGGTTGCCAGCCTACGTACTGGCATGACTCAAGTTACTACTAACCTTGGTCAGGGCGTAAGCGCTCTACGTTACGTAGCCTAATTCTCAGGGATGGGAACTAACAGGGCTTTGTAGCCCTGTTTCTTGGCTAGATTCTAACGAGTCTAGCCCGGAAACATAGAGGAGATACCATGGGATTAAGCCTTTTTACCAGACAAGAATATAAGTCGTACATGGGAATTAATAGCGCAAATTCTGACGGTGAAATTGACAGTTTAATTCCTAAAGTCTCACAGTTTGCAAAAACTTATTGCAAACGTACATTTATAGATTACTATAACGATCCGCTTATCGAGTATAGTACAGGCGGATTTGATCGTATCTTACTACACGAAACTCCAGTTGCAAATGTAACTAGTGTTCAGCAGAGTAAAGACTACGGTCAAACTTGGACTACACTTGTAAAGTTCACAGACTGGGTTGTAGATGGCGATGATATAATAAGCCTACACCCTAGCGGCATATTTGAAAAACTAATTCGTGGTTATAAAATTGCCTACTTTGGTGGTTACGAAACTGTACCGGAAGATTTAAAAGCTGCTTGTATGGACTTGTTAACCTATTACAAAGATAATGATGCAGCAGTAAAGTCAACTAAAGCTGCTGGCACTAATACTACACAAATTGAGTATGTGCAGAGCAGCAGCCTACCAGCACATATTAGACGAGTATTTGATCTCTACATGGCGGATTATGCATAATGGCTATAAAAAGAGACATTCATATATCTAGAACTATAGATATGATGTTTGGAGCATTTATATCAGATAAAAGTTCGCCAGTAGAAGTTTTAACCAAAGAGATGCAAGCACTAGTTAAAGAAATAAACAGTGCTGGTGCCAGGTACCGTACAATTTTAACACAAAATACTCCTGCAATATATGTAGTAGACTGCCAAGATATTGCTAGAGTGCTTAAAAAAGAATTATCAAAAACAAAAAGCACAGAAACTTTTGGAAATACTGTAAAAAATCAACTAGATGCAGAATTTGGTGGATTAAGTAGAATTAAAGAATTTATAAAACCAGACGGAATTGATCTTATAGATAGTATTGTAAATCAAAATGGTTTTGAAAATGAGTTAGCAGAAGCCTTATATAAGGCTTTTAGTACTGGCGGCACAGTTCTTAGCAGAGTACAAAGTACCAAACAAACAATGTTTGGTGTAGTAGTAGAAATTAATTTTGAAAAAACTTCTACATTTAAACCTATTCCTATAGATAGCTTAAGTAAATTACAAGCAAAACTTTCAGGCACTTATTTAAAGTATAGATCAAGCGTTGCAGCAGAAATGCGCCAAGCTAGTACAAACTATACAAAAATACAAGCACTAGGCGTAAAACTAGGAAAAGATTGTTCAGATATTTTAAAAGGCTTTTCCAATTTTATAGCAAAAGATGGCAATACATTAATAGCTTTACCTAGTGATAAAAGTTTAGTAGTTTGTGGGCCAAGTTTTGACGGTGTAGTCACAGCAGTAAACAGAGTTTTAGACAATGCATTTAAAAACTTTTTATTTGAAAAGAGTACAGAAGCTCTACAATACTTAAAAGATTATTCCGATAAAGGAAAAGATAATAAATATTTTAGTATTGGATTCCTAATTAATGCTGGACATACTTCAGCTTCTGCACTATTATCCGGCGGAAAAAGAGTTTTAGGTGTTAATATGCCTAGTGCACAACAGGCACAAATAACTCTAACAAGAGCTCAAGCACAGTCTTTAGAAGATGAACTTGCAGATGTTTATGCTGATATTGATTATGATGTAAAATTTAAAACACAGTATAGAAAAGCAAAAGTTTTAATGGAATTAAATTTTGCTTTTGTAATATCAATGCCAGCCGCGTTAAATACTAAAAGTTTAAATACTGTAGAACGAGCAGTAATAAAAAAACATATTCAAAATGTTGAAAAAAGTTTTCAGCAATTTGTAACTAGAAAAAATGTAGCTAATATAGCTGCTGAGTATTTACCAATATCAAGTTCATCGCCTAGTTTAGTAGATAATATACGAGACGATATTATTTCTATGCTTAAAGGTGAAAATGGTATAACTAGAAGTTCTGAATATAAAACCAGTAAAAAAAGTAGTTTTGGTAAACCGGGTAGAAAAACTCCAATAATACAAAAGCCAAAAGCTAGTACAAAAAAGGTAAAGGGTAAAACTACTAATAAAGTACCAAAAGTTCGCATTACTAAGCTACTAGAAGATACTTCTTCCGTTACAAATCTAAGAGATTTACTAGCTAAAATAAATAGTATGCTACAACAAAGAGTACGTCAAAACATGGGCACAGGCAATCGACGAGACGTACTAAACTACAGAACTGGAAGATTTGCTGAAAGTGTTAATGTAGAAAGACTTACGCAAGGCAGAGAAGGAACTATAACTGCATACTATAACTATATGAAGTATCCATATGCTACTTTTAGTACTGGTGGTAGACAAGAGTTTCCTAGATCCCGAGACCCTAAATTGTTAATATCAAAGTCAATTCGGGAAATTATGCAGGAGCAAATGATAACACGTATGAGGGCGGTACTAGTATGACTAAGCGAACACAAATAGTAAATGCCCTAGTAGAGAAATTTCGCGGTATAGATGGCAATCCTCCTTATGTAACCAATGTGTATAACAATGCATATGCTAAGCTAAAGTTCTGGGATGAAATACAAGACTTTCCTAGTATATATGTAACCCCAGGCAGTGAAACCCGCGAATATATGCCAGGCGACTTTACTTGGGGGTACCTAGGCATAGCAATCAAATGCTATGTGCGTAATGAAGATACGGCTCAAGAAGAACTAGAGCAACTTATAGAAGATATAGAGCGCTGTGTGGATTCCAACAGAGTGCTTCAATACAGCACAGAACCAGGACATGAAACAACAGAAATTTTAGTCGTATCTATTACCACAGACGAAGGTTTACTAGTGCCCTATGGCGTTGGAGAAATTAACTTACAGGTTAGATACGCTCTCGTGTAATAATCACAGTGTAAAATACCACAAGCAACAGATAAAAGTCTTGTTCGTAGTGGTTAACAGACACTAATCAACAAGGAAAAAAGATGAGTTATAATTTAATTCGTAACGCCAGAGTATTCTTTACTACTAAAGTAGATGCAACAACTGGAGTAGTAAACACCGCTGCTAATGCATTAACCGTTAACAATACTCGTGAAATTCAGGTCTTAGACGGCATGAGTTTTTCACAAAATACTACAACCGAAACAGTTACGCTAAATGAAGCAGGTGCTACACCTAGCCGCGGCCAGCGTCAGTTTAATACTGCACTAGATCCAGTTGACTTTTCCATGACTACCTATATGCGTCCAGCAGATGGTGGTGCCAACATAACTGCCGAAGAAAGCGTACTATGGGGTGCTATGTTTAGTCCTGACGGCACAGCTTGGACAGATGGTACTACATATGGTAGTTGTGTAGTTACTGGTTCTAATGTACACCAGTTACAAAAGTTTGGATTAATTATTGTTCTAGACTCAACCACATTTATTATTGATGACTGCGTTTTAAATACAGCTACTATTGATTTTGGTTTAGATGCAATTGCAAGTATTCAATGGGCTGGTCAAGGTAAAGCACTACGTCAAGTTGATACACCAACTATTACAGATCCTACTACTGGCACCAGCGGTGGTATAGGAACTTGGGGTAATTTTTTAATTAAAAATACTAGTGCACCCTATATTGCCAACAAATTAAGTATTGTATCTCTAGACAAAACTATTGGTACTGATGCTGTAGGCTCAGGAGCACAATTTACTGTAAGTACTAATGCACAAGGACAAATTACTAGTGCTACTTTAGGAACTGGGGCTTCTGCTGGTACTGGATACATTGTTAATGATATTCTTACTATTGATGAACCTGGAACTGAAATTGGTAGTAAAGTACAGTATAAGGTAACTGCAGTAGGTACCGGTGGTGTAATAACCGCAGTTACTCCTGTAACAGCTTTACCAGCTGGTAGCGGATATACAGTAAGTCAAACCGGTGTAACAGCAGATACTAGTATATTATCTAGTGGTAATTCTTATAATATTGCACTTACTGGTGGAAGCTTAACCATTAGTAATAACATTACCTACTTAATGCCTGCAAACTTAGGCGTTGTTAATCAGCCAGCTACTTACTTTACTGGTACACGTGCTGTAAGTGGTACCCTAAACTGCTACTTACGTACAGGTGCAAAGAATAGTGCAGGTTTAATGAAAGACTTACTTGATGGCAGTGACACAGATGTAGATCCAGCTTACTACATGAAGATTAGTGTAGGGGGCCCAAATCTAAGCCGTGTAGAACTAGAAATGCCAGCAGTTGTGCTAAGTATTCCTAGCGTAAACACAGAACAAGTTGTTTCTTCAACCATTACCTTTACAGCACAAGGTAGTTCGGGTTCAGCATTTGATATTGGCACACCCAACGAAATCAACGTTAAATACTACACTACTAATAAATCTTAATTAGTAATTATAACACAAGGGGGCTACGCCTCCTTGTGTTCCTATAAACCAAAGGTAATAAATGACTCTTTCCCTTAAATCCCTACTAGTTCCCTCAAAACAAATTGAAGTAGAATATCCTGGTATGCCTGGATTCTTAATCAATCTTTCCTTCTTATCCCGTGATACACTCTTAAACATTCGTAAAAAGTCTACTAAGACTACTTTTAAAAATCGTCAGCCCCAAGAGGAGTTTAACGAAGAACTTTTCTTGCAACTATACGTAGAAAATGCAATTAAAGGCTGGCAAGGTTTAAAACTTAAATACTTGCAAGAACTCGCTCCTGTAGACCTTAGTGGACACGATCTTGAAGATCTACTAGAATATACTGGTGAAAATGCACTATACTTAATGAAAAACTCTAGTAATTTTGATGCATTTATTAGCGAGCAGGTAAGCGACTTGGGAAACTTTTCGACCAACAAAGCCTAGCACTTGAAAAATTGCTTGAAAATTATATTCAAAATATGAGTGTAAGCGTTACCAAAGACCAATATTTTGAAATGTGCGAAATGTTGGGCGAAGATCCGGTCGAAGAAAACGTTCCTGTAGAGTTTGAAGATCTTCCACTAGAAGTTCAACATAGTTTAATAGTTTATAATTTAATGCAAGATATGTGGGAAGGATTTTCTGGCACATACTTAGGCAAAAACCTAATAGGTTTAACTGAATTATTTAATTTGTGTAAAATAGATGAAGAAGATAGACAGTTTACTATTGGAATTATTAAAATTATAGATAAAATACGCAGCAAAGAACTTAATAGAAAACAAAATGAAAAACCCGCAACAGAGTAATGTTTGCGGGTTTTTTTACATTCAAAAAATTTTGCATTGACTTAGTAATGGTATTATGCTATAATGGCTAAAACGTAAAATATTTTTGTGCTGGAGACAACATGGCAGGAAATACTATAGATATGGAGCTTAAGCTAAAGACTAATCTTGAAAGCGAGACTAGTCAGGCTAAGCTATTAAATCGAGAGCTAGATAGAGCTCGCAAGGGTGGGCCTGTTACTGCAGCCGCTGCTCGTAGTGAAAACGTAGAATATGGACGCGGACGCGGTACTATGGGTGCAACCGGTGCTAGCGCTCGCGACTTTGCTAACCAAGCACAAGGTTTGGGAGGATTAGTTCGCCTATATGCCACTGTAGCTGCAAATACATTTGCTGCTACTGCAGCTTTTAATGCACTTAAACAAGCCATGGATACCACTTCTATGGTAGAGGGCTTAAATCAATTAGGTGCTGCAAGTGGAACATCTCTTGGAACACTTTCAAAAAGATTTGTAGATGTTACTGATGGAGCTATTAGTTTTCGTGAAGCCGCACAAGCTGCAGCTAAAGCTACCAGTGCTGGTTTAAGCTCTCGCCAATTCTTACAGATTGGTGACGTTGCTAAGCGAGCAGCACAAGCTCTAGGCGTTGACATGGGTGACGCAGTAAATAGACTTACTCGCGGTATTACTAAACTAGAGCCCGAATTATTAGATGAATTAGGTATTTATACAAAAATTGGGCCTGCAACTGAAGAATATGCTCGTAAAGTAGGCAAAGCAGCTAGTTCACTTACAGATTTTGAACGTCGTCAAGCATTTGCTAATGCAGTAATTGAAGAAGGTAATAAAAAATTTAGTGAAATACAAATTGCGACTAATCCGTACCAAAAATTAGCTGCATCAATACAAAACTTAACACAAGTAGGTTTAGAATTTATTAATAAATTTTTGGGACCTATTGCAAGTTTATTTGCAAATAATAGTACACTACTAGTAGCAGCTTTAGCAGGCATTGCAGCTAAATTAGTAGGTACAGCTATACCTGCACTACGTGGCTGGCAAGATCAATTACGAAAATCTGCTGAAGATGCAAAAATAGCTGCTCGTGACATAAATATAAGTTTTGGAGAATTTGGAGCTGCAAAACTAGAATCTAAAAAAGGAATTCCCGAACTAACTGCTAGACTTCGACAAACTGAAGAAATATTTAATCAGAGCAGAGAAAGATTACTTCAAATAGAAAAAGATAGTGGTGAAAAACGCAGAAGCGTAATATATAAAAGTTTAGATGTTACAGACGTAGGCAGAGACTCAGAGCGAGTAAGAAGAATTCAGCGTAGTATGCAAGCTGAAATATCTAAATTAACTGCTATTGGCAGTGACCCGGCTACTAGTGCTAAACAAACACAGTATGCTCAGCAAAGAGTTAGCGAAATTGAATTACAGAAAAAAGCACTACAAGATTATATTAGTGTAGCTAAACAAGTTAGAGATGTAAACGATCAAATAGAAAAAGAAGCCAGTAAGTTTAATTTAGGCGATCTAGTTCGTTCAAGAATTAGTAAACAAGCTGCTAGTAAAGCTGAAAGATTAAATATTGTAGCTGCAGTTAGTGAAGATGTAGAGCGTTCAGGGTTTGTTTCAGCACTAGGTGAAATGAATAAAAAAATATCTAGTTCTACAAACATGGGTGCTTTTACAAAATTTAGAACTGTAATCACAGGAACATTTGCTGCTGCTACTACAGGTGTTGGAATGTTTTTACGTGCTTTTGGTCCTTGGGGACAAGTATTAGCTTTAGCTGGAGCAGGATTAGCAGCATTAGATAGTATTGCTAGTACTAATACTAAGCAAATGGAAATGTTTACTAGAGAGGTAGAACTAAACAAAGATACTATTGCTAATTCCACTCGTGTTATTGCAAAGTATAAAGACGCACAAATAACAACAGAAATGTTTACTGCTGCTGGAACAGCAATTAATGATTTGTCAGAATCTGTTGACAATTTAACCACTAGTTTTAAGAATGCACAAGGTGCACAAGGTGCATGGGATAGATTTAAAGATAATATATTAAGTATTTTTAATAGTAGTTTAAAACAAGACTTTGCTAGTAGTGTAGCTCAAAACTGGATGCAACAAATTAATATGTTGCCAGAAGGTGAGTTAAAAAGTGCAGCAATTGAAAAATTAAAATCAGTCTTTAATATAACTGATGTATCTATTAAAAGCTTACGAGAAGCTATTAATCAATCAAAAAGTGCAGAAAAAGCAGCAGCAGAAGGTAGTAAAGCTTTAGAGCCTTCGCGAGAGGCAGTAACAGAACTAGGAAGAAATGCAGGTGCAACAAAAGAAAGTATTGATAAACTAAATAAATCTAGTTTAGATTTACAAAATACATTTAGAGATCAAAGTCCTATTGGTAAGTTTGCTGAAGATTTAATTAATGCAGCTCAAAATATAAAAAATAGTTTTAATGATATAGGTACATCAGTAGCCGCTTTAAAAGAAATTCTTGCTAAACCTGGAGCTTTTGCCTTAATTGACCTAGGATCACTAAACAATATTAAGCAAGCTGTAGCCGCTCAAGAAAAAGTATTAAATCTTCAAAAAGAGAGACAAAAACTACAAGAACAACTGCCTCAAGCTCAAGCGGAACTAGATCGTATTCTAGCAAATCCAAGATTACCTAAAAATTATGTTGTAGATCTTCCTGAGGAAAGAACAGCAAGAACTGATCCGCTTTATGGAATAAAAAGAGAAGCATTTAGAGCAGCACAAAAAGTTGGTGGTTTAACTGTACAAATTCAAGAAATTGATAAGGCAATAGAAGAAACAACTAAGACAGGCTTTAAAGGCTTATTTGAAAATATTAGAAATATTATTACAAATAGTTTTAAACAAGGATTTAAACTACTTAATGAAAGCCTAGAGATTGCAAAAAAACAAGCTACCCTGCAAGTACAAAAAACAATTGTAAGTGGAGTTAGTGGTCTTGGTATGGCAGATATAACTGCTAACTTGTCTCAAGTAGAACTTGATTTACAAAAACAGCAGTTAGATACAACTGGAAAACTTGTAGACCAGTTACTACTAAATACTATAGCAAGAGAAGAAGCTAATGCATTAGAGCAAGAAGCATTAATTGCAGCTAAACAGCAAAAAGGTGAAACTTTAACTGCACGAGAACAAGCCCAGCTTACAGATTTACCACAAACTAGGAATGAACTTGCATTGTTAAGAGCTAGCTTGGCTCCAGGCGGAGCAGCACTATCTGCAGAAACTATTGCTGGATTTACTCCTCAAGCTGCAGGCGTTGGCTTACAAGCGCAATTAAATAGAACAGGCAGAGCAGCGCAAATAGCTGGACTTGAGGGCAGATCTCAATCTGTTGAAATTGAAAGACGAATTAATCTTCTTAGAGAAGAACAACTAATAGAAACAGATATACAAAATACAAATTTAAAAACTATTGAATATCGTCAAAAATTAACAGAACTACAAAGAGTAGGATTTGGCACTCTTTCAGAGCAGCAGCTAGTAGCAGCCCAATCAGTAGAAACAGAAAAATTAAAACAAACTCAACGAATAGCAATACTTGCACAAGAACAAAAAATACAAGAACTACAACAAAGACAAACAGAAGAATTAAAGCGAAATGGATACGAAGAAAATCAACTTATTATAAATTTAGGTAAAAATATTGGGTACCAAACTGAAAGATTAAATCTACTAAAACAACAGCAAGGTCAAGAATCTAATATTTTAAGAATTACTCAAGAGCAAGCTAGAATTAGAGCTGGTTTTGCAAAAGAAGCACAAAATCGTAAAGATCAATTAGACACTCAGGAAAGTATTTCACGAGTAGTAGAAACCGAACTAGAATCTCAGCAACAATTACTAGAATATGCTAACTCACGCGGTAGATTAACAGCAGATGAATATGCACAAAATAAGGCTAGTCTTGAGTTAAGAAGGCTAGAGCTCGATCAAGCAGCTAAAGTCAGACAAATAGAAGATACTAGAACTACAGGTTTAGCAGATATAGAACAAACAAAACAATTATATCTTAGTATTACTGGTCAGCTTTCTAATGAGGATGCAGAAGCTCTTGAAGAAAGAACTAATAGAGTTAATAATGCTGCAGAACGAGAAATCGCAGTACTTAGACGAGTACAACAAGTAAAAAAAGAAGGTATTTTACTACAAATACAAGAAACTGATCGTCAAAAAGCCTATGAAGATACATTTAAAAATACATTTAGTGGCCTTGCTGACGCTATGGTTGAATGGGCACAAAAAGGTAAATGGGCTGGTAAAGATCTAATTAATAGTTTATTAGCTGATTTATTACGCTATGAATTAAGACTACAAATGTTTCAATTATATAGTGCTGCACGTCCAGGACTTCTTAATTTATTTGGATTTAGTTCAGGAGGGGGTGGAGTAGCTACTACATCTAGTGGAATTCCTTTAATTGGTGATTTTTCTACTGGTGCAGGGACAATGATGTCAGCAAAAGGCTCCTACTTTGACGGAAATATGGCTAAATTTGCCAAAGGTGGAATGTTTACTAACTCAATAGTAAATCAACCTACACTATTTAAATTTGCCAAAGGTACTGGCCTAATGGGCGAAGCAGGACCCGAAGCCATAATGCCACTACGCAGAGACGGTAACGGCAATCTAGGAGTTATTGGTCAACAAGGTAAAACTCAAGTGGTTATTAATAACTACAGTGGGGAACGTGCTGAAAGTAAAGAAACTGTAGATAGTCGCGGCAATCGTAAAATAGAAGTTGTTATTGGCGAAGCAGCTGCATTAGACCTTTCTACTGCCGGTAGTTCTTCGCAAAAAAGTTTAAGAAGCACTTTTGGCCTAGCACCTCAATTAATTAGGAGATAATATATGGCCTATACATACTTATGGCCAGTATCCCTACCACAGTCTCCGCAAAAAAACTTTACGGAGACTGGGGGTGCATTAATAATTCGCACTCCTATGGATAGCGGACCTGCTAAACAACGTAGACGCGGTAAACTTCCATCAAAAATGACATTATCATTTATAATGACTAGTGCACAGGTAACTACCTTAGAAAATTTTGTTACTAATGATATAAAAGGTACAGCTAGATTTGGCTTTACACATCCACGTACAGGTCAAATAGTAGAGGCTCGTATGATTCCTCAAGGAGATGGTGAGCTGTACACAGCAAGTTACATAGCGCCAGGATACTATACTATTAGTACTACTTTTGAAATATTACCATGAGCAGATTAAGTACACTAAGCCCTACAGCACTTCAGGCTATGTTTGGGCAAGAAACAGATAAAGAACTAATACTACTGTTAACCATATATGATCCAAGCAATTCTACTCAAGTAGTATTAAGATTAGCTGATGGATTTACTCAGCGTCTAACTGAAACAGCTGATGATGTTACATACGGAGTAATTAGTAGGTCTAATAGTTATATATTCCTACCAATGGAAATAACAATGCCAGACGAGTCAGATAGTAGTGCACCAAAATGCTCTATAACCTTACATGATGTTACTAGATATGTAATGCCTGTGGCAAGAACTATCGAGGGCCAACCAAAAGTTAAACTAGAGTTAATAGTTTCAAGTACGCCCAATGTAGTAGAAGCAAGTTTTAGTAGTTTTTATATTACTAATTTTTCTTATACAGCAGATAGAGTTAATATTGAAATGTCCATGATTGGATATGAACGTGAGCCTTTTCCACAATATTCGTTTACACCAGCATATTTTCCAGGATTATTTTAAATGTGGTCAAATAAATATATAGGTATACCGTTTAAAAATAATGGACGTGATTATAGTGGCGTTGATTGCTGGGGATTAGTACGCCTTATTTATAAAGAACAGTATGGTATTGAATTACCTAGTTTTGCTGAAAACTATACTGCTAGAGATTCTAAAAGAATCGAAGAATTAATTCAACAATATAAAGAGGGTTGGCAAAAGCTAGATGCTCCGGAACCAGGATGTATAGCTTTATTTAGAACTTTAGGTACAGCTACACATGTTGCAGTAATGGTATCGCCCACAGAATTTATACATTCTCGTAATGGATATGATGTTGCTATGGGAAGTATACATGGCACAAGATGGGCTAGTAGATTAATAGGATTTTTTAAATATGTAGATGCCACTAAATCTAAACTAGAAGAGCTCCCGCTAGCCCTAGAAACAAAAACAATTGTTTTTGAAATTAAAGATAATAATACACCACTTATTAAAGTTGTTAATAAACTAATCGAAGAAACAGGACTAAAACTGGGCAGTTTTATTATTTTATTAAATGGTACTGTAATTCCTGAAGAATTGTGGGAAAAAGTAACTGTACAGCATGCAGACGTTATAGCATATCGTCAAGTACCTGGCAATGAAGATCTTGGCAGACTAGCAATAGTAATAGTAGCAGTATTTTTTGCAGTAGAATATGCTGCTGCACAAGCTGCTTGGAGTGCAGGAGCAAAAGCTGCTTTTGTAGCAGCAGCTAGTACAGCAGCAACTTTTGCAGCAAACGCTATATTTCCTGTTAGGCCACCAGCAGAGCCTAAAGACCCTGGAAGTAGTGAAAGTCAGCTAATGGTTCAAGGAAATGCAAACAATGCAAACCCATATGGAGCTATACCGGTAGTACTCGGAAAAGTACGTATGACTCCACCTCTTGCTGCTCAAAACTATATTACATACCCAGAAGAGCGTGTTTCTTATCTAACAACAGCATTAGCTTGGGGATTTGGTCCACTTAGTTTTAGTAATTTTAAAATAGGCGAAACAAATATAGCGGATTATGTAATAAAAGATAGTGTAACACTTAATGGATACAATGATTCCAGCGCAGATATTCTTAAATTTAATCAACTATACTCTAGAGATGTAGAACAGCCTCAGTGGAATCCAGTTACTATGGTTTGTGATGGCAGTCCTGGATTTCAAACTACCACACAAGAAACAACAGCTTATGATAGTGAAAATGGTGCATATATTATTAATACTACTGTGCCCACTAATACGCCTATAGCTTCGCCCGGTATTTATTATAATCCTCCCGGTTCTACTAGTACTGCTATAGATGTTTCACTAGCATTTCATATGCCACAAGGTATGCGAAGGATTGTTTCAAAAGGGGCCGGGGCAGGAGAATCTGAATCCGCTCTTGTACGAATACAAACTCAATATAAGTTTAATAACGGCCCATGGCAAGACTGGGAAACTTTTGATATTACAGGTATAAAAAAAGATGCTTATACTATTGTTAGAACTAAAACATTTAGTACAGAAGGTCTAATACAAGTACAGGCTCGTAGATTAACTGGTGATAATACGGAAGATGATCCAAACTATAGATATTATCATGATGTAGTACTTTTAAATGTTACATATACAAGTAATAGAAATCCTATAAAAATACCACCTAATACTAATCTAGCAAGAAGCGTTTATGTAGTACAAGCATCCGACCAACTAAGTGGTCAATTAGAGGGTATAAATGCAATTGTGCAAAGTAAATGTAGACCTATTAGTGCTACTCCTGGTTCAGACTATACACTAACTACAAGTAATCCTGCAGCCCTATTTTTTCATGTACTCACTCATCCAGCAAACCCTCAACGAATACTTGATAGCGAAATTAGTGAAAAAATCAATATTCAACAATTACAATATTGGTATACATATTGCGATACTCAACGAGAAATTGCATATTTTGACTACAATATAAGTAGTTATACTAGTGCAACATATAAATATGAATATAATGGAGTAATTGCTGAACAGCGAAGTATATTAGAAGTATTACGAGATATTTGTGCTGCTGGCAGAGCAAGTCCAGCAATGATAGACGGTAAATGGACTGTAGTAATAGATGAACCTAAATCAACAATTGTTCAACACTTTAGTCCACACAATAGCTGGGGATTTGAGGGAACTAGAAGTTTACCTAAAGAACCAGATGGTTTAAAAATAACATTTTATGATGAACAACAAAATTACCAGCAAACAGAAACAATAGTTTATAATATAGGTAAAAATATTAACAACGCCGAACTATTTGAAAGTATTAGTTTACCAGGTGTAACAAATAAAGGTTTAGTAGTTGATCATGGTAAATGGCATTTTGCTCAACTAAAATTACGCAGAGAATTATATAATTTAAATGCAGATATAGAATATTTAGCTTGTAATCGCGGAGATCGCGTAAAAGTTACGCATGATGTTCCTGCCTGGGGGCTAGGCAGCGGCAGAATAAAACAAGTATACGCTAATGTTAGTAATAATATAAATATTATTGAACTAGATGAAACTATTCCCTTAAACAATACAACTCAATATACTGTTAGAATAAGATCAAAAACAGGACAAAGTACTACAAGTCAAATAGCTACTCAATTTACTTTTTCAGGATACACTAGAACAGGCAATACAATTTCAATTACACTAGGAAATAATTATGGTGTTATACCTTTTGATGAATTTAATCCAATAACTATTGAAAGTACAGATGCTAATATTAATGTTTCAAATAAATTAGTAACTATTAATAAACAAACAAAAACAATTAGTTATACAGTTACAACTACAGGTGCTAATGGACTTAATCCAGCAACAGGAACTATAAAATTAACTCAATCTGACTATAAGTATTTAATATTACAATCACCCGTTACTATATCCAGTAATTTAATTACTACTGGTGATTTATTTATGTTTGGTCAACTAAATCAAGAAAGTCAGGATTTAATTGTAATAAGTATCGAACCCACAGCAAATAAAACTGCAAGACTTACACTAGTAGACTACGGTGTTAATAGTAGCTATAATATATTTGAAGACTATAAAAATTTTACTGATAATGTTGTATTTCAAACTAATATAACACTTCCGCCAGAAAAATTACGTAATACTTTTAGTTACTTACAGGTTCCTTTAGTAACTGCTGTATATAGTGATGATAGAGCTGTAGAAATAGTTTCTCCTGGAGTATATAAGTATAACATAAGAATTAGTTATGCTACACAAACTAATTTACCTACCAATACAAAATATGTACAGTGTGAATATGCATATGCTGTAGATAGTTCTATTAATAATACTAAAGTAATTACTTCCGAATACCTTACAAACACTTTAACCATTACTGATGTAATGGCTGGTGAACAGTATAAATTTAGACTACGATATATAACTACAGATAATATAGTAGGTCCTTGGACTGAATGGGCAATTCATACAGTTCAAGGAATAACTACTAACAATGAAGAAATTACTTCGGTTGCAGTAATTAGAATAGGTAAATATTTAAGAATTGCTCCATTTTTAACAGTTATACCAAATAATTTTAAATATTTTAAAATTAAAATATTTAAAAGCAATGGTACAGAAGATTTTTGGAATAATAGTGATCCAAGTATAAAAACTATAATAACTACTGCTGGTTATATTGATTATAATATATTAGACTTTTCTTCGCCAAGAATTAGCGAAGCCGGTATTAAATATAGAATAGCTTGTAGATTAGTAGATACAGCAGGTAATGAAAATAATGTAAGCGCTCTTACTAGTATAACACTAACTACAATAAATCCATAGGAATATAAATGTCTGCACAAATATTTGCAGCTGTAAAAGGATTACAGCTAGTTGTTGAACCACCAATTGATAGTGTTACCGGACAAGTTCGTGATGATTTGTCCGGTATTAAAGTATGGTATAGTACCACAAATAATATAGATACTACAACAGCTCCTCAACTACAAAGTGATGGTTTAAATATTTTTATTCCTAATCTTATACCAAGTACTTTGTATTATATAAAATATGCACTAATATCATATTTAGACGAAGCTCAATATAATGATTCTGAATTATTACAAGCTACACCTCTTAGTGGGGCAGTAACGGTAGATTTAACTGTTGGTACACAAACATTTACATATACTGCTGAAGGGATAAATCCAAGTCCTGCTAGTACTCTAATAACTGCTACTACTCAAAATGCAGTAGGTACAATTTATTATGAATTTATATTAAATGGAACAGTTGTACAAAATAATAATTCAAGTACCTATCTATATACTCCGCAAACTAGTTACGATAATATGCCACAACAAATTGTGGTTAAAGTAAGAGAAGGAAGTAATAATTCTACTGTACTAGCTCAAGACACACTAACACTAATAGGAATTAAACCAGGTATTAATGCTATTGTTGGATATTTAACTAATGAATCAGCTATAATAAGTACAGCTGCAGATGGTACTGGTGGAGTATATAATAATGCTGGCGGTACTTTTAGAATATTAGATGGTATTACAGATAAAACAGGAAGTAATGTTACATATACAGTATCTAGTACTAGCCCGGGCTTAAATATTGAAATAAATAGCCAAGGAATTTATGGAAACATTAGTTTAGATAGTAATACGGATAGTGGTACTGCTACACTACAGGCCGTATATAATAATGTTATTATACAAAAACAATACAGTATTAATAAAAGTAAAACAGGACCAAAAGGTGAAGATGGCCAAGGAGCCTATAGTGTATTTTTACAAACTAATAGTCAAACTATAGTATATACTGCTAATGGAATAACTCCCTTACCTGCAACTATTAATTTAAGCGTAGGAATTTTAAATAGTTTAGGTCAGACTGTTGCTGCTAGTAGCGATCCTAATTGGGATTATACATACTATTTTTCTTTAACAAATAGTAGTTCTCAAAACATAGCTAATCAAGATGGTAGTTCTAATACATATGAATTCACTTCTCCAGCTAATTATAGTAATGATTCAGTATTAGTATCTGTATTAGTACGTAGAACTCCAAAAGGACAAACTGCGCCTCAGTATATTTTAGGGGCAGATCAAATATCCTTAATATATATTAAACCAGGAGCTCCTGG
>Ga0075471_10000677_pt1 | contig 20911 bp, 21 predicted proteins | sample DEB19_08_DNA_2_FD_74787 | JGI IMG/M metagenome (GOLD analysis project Ga0075471, IMG submission 74787) | Aqueous microbial communities from the Delaware River and Bay under freshwater to marine salinity gradient to study organic matter... | ecosystem: Environmental > Aquatic > Marine > Coastal ... | reverse complement strand
TGATGCTATGGCCATGATGAAATCTGAAGACCTCAAAGCCTTCGATCTTACCGAGGAAGCCAGCGATATTCGCGCTGCTTACGGCAAGGAAGCCTTCGGTCAAGGCTGCCTTCTGGCTCGCCGTCTCGTCGAGCGCGGTGTACGCTTCGTCGAAGTCTCCCTTGGTGGTTGGGACACACACAACGCCAACTTTGTTGCCGTGCCAGAGCGCTGCGAAACGCTCGATAAGGGGCTTTCAGCTCTTCTGAATGACCTCTATCTCCGCGGTATGCTTCAAGATACGCTTGTCGTCGTCACCACCGAATTCGGTCGCACGCCCGACATCAACCAGAATGTCGGCCGCGACCACTATCCGAAGGCTTTCTCCGCCGTCATGTTCGGTGGCGGCGTTAAAGGCGGCTATGTGCACGGCAAAACTGACAAGGAAGGTCGCGAAGTCGTCGAGGACAAAGTGAAAGTGCCGGACTTCAACGCCACCATGGCCTACGCCCTCGGTCTACCGCTCGACCAAGTCATCTACAGTCCTAGCAAGCGCCCCTTTACCATCGCCGATAAAGGTCAGCCGGTGACAAGCGTTTTTGCATGATGTATCAACATTTAACAAAAAAGGCGCGGAGGCATTTTCCGCGCCTTTTTTGTTGGTGAATCAGGGCTTCAGAAGAGGTATCACTTTTCATCTGGGATCTCCAGACGTGGGAAAAGGGGTGTTGGAGCGCCAAGTTGATGACCACTGGCCAGCAGGCCCCACTTCAAATCGCTTAACAGGAAGCCCTCTGGCATCGTCCAGCCGATCTGTGAGCGAGCGGAGGCCATGGCATTGGGCATGATCGGGTTCAAAAGAACGCTCACATGCGTGAGTGCCTCGGCCAAGTGATAGAGCACGCTGTCGAGCCGGGCGGCCTGAGCAGGATCTTTTGCCAGCGAGAAGGGCTTCGTGCTATCGACGAATGCATTCGCGTGTGAGACGATCTTCCAGACGGCAGCGATGCCTTCGTGGATGTCCCAGCCGCTCATTTTCTCGATGTAAGCAGGAACGGCCTCCAGCACGGCCTCTCGCAGTGCCTTGTTTTCATCGTCATCGTATTCGCCGATACTGAGAATGCCGCCGCGATACTTTTGAGCCATATTAATCGAGCGATTGATCAGATTGCCGAGGCCGCCTGCGAGTTCCTTGTTGTAGCTCATGATGATGCGTTCATCACTAAAGTCAGCATCATAGCCGGTGGCGATGTCACGCATGAGGTAGTAGCGCAGGCCATCGGGCGTGAAGGTGTCTGATAACACGTTTGGGTCGATCACATTCCCGAGGCTCTTGCTCATCTTAGCTCCTTTCACATTCCACCAGCCGTGAACCACAAGCTTCGGGATCTGTTCATCTGGGAAACCGAGCGCGTGCAGCATGATCGGCCAGTAAACAGCATGCGCAGGCACAAGAATGTCTTTGCCGATGATTTGAGCATCGGATGGCCAGAGCTTATCAAACCTTGGTAAGTCGACGTTGCCACACTCGTCGGCCATGTAACCAGCAAAGGTGATGTAGTTCGAGAGCGCATCGAACCAAACATAGTTTACGAAACGTTCATCAAAAGGAAGGGGAATTCCCCAGCTCAGGCGTTCGATAGGGCGGCTAATGCAAAGATCTTGTGGTGTGCCTTCGAGAGAGTTCAGAACATCGTTGGCTCGGTGTGGTGGGAAGATGAAATCGGGATGGCTGCGGATGTGGCTCTTCAGCCACTCGACGTGATCACTGAGGCGGAAGTACCAGTTTTCCTCCTCGAGTTCGATCACCTCGCCCCACTCTTCTCCAAACCGGCCGTCCGGACCTCGTTCCTTGTCCGTGAGGAACTGCTCCTGACGCACGGAGTAAAAGCCTGCATAGCTCTTTTTATAGAGCTGGCCGCAATCGTGCAGCTTTTGAAGCATCGCTCGCACCACACGTTTGTGACAATCTTCCGTTGTGGCGGCCCAGCCATCAAAACGCACATTCAGTTTTTCCCACAGCGCGGTAAAATGCTTAGTGACGCCGTGGACGAAGTCTGCAGGACTCTGTCCAGCCTTCTCAGCGCTCTTTTGCACCTTTTGGCCATGTTGATCAACACCCGTTAGAAAGTAAACTTCACGGCCCTTGAGTCGCTGAAAACGGGCCATGACATCGGCCAAAACTTTTTCATACGCGTGGCCGATGTGAGGCGGAGCGTTGGTGTAGTCAATGGCGGTCGTGATGTAGAATGGCTTCATGAAAGGCTTTTCATGCCGTTCAGCGGGCGGTCGTGCAAGTGTTCCGTTTAGGCGAAAACAGCTACATGTGATCGTAACAGAGGCCTCAGAGAGTTTTGTGACCTTGTCACTGACACCGACTTGAACGGCAGTTTTCTTGGTGCGGAAGAGAAAACCGTAGAGATGAAAACTTTCATTCCTTTTTTAGGCTTAGTTTCTTCATCCATCCAGCGCCTGTGAGTCGTTGAAGCAACCTGCAAAAGCAACTGCTAGTGTCATTGAAAGCGGAAACGACTGCGTTGAAAGACTTGGGAAAACGAAGATTTAGCTCTCTTTTGGGAGAGAAGTTTATCAACGCTAAAATCATTTTCAGCGACTCATGAGAAGTCAGAAGCAAAAAAACAGGTCCCCAAGGCCTTTCAAGGCCGTTGGAGGATTCACACGCTGGTCGAGTTCTGCTGGCGGCGGATTGATTCCCCCACCCAAGTTTCCTCAGTCGCCCAAAAAGGCAACGCAGGGTGATGAGGAAACAAAAAAGTGACTCAAGTTATTTCCTAGGAATGTCCGGCTTGGGAAATGGCTGACCACCTTGCTCAATATAAGCTTTTTCGACCTGAGCTGGTAGAAAGTTTCCGGCGTAACGGGCGATGCGGGGATTCTTCTTTAGGGTTGCCATGATGACCGGCACGGCGGCTTCCGCTTGAGCGGGGGTTTTTCCGGATAGCTTTCGTACTTCATCTTGCAAAGCGATGAAGAAGGTTTGTTGGTCATCAAGTAATTCTGGGCCACCGCGAGGACCGTGACCTGGGCAGACAGTCTTTGGGTTGAGCTTTTTTACAGCTTCAAGAGTCTTGATCCAGTCGCCGATGTGGCCATCGCCAGTGTAGTTGTAAGGTCCATTCACGCAGGCATCTCCGCTGAACAGGATTCTTTCCTTCGGCAACCAAGCCCAGCCGTCACCCTGTGTGTGTGCGGTGCCGAAGTGGAGCAATTCAACCCGGTGCTTGCCATCATCAAAAATCATCGCAGTGCGGTAGAGCAGGGAAGGAGGCTTCAGTTTGCTCTCGCGGAGGTCTTGGCGGTTCTTGGCGGCATCCTCCCAGCGGCCAGGCGGGCCGCCTGTTAGCCCTGTCTCAAATTTTTTCATCTGTACCAGCGCATTTTCATGCGCCACGGGTGTAGCTCCTCTATCAACCCAAACCTGATTACCGTAGGCGTGATCGCCATGGTGATGGGTGTCGAATGTGAAACGCACCGGTTTATCCGTAATAGCCTCGATTTTTGGGATGATGAGACGGGCGCCAGATGGGAAATTCGCATCGATCACAAGCACATGATCTTCAAAAACGATCCAACCATTATTGCAGTGCCCAGATGGGCGGATCTCTCCCTCGTGGAAGTAAACATCCTCGGATAGTTTTTCGACTTCGTTGACTGCAGCATGGCTTAAAGGCGTGGCCAGACATAGAAGAAGTAGCAAGATGGGTAGGGCTGTGAATCGCATGACAATGAAACTAACGTTATCGAGCCAAAAATTTCGCAAACTCCCTTGCTCGATTGAGTTTTGACGGGCGTTTGGTTAGGGGCTCCCTGTGTTCCGCAATTCGATGCTTGATTCTCGAAAAATGCTCCGTCAACACGCAACCATTTTGCTCATGGCAATGGTTGGTATTGCCGTGAATGCAGAGGTGCCCAAGACCGATCTCAACACGCTTTTGCAAGTCCAAAGCCAGGTGCAAAAGCTTTTTCCGCAAGCTAAAGCTGCCTTGGTGGCCATCCAAACGGGTGGAGGCACAGCTAGCGGTGTCATTATTTCGCCCTCCGGGCTTCTTTTGACCGCAGCGCATGTTGTGGACAAGCCTGGCAGAGAGATCCGTGTGGTGCTTCAAGACGGCACGGTCACGATGGCGAAGTCTCTTGGAGTTGATCAAGCTACGGACGCTGCTCTTGCGCAGCTGAAGGATTTAGCGAAGCCTTGGCCGAGTGTGAACCTTAGCCGTGACTTAGGCAAGGCGCAGCCAGGCGAGTGGTGCTTCGCGTTAGGGCATCCCGGTGGCTTTGACAAAGCCCGCGGCCCGGTGCTCCGTGTCGGAAAAATCGTCAAGCAGACTGCGAACAACTTGCATAGCGATTGTGTGCTGATGGGAGGTGATTCGGGTGGGCCGCTTTTCAATATGGATGGTGAGGTCATTGGCATCCACAGTCAGATCTGGGAAGAGCGTGATCAAAATGTCCATGTATCCATGGCTCCTTTTTTACGTTCATGGGACGCCATGCAGGCGTCACAGGTGATCCGGGTGTGGGGTATTGGCGCAGGAGGCTATCTTGGGGTGGCCACGCGTATGACCGATCAGGTTGAGCTCGAGGTCGCGGATGTTATTGAGGGTTCTCCCGCGCTGCGGGCGGGGGTGCTTGCGGGCGATGTGATTCTTGAATTGAATGGCGATGCGATGACTGATCAGCATCAGTTCACGGCAGCTGTCAAAGCCAAGGCGGCCGGTGATGTGGTCAATCTCAAGCTGCGCAGGGCAGGAAAGGAACGGCAGGTTGTCGTCACGCTCACTCAAAAGCCCAAGGAGGAATCAACTGAATGATGGGCCATTCATTCGAATTATCGATTGGATTGGCTTCACATGCTGCATGGCGTGTGACTGTGCTCGGTCCTTTGGCATGGCTAGGTTTACTGCTTTCCGCTCTCGCGGTTCATGCTCAGCCTTCGCGTCCCACACTGCCACTGGAAGATCGAACAAATGGTCATCACACCTTGGCCGTGTTGAACGAGTTTTTTCCGGCGGCGCTCGCCTGCGTGGTGCATATTGAGGATTCGCAGGGAAAAACTGTTTGCGCCGCCACCATCGTTGACGGGGATGGCTATGTGCTGATGAAGGCAAGTGAGCTTCCGGAGCTCAAGCACATGCATGTGAAGCTCGTTAATGGCCGTGCGGCTGGTTTGCGTGAGATCCGTAGAGACTCGCGCATGGACCTCCTTCTAGCGCAAGCCATTGGCGTGACGGGTTTGAAAGCCGCGAACTTTGGAGGCACGCGTTCGCTAGCTCATGGGCAGTGGCTTTGCAGCGGATCGGGAAAAAATAGGGCACTGCGCATTGGGATTGTGAGCGCCAACCGCCGCCGCGTGCCCGGCTTAGGCGCAGCTCTTGGGGTGCGCATGGACGAAAAGCAGTCGAAGAATGGGAAGGGGGTGCGCATTGTGAGCATCGCGACCGACAGCCCGGCTGAAGCTGCAGGATTGATGGCGGAAGATGTGATTGTGGCGATTGGAGATGAGCGTGTTGAGCAGTTCAAACGTGTGCATGAAATCGTCTCCAAACGCCAGCCAGGGGAGGTTGTAGAAGTGCGCTACTTGCGTGAAGGGAAAACGCTGGCCTCCCGGGTTCGCTTGGCCAGCCGCACCAAGGTTCTGCAAAACTGGGAAGGTGAGGATTTTGCCAATGGTGGCATCTCGCTGCGCACGGACAATTTCCCCGATGTGCTTCAACACGACCTGCCGCTTGTCCCAGCGGACATGGGCGGCCCCCTGTTTATGCTCGATGGCAGTGTCGTTGGCATCAATATCGCTCGCGTGGACCGAGTGACGACGTTTGCGCTACCGACGGAGGCTTTTTGGGCGGAGGTTCGGCAGTGGATCGATTTTGACCGCCAGCCACCTAAAGCGCAGTCAGTGAATGTGGACTGATTATGGCAGGTTTTGACACTCCGTCTTTCCTTTCCGCAAGGAAAGCTCCACATTGACGTTCCAACTAGTCCATGAAAACCATCATTGTTTCCTTCCTTTTTGCCGCAGCATCCTGTTTGGCGGCACCAATACCTGAGACAGCCAAAGTGGGCCAATTCTATGCCGGCTGCCAAGCTTACAGCTTTCGTTTGTACACGGTTTTCGAGGCCATTGACAAGACAGCCCAAGCTGGCGGCAAGACCATCGAGTTTTACCCTGGTCAAAAATTTGATGATACGGCAAAGTGGGATCACAACGCAACGCCCGAGATGATTGACAAAGTGATGAAGCATCTTGAAGCCAAGGGTTTGACAGCCGTCGGCTATGGTGTCGTGAAACTGGGCAAAGATGCCGCTCAGGATCGCAAGGTGTTTGAGTTCTGCAAAAAGGTTAGCATCAGCATCGTCGTCACCGAGCCGGATGTGGCTGGACTCGATGGCATTGAAGCGCTGGTAAAGGAATTCGACATCAAGATGGCTATTCACAATCATCCGAAGCGCCCACTCGACCGTGCTTACCTATTCTGGGATCCGAGCTATGTTCTGGATCTAGTTAAGAACCGCGATCCACGTATGGGGGCTTGTGCCGACGTGGGCCATTGGGTGCGCAGTGGTTTGGACCCCGTGGAGTGCATCAAAATCCTCAAAGGGCGCATTTTTGACAGTCATATGAAAGACCTGAATGAATTCGGCAATGTGAAGGCACACGATCTTCCCTTCGGTCAAGGGAAGAGCAACATCGCCGGCATCCTCGCTGAATATGCCGCTCAAGGTTATCCCGGCCCGCTGCACTGTGAATACGAGCACAATTGGGAGACAAGTGTGCCAGAGATTAGCCTGTGCATGGATTTTGTGAAGAACTGGAAGCCTGCGAAATAACCTCAACGTCGCGTTGGAATGCTTTCTGAGCCGGAGTGCTGTTGCTCCGGCTTTTTTTGCGCAGGTTGCAGCTGTTTAAGGTTCTGCGCGCGCACCTCTAGTGTGAGGAGATGTATATTCTCCAGATTGAATTAAATCAGTTCACGCCTCATCTCGTTCTCGCGGTAACCAAAGCCATGGCCGCGCAAAGTGCTTAGATCCACAATGCCGTCATGTCGACGGTAGAGGCCGGGGTGAACGGCTTCTTCGGGAATGGAGGCATCAGGGTAAAATTGCATCGCATTGCACTCAACTCCCTGAATCGTGTCCGCGTGCGCGGCCAGCCGTACGTGAGGGATCATCGCCAGCATCGGATTGGTTAGATCCTGCACCATGAGGGGCATGCCGTGAGCCTTGGCCCAGCAGAGGCTCAGCAGTGCTCCCGTCTGTGTTTTGCAGGTTTTCAATGCCACGCCACTCCAGCCAAGTCGGCGTCCGAGACGGACGAATTCCCAGTCGTGTGCGCTCTCATCAAGGAAGAGCGGTTTGCGGGCGGAAACGCTTCTTACATCGATCTGATTGGCTTCGAGGTCGTAGGGGAAGGGTTGTTCGACATAAAGAGTGCGGGCGTAGATCTCCGGTTCATCGCGTAGGAGCTTGTCCATGATCGTATTGACATAGGCTGGCTCTTGGACCGTGCAGTTGAAGTCGGCGCTGAGCCAGCGGACGCCGTTAGCGAAGCCGATGCGCCCCACGCGGACCATGCGCTCGTAGTCCCATGCCGCATCGGTGCCGCGAAGTTTGACTTTGAGGCATTGAAGTCCGTCACGCTGAATCCAATCTGCGAGTAGCACTGGATGTGCATCTTTGGGTTCGCTGCCGGTTAGGTCACAGGCCTCGAGCGCATCGACCCCACCGACGAGATGCCACACGGGTAGTTGTTTCGGCGCTTTCATGACGAGGAAGTCTTGCGGGTGCTTTCCACGAAAACTGAGGCCGCTGCCTTCTTCTGGTGTGATGAAGGCGGCAAGATCACGATTCATGAATTCAGCGTTGTAACAAGAGTAGATATCGCGCTCGTGCAGGCGGCCAAACGCATCGTGGATGGCGATGTCGAAAGCGCTGAAAGCCACGAGTGAGCCCAGATACGGCATGGGATCGCCACCAGCGATGGTGTTGGATTGTTCAGTGGCTGCCGCTAGTTCACCGTGGATGAAATCTTGGCCGATCTCCATCGGGTGCCCGCATAGCCCGCTGCTGACGATCTTTTGCGCGAGCAGCTCGGAGAAGTTCTTCATGCGTTGCGTTCTCACGGCCACGCTGAGTGTGCTGGGCCAGACCCATGATACACTGAGGGGTGTTTCACCCCAGCCGATGGCTTCGCGGCCTTTGTCATCATGCACGGTGACTTTCACACGGAGAAAAACAGCGCTCGTCACCGTCTCGGGACCGAATTTGAGCGGCACACGCATCGGTGAGGAAAGGAAGTGAATTTCGGCGGTGGAGATCTGTATATCAGTCGGCTTGTTCATGAAGGTTGGTATGGGTAAACGCTGGTGCTTTGGTATCTCCTGCGAGATAAAAAGCTCAGGTTTAGGCAGCTAAAAGCGATCGCGTGTTGGTGTTCAGAAGATTGTCGTTGGGGTGGATCCATGCGACACAACGGGGCGCTCATCGCCTTTCAGGAAAATTCCTCCTCCGATGAGTCCCCAAAAGATCGTGAAGAGCCACCCGACAAAAGCGGCTGATATGCAGGTAGACTCCGGCACACCGGCAAAGCTCGAGAGCAGTGCTTCGAATGTCTTTTCCCGGACTCCGATTCCAGAAAGAGAGATCGGCAGCGTGGCCGAGGCATCGACGACAGGCATCGCGGTCATCACATCGAGGAGCGGTGCATGTGCACCTACAGCACGCAGGGCGCAGTAAAAAGTGAAGAACAGAAAACCATACACAGCGATTGAGACCAAGATGCTACCGAGTGCTCTGCGCCAAAGCACAAGGATCACATCATGCACCGTGGTGAGTATGCTGGAGATTCTCTCAAAGAAGGGAGTTCCCAGAATACGTGGGAAGGTTTGCTTGCCCCAAGCAAGCACCTTTGGCTTGAACGTGATCCAAGAGATGATCATCCCGATGAATGAGACGCCCATGAAACCGCTGAATCCGGTCAGCAGTAGCTTGGCATCGTGCCCCAGTGCCTCCCAGCGGGGCCAAATGGCGGCAAAGCAACTGAAGAATAGCAGACCCACAGCCACAAAACCGGCCACATGGTCTAGCATGAGAGATACGCCCACCTGCGGAGCTTGTCCCCGCAGTCTCCGGGTGACGGACATGATTTTGTAGGTATCCCCTCCAATCACGCCAATCGAGGAGATGTTGAAAAAGGCAGCGACGATCTCTGTCCGTGCCAGTGTCCGCCAAGAAACCTGTGGTGCACAGCCTCGCAGAATGACATGCCATCGAGTGGCACAAGCCAGTAGGCTCATGAATGCTGAAAAGAGTCCACAGATCACCCAAGGCCAGTTTTCGAGCAGGGAAATCAGCCGAGGAGCAATCTGGGTGCTGAAATCGTGCTCACGAAAAAGCAAAGTAACCAGCGTCAAGCTGATCCCGATCCTCAGGGCGATGGTGAACTTGCGCTTCACATCCTAAGTCGCCTCACCATCGGCTTTTCCCAAGGCTAGTGCGATGGAATCCACCGATTGAAGGATCTTTTTTGCCTGCTCTTGGTCGGCCATCTTAAAGCCAAAATGCTTTTCGAGCATCACGACCAATTGCAGGGCATCCACGGAGTCAAGACCAACACCGGCAGGCCCGAAAAGCGGTGTTTCATCGCCGATGTCGGAGGCCTGAAGATCGAGCATGAGCTCAGCAATGAGCAGTTCTTTGATGCGCTGACGAATGGACATGTGGCGGTCTGAAAGGGATGGGCGGCACGATTTTCAAATCATCCCTCCGTCAATGGGGAGAGCGGTTCCAGTGATATAGCTTGCCTCCGGGCTGGCAAGAAAGAAAACCGCCGTGGCGACTTCTTCAGGACGAGCGAAGCGCCGCATCGGAAGCTGCATCTTCAGACTTTTGAGATGCTCCTCGTTCCATTCCGCTGGCAGCCCGCCCTCAATGTAGCCTGGCAGCACAGCATTCACCGTGATGCCGAGCCTGGCAGATTCCTTCGCTAGGCTTTTCGTGAGGCCGACAACGCCTGCTTTGGCAGCCGCGTAGTTTGTTTGGCCCGCGGGTGGATGGGAGGCGCTGAGGGAAGCGATGTTGATGATGCGGCCTCTACGCTGGCGCATCATTACTGAAAGCGCCGCCTGGCAGCCGTTGAAGACGGAACTGAGATTGCCGTCGAGCACTCGGGACCATTGATCGAGCTTCATGTTGGCTAGCAGGGCGTCGTCGTGGAATCCGGCGTTGTTGACCAGCACATCAAGCGTGCCGATAGAGTCAATGGTGGTCTGCCAAGCTACCGGATCCGTGATTTCGAGCGTCACAAGCCTTGCACGCTCGGGGAAGCGCTCGACGAGACTTGCTGCACGTTCACGGCTCTTGCGTACGCCTAGGTGAATGATGGCATCTGGCTCGTGAGCGAGAAAGTATTCCGCGATAGCGAGGCCAAGCGTGCCATTGGCACCGGTAATAAGAATGTTTCGAAGCATGTGAGGTCTTTCTTAGGCTGTGATTGCCAGATTTTCAAAGTCCGCCTACATTCACTTCCATTACCCTCATGCGCCTCGCCATCTATCCCGGCAGTTTTGACCCCATAACGAATGGTCACCTTGATGTGATCCAGCGGGCGGCGGGGCTTTTTGACCGTCTCATCGTGGCCGTGGCTCGTGACAACGCCAAGAACAGCGTTTTCTCGGTGGCGGAGCGTGTGGCGCTCATCAAGGAGGCCACAAAGGGAATCGCCAACTTAGACGTGATGCCTTTCGAGGGCCTGCTGGTCAATTTTGCCCGGGAAAACGGTGCCTGCGCCCTTGTTCGCGGATTGCGTGCCGTTTCGGACTTTGAGTTTGAGTTCCAATTGGCCCTGATGAACCGGAAATTGGAGCCAAATCTTGAAACGCTCTTCTTGATGCCTCGGGAGGAGTTTACTTACATTAGCAGCCGGCTCGTCAAGGAGATCGGACGTCTTGGTGGGAATATTGACTCGTTTGCTCCTGCCAATGTGGTCGCCGCCTTGCGGCAGAAATTCGCCTAACACCCTTTTTGTGATGCATCACCCTTTTCATATCGATTTGAGAAATCTCCCCGAGGAGGGCAAGGACATCGCCGGGACCGAGCCGACGTCCTTTTTCGGCCTGCAACCGCAGGATGCAGTGCAGGCCGTTTTGCCCTTAAAATATGAGCTGCACCTAGCAAAAGACGGGGATGATATTGTGGTGACCGGCCGGCTGGACGCTACCTTCCGCCTGGAATGCGGGCGCTGTCTACAGTCCTTCGATCATCGCTTGCTGGTCGAGGACTACGTGGCGGAAATACCCATCGAATCGAAAGGAACGATCAACTTGACGGATACGATCCGGGAAGATACACTGCTTGCCCTTCCGAGCTATCCCCGCTGCGAGGGCGGCAATGTCCGCTCCCGCAAGTGCCCCGCCGAAGGAAAGTTCGAGCCTGCGCCTGAGACGGTGGCGGCGGAGACTGAAAACGCGGGCCGCGGTGCTTGGGATGCTCTGAATCAACTCAATTAAACTCCGATACTTCTCATGGCCAATCCGAAGCGCAGACAATCCAAAAGCCGTCAACGCATGCGTCAGGGCGCGAGCCGCTGGAAAGCGCCCGTGCTGAAATCCTGCCCCGAGTGCGGCAGTTCCGTTCCGGGACACGTCGCCTGCCCATCCTGCGGTTACTACCGCGGTCGTCAGGTTATCAGCAAGGTGGCCGGCGAATCGTAAAACGCCTCAGGCTTCTGTTAGCCGGAACCCTTTTGAAACACCCCGTGGGCAGTATAGGCCGCGGGGTGTTTGTTTTGCTCGACAAACCGCAAGATCAGTGGAGTGAGGCCGTCTTCACCGAGACACACCATGAAAAATACTCTTTTTGTTCTGTCTCTATTTACTGCAATCGCCTTTGCCGCTGACTCCCCCCAACACGTCCAAGCAGCTGAGGCCGCTCAAATCATTGCTGAAGGAAAGGTGGTCATTGTGGATGTACGCACTGCCGATGAATTTAAGCAAGGCCACATCCCGGGGGCTAAAAACATTGACATCATGGGGGATGATTTTGAGAAGCGGCTTGCTGCCCTCGACAAGACCAAACCCACCCTAGTCCACTGCCAAGCTGGTGGACGCAGCAGGCGGGCGTTGAAGTTTTTTGAGCAAATCGGCTTCACCAAACTCATCCACTTGGATGACGGTTTTGGAGGCTGGGAAGCTTCTGGCAAGCCGGTGGAAAGGTGAGTCGGTTGCCTACCTAGGTTTTTCTCATCAATTTGCCGTGACGCGGAGGTTGCGGAACCAAGTCTCATCCCCATGCTCCGTGAGCATGATCTTGCCTTGGCCAGGGGCAAAGTCTTTCTTGTTCTTGAATTTACTCTTTGCGATTCTTTCTTTCCACTCCGGCGCGGTGGTGTCAGCCTCGGTGGCGAGTTCTCCGTTAAGCCAGTGTTGCAACTGACCGTCTTTGACGATGATCTTGCTGCTATTCCATTCACCTGCAGGTTTCACGTTTTTGCCATTAACCGGTGACTTGATGTCATAGATAGATGCCGTGGTGTGGCTTCCTCCCTTAAGGCCGTCCGGATGGCCGCTGTCGTCGATCATTTGATACTCGATGCCAAGCCATTCCTTTCCGCCGATTTGGGTCACCCAGTATTTGATGCCGTTATTGCCCTTCGGGTTGAGTTTCCACTCCCATTCGAGGACGAAGTTCTTGTATTCCTTTTTTGAGATCAGGTTGCCGCCACCCTTGCCAGCGAGGTGGATGACATCCTTTCCTTCAGATTGCCACCCACCACTGGGGGCTTCGCCTTTCACATTGGTGAAATCGGCTAGCGTGAGCGGCACTGGATCGGCGGCGATAGAATAGGAGACAAGCGTGAATAGAACAAAAAGAGGGCGCATAAGAAGATATTTGGTGAACGAAAGCCTATGAAACGCTTGGCAGCAGGTCTTGCCAGCAACTTTTTCAACCTATCGAAAAGACGAGCCACAATTGGCGTTTCGAGAGGCTGCCATGAAGACGATTGCTCTTTTCTATTTCGCCGTATTGACCTTTGTTGCCCTTGCACAAGATCCAAAAGAGCCATCCAAGAAAGAGCGAAAGCCTAACCCGGCCCTCACCCAGATCGATGATGTGTCCGGTTTGCCTCGGGTTCTGATTATCGGGGACTCCATCTCAATTGGCTACACGCTTGATGTGCGTGCTTTGCTGAAGGGGAAGGCTAATGTCCACCGCATCCCCACAAATGGCGGCCCTACAAGCAACGGCCTCAAACATATCGATGAGTGGCTTGGTTCTGGGAATTGGGATGTGATTCATTTCAACTGGGGCCTCCATGATTTAAAGTACATCCGAAATGATCCCTCAAAGCGGGTAGACCCTCAGACTCTAGGTTCTCACCCACAAGTGGCACTGGGGGATTATGAGAAGAATCTCAATTCGCTGGTTCAAAAGATGAAAACTACTGGTGCGAAGCTCATTTGGTGTAACACAACGCACGTCCCAGCAGGTAGCGAGGGCCGTGTGGAAGGCGATGAGAACCCATACAACGAGGCCGCTAACCGTGTGATGGCATCAGCTGGGATCCCGACAAACGATCTGCGCGCTCATGCACTTGCCAAACCAGATGCGCAATTGCCAGCGAATGTCCACTACTCGTCTGAAGGCAGCCGTCACCTTGCTGAAAAAGTCGCCTCAGTGATCATGAAGCACCTGCCGAAAAAGTGAGCTAGGCGTATCACTTGTTCATCGAATTTAGCCATCTCTCGATGTCTTTCAAAGCTTCCTGCCGCTGCACATCGTGAAGCAGTAAATGATAGGAGCGTGAATACCACAGAAGTTTTTTTCGCTCGGCACGAATTTGGGAGAACCAGGCTTGGATCTGGTCCGCGGAGGCGATGATGTCATGCGGCGAAGCGATGAATAACACGGGCATCTTGAGTCGTTTCGCCGCTTCAGAGTTGGCATTCATCATTTGATCAATCTCTACGAGGAGGCGCAGGCTGAAAGCGCTGATATGATGCGGTGTTCTAGTCATCTGAGTGCCATGGGTTGTGTTGGACGTCACTTGGATGCTGTTTTCATCCACGCCAGCGAGTTCACCGAGCGAGTAGCGGGTGCGCGGAGCTACGGCGGCCGCGGCTTCAAGCAGCCAGCGTTGGATGCCTTGGATCCTCATGCGTAGTCCGGCAGCGGGCGAAGCGAGAATCAGTCCGTCGGGATCTCCCCAAAGCGGACGATTGGCCGCGGTGTGTGCGGCGATAAGGCTGCCGAGGCTCTCGCCATACCAGATGATGGGGGCACGCGGATGGCGTCGCTGGATGAGCTTGTGAAAAGTGGTCAGATCTTTCTGCCATAAGCGGGCGCTTTCGATATCGCCACGTGCCTCGATATTGGGGTCATGCCCCTGACCGCGGAGTTCATAGGCATACACGGCGATGCCTTGCTTCGAGAGATGTTCACCCAAGGGCCAAAAGTCCGACGTAGCGCCGCTTAGCCCGTGGATAGCAATCACGGCGGCGTGCGTTTTTTGGCCCTTGGGCACGTTCCAAGCTTTCCATGGCATCATTTTGCCGTCGAAGCTGATCCAAGTGTCGGGCTTCAGCCCCTCAGGGGCTTTTTTCGCTGTGTTGTTGCAACCGACCAGCAATGCGCAAGGGATCATCCAAAGCCATCTCATGTGCCAATCACCTCCAGAGCAGTGCTGATGAAGCGCATCTGTGAGACAAGGCGATCCCCAAGCGAGAATTCCGATGGTGTCTCAAACGTCAGCGTCAGAGGGCAGCCTCGCAGATGCAATTCGATGGCTTCCGGCATGCCAGCAAGATGCATGGGTAGCTTGTTACGCCGGATGAGTCCATCCTTCGCCCGCTGACCGTCAATGCGGCTTCGTGGATCCACGGCGATGGGCCCGTCATAGCGGGTCAAAATCGCGCGTCCTATGCTTTTTTGGCGATGACCTAGCTCGTACACATAGCAGCCCTGAGCGTCATAATCCTCATGCAGGCAAACAGCGGCGATCATCGGACGTTCCGCGGTCCATCTCTGCCATGCGGAGGTCAGGGGATCATCGGTAAGGTGAAAGCGGCGGTTGATGTCCAAGCCGCGATGATCGGCTCGCGTGTTGAGACGCATGCCGATGGGGTTGAGCAGCGGCAGGAGCAGAAACGAGTCGCGTTGGAGCTTGTCGATGTTTTTCTCGGCCCATAGCAAGAGCCCCCACATGGAGCCGGGTTCGTCACCATGCACACCCGTGGAGAGGTAGAAGGCCGGAGCACCTGCTTTAGCGGCTTGCGTCTCGAATCCGAAGATGGAGTGGCCTTCGATAGTCAGCAGCATGGTAGCGCGCATCCCTGCGGATTTTTGCAAAAGCTTCCAGCGGCGCATGACCTCGCGGATGTTGTGGGCATGATGCGACGGAAGCAGTTTCATCATGCTCCAAATTGAATGGCGGCGATCTTCTCCGCCATGTCGTGGCTGGCGCAGAAGACGAGTTCGGCGGCGGCGGCACGCGAGAGACGAGCGCGCATGCTGACGACTTCGCCGATGCTTTGACCATCCACGAAGGCCTCAACAGGCCGGTGTTGGGTGTCGAGGCTTCGTATCTCTACCTTCGTATCTAGTGACAGCAAGGCGCTGTGCCAATGAGCGGGTTCCAGCACATTCGAGCCAACAAGCAGCCAAGCAGGAGTGTCCGCTAGCAAGGGGGGGGCACCCATGCTGCGCGCATAGGCTGTGCTACCTGCAGCGGTGGCCACGAGCGCCCCATCGCTGACAAGCTTTGGAATTCGCGGCACGTCGTTCACAATGACTTCAAGCCATGCTGATTGGCTGGTGGAACGTTCCAGCCAAGCATCATTGAAACCGTGCGCGGTTTGAGTCCGCCCATCCCGATCTTCAAACTCGAGGAAAAGCATCGGCAATTGCCGAAAAATCACATCCCTTGGTGGAAAGGCATGAGCGGCGACCTGATCGGGGCCGTTGAGCAGGAAGCCGAGATGACCCGCGTTGATGCCAAAAAAGGGCAGTCGAGCCCGCCAATGCTCGCGGATGCTGCGCAGCATCGCCCCATCACCACCAACGACCGTGATGAAATCCGCATCGCGTGCCTCAGTGTGGCTTGATGCAAACGGTTCAGATAGCCCGCGCGCTTTTGGATTTTTTATGTCTGTCTGTAAGGCATATCGCGCATTTTCCAGCGAGCCGCGTGCCCAGTTGCCTGGAATGGGGGCACGGTAGAGGCCATAGCGTTCGATATAAGCCAAGGCACGCGGGTGGAGCATACTAGCTACGCTTTCACCACGGCTCAAATTCTCACGTATGGTTGTGCTGGCACCTTCGATTTCGAACTCGATGAGCTTAGACCGTGGTGGAAGATCTTTCGGATCGAAAGCGTGACCTGGGCGTCTTAGCACGGCAAACCGCGCCTTCTTCCAAAGCTCCGCACCCTGTGCCCAGGTTCGTTGAATAGGCGATTGCCCGACTGCACCACCTTTAATGAGATCTGCGCCGATCACATGCCATAGCTCATGGTTTTTTTTGAGGCGCTCCTGCAATTCAAAATGGCGTGAAAAAGTCTCTCGCTCGAAATCACTGAGATCGACTGTTACGCCGGGGATGCCTCCAAAAACAATGTCCGCCAGAGTGGCGCGGTATACAGGTGGAACACTGTCTGTCACAGGCTTGTCAGGTCGCGGACCGCAGGGGATGATTCGCACCTCGTCGAAATGCCGCGCCAATTCACGGGCGATTTGCGCGTGGTGATGACCGGGTGGATTAAAACTGCCTCCAAAGATGGCAAGTCGATGCATAGACCTATGGTGGCGGCAGTTTGTAAAAAGGAAAATCGGAAGTTCGGATGGCCAGCAGGTCTCTCATGGCATGGTTTGCTTGACCGAATGCCAAAATCAGCTTGCCACCACGTCTGCCTGCGCCACTATCGGCGCTCGCTTCCTGCCGCTTGGGAAACGAAGCTCGGGACAGATGTCAGAGTGGTCTAATGAGCACGCCTGGAAAGCGTGTGTACCCTAATCCGGTACCGAGGGTTCGAATCCCTCTCTGTCCGCCAGCTTCGCGATTCTTACGGGTCTCGTGGAGGTAAACGTGAGTAGCTTTTTTTAAACAGCGGGCTGGCTTCAAACCTTGTCATGCCCCTGCCAGCGCGGAGCCGCGGGCCAGTAGGTCGAGGAAGCGTTCCTCGAATGGTTCTTCGCTGCCAACTTGCATGAAATCGATACGGCGCATGGTGCATTCGCGGGCCAAGTGATCGCAGAACGCGTCGAAGGTCTCGGTGTATCGCTGGGCGTCACGTTGGGTCAACCAGAAGCGGCGGCGTTCGCCGCTTTCGACTTCGGTGAGTTCGAACTCGCCTTCGAGGGAAGGTGCACGCTCATCGGGATGAACAATTTGCAGCAGGTGATTCTCACCTGGCCAAGCAGCCACGCGGGCGATGGCTTCTCCGGCGCTTTCGATTTCATGACCAAAAAAATCCGAGATGATGAAAATGATGCCGAAGCGCTGCCGTGAGGGGCGAAACTCCTCAAAGCATTGGCGCATGTTTGTCACACCTTCAAACTTGAGTTTCATCACAGCCTGGATGACTTTTTCGATATTTCCCTGACCTCGCATCGGAGGCAGATCCTGACGTACGGCATTGCTCATCGAATAGATGCTGACGCGCTGCTGGGCGCTGAGCGCCAGATAAGCCAGCGCCACGGCAAAGCGCAAGGCTTGGCGGCGCTTTTCAGAGTGAGGCTTTGCCATCGAAGCGCTATCGTCGATGAGGATGTGTAGATTCAGCTCCTGAGTTTCTTCATAGAGTCGCACGAACAGCTTTTCCAACCTTGCGTAGAGCCGCCAGTCAATAGCGCGATAATCTTCACGTGGTGTGTAGTGACGGTAGTCTTTGAACTCACGCGTAAAACCCGTGGCGGGTGAGGATTGTGTCCCGCGACGGAGTAGCTGACGGCGCTTGCGGAGACGTAGGGCCAAAACGCGCAATCTATCGAGGAATGCGGCGTCAAAGAGCTCTTCGTGGGCGTGTTGGGACTCGGAGGGCATGCGCGGAGTGCGTTTAACCTCCATACCGTCAAAAAGCAATGCCTGTAGCGCGGCGATTGTGCGATCAGGAATGCTGCTTATGGGCGGCGTTCATGAAATCCCTCACCCTGACTGCTCCCGGACGCCTGCAATGGTCGATTCTTCCTGAAGCCGATTCACCACGGCGCGGCGAGGTTCTCGTCGCGATCCGCGCGATCGGCATCTGCGGCACCGATTTCAGCGGCTATCAGGGCAAAATGCCATTCATCGAATATCCTCGGATTCTGGGCCATGAACTCGGTGTCGAAGTTTTGGCGGTCGGTGAGGGCGTAGTGCATCTCAGGGCAGGGGATCGCTGCTCAGTGGAGCCGTATTTGAACTGTGGTTGCTGCCATGCATGCCTGCGTGCTGCCACAAATTGCTGCGAGACACTCACAGTGCTTGGGGTTCATTGCGATGGAGGCATGCGTGAGCGCATGGTTCTGCCGGCGGCCAAGCTTCATCCCTGTAACACGTTGTCGTTTGAGCAGTTGGCTCTCGTTGAGACGCTAGGCATCGGTTGCCACGCAGTAAACCGAGCCTCGGTTGCGGCTGATGACGAAGTGCTCATCGTTGGCGCAGGGCCCATAGGTCTGACCGTGCTTGAGTTTGCCCGTGTGGCCGGCGCAAAAATTACGGTGCTGGAGATGAGCGAGAAGCGGCGGTCTTTTGTGAGTGAGAAATACGCTGGAGTGGAGGTTGTTGCCTCGCTGATTGATGAACCGCTTTTCCAAATTGTATTCGATGCAACAGGCAATCCGCAGTCGATGAGCCGCTCGATGCGCTGGGCTCGTTTCACTGGCAAAGTTGTTTATGTCGGCATCACGAAGGAGCCAGTGCCATTGGATGATCCGCTGTTTCATCGCCGTGAGTTGACGTTGCTGGCGAGTCGCAACGCTCAGAGCGCCGACTTCCCGCGAATCCTCACCATGATTCAACATGGTGAGATCGACACACGCCCTTGGATTTCTCATCGTTGTGACTTCGACGTGCTGCCGAAGCAAATGGATGTCTGGATGAAGCCTTCGAGCGGCGTGATCAAGGCGGTGACGAGCCTAGCTTGAAATGACGCCATCATCGTGTCACTACGCGCCATGCAACTGGCCCGCCCCATTTCATTCTCCTCGCCTCGTGTGCCTTCGACGCTCATCGTGATGGGTGTCTCTGGTAGCGGAAAGTCGGTGGTTGGCAGGCTCTTGGCCGATAGACTCGGCGGTTTGTTTGACGACGGCGATGATTACCACCCGGCTTCGAACAAGGCCAAGATGTCCTCCGGAACGCCTTTGACGGATGAGGATCGATGGCCTTGGTATGAAACGCTACGGCAGCGAATTGTGGACATGCGGGGGAAGACGCCGGTGCACGTACTAGGCTGCTCGGCATTGAAATCCGCTTATCGGGAACGGCTACGGGATGGTGACAGCCCCAGTGAAATGGCTTTTGTTCTTCTTGAGGGTTCACGCGAGCTAATTGCCTCCCGCATGGGGGAGCGGAAAGGACACTTCATGCCGCTGAGCTTGCTCGAGAGTCAGCTTGCCACTTTGCAGCCAACGCCGGACTTGGTTCGTGTCTCCATTGATGCCACACCCGACGAGATCGTGACGCGCATCATCAGGCAGTTCGACGGCTTAAAGTGATGGCGGCATGGGCGGCAGAATGAAGGCCCGGTTGATGCCCATGCGTCCGTAAGTGCCGCCAGGAGCACCCATCATCGCATCACGACGATGACGGTACAAGACGTAGATGCGGGAATAAGCATTGGCTAATTTCTGGCGCAGAGGTTCATTCTCAGCAATGCGCGGAAGGTGCCTATGCTGATGACGGAGGTAGTTCATGGCTTGCAGTGCGTTCACGTGAGTATGTCCCGGTGTGCGACGCGTGCCGCCGTGATAAATTGTGATAGGAGTGTTTCCCGCGCGTGGGCCGAGGAGGTGCGATGCCATGCTTTCTGGGCCAAAGTCATCGTAGTAAAGAAAGACCCGTGGACCGGCCAAGGCCTTGAGCATAGACTCGCGTGTGCAGTTGGCCAAAAAACAATCGGAAGGAAGATGAACCCAAAGCGTGTCATAGTGGTTCAGGTGGTAAGTCGTGAATGGGCGGAGCCAATTGCACGCATTTTGCGAGCCGAGTTTAGCACGGTCTCCGCTGCTTGAGTCGCCTCTATAAAGGTGTTCATGCGGCTGAAGGAAAATCGCAGCGTGCTGGCTGCATGAGCTGAATCATATCCCATGGCCTCCAAGACGTGAGAAGGGTGCAGTGATGACGTATGACAGGCCGATCCGGCGGAACAGGCAATCCCTGCTTGATCGAGAAGGATCAGCATGCCTGCGGCGTCGATTCCAGGAAAACAGATGCTGGTGGTGTTGGGCAGCCGCGGGGCATGTCGTCCATGAATCACCGCTTCGGGCCAATCCCTTGTTAGCTGCGCTTCGAAAGCGTTGCGCAGATCGCCTGAGCAAGGTGACATCGCTAGCGCTGCTGCTTGGCCAAGTCCAACGATGCCCGGCACATTCTCTGTGCCGCTGCGCCGCCCTCCTTCCTGGCCGCCGCCGACCAGTAGAGGTTCAAAGCGCACCCTCTGATTTACGATCAACGCTCCAATACCCTTGGGTGCGTGAAACTTGTGCCCGCTGAGGCTGAGAAAGTCCACTTTTGCATCCATGGGAGCCTTGCCAATCATCTGCACTGCATCTGCATGCACCAGAGCGCCATATTCATGTGCCATCGCCACGATCTCGCGCATGGGTTGAATGATGCCGGTTTCATTGTTGGCCCAGAGAATGGAAACGAGGGCCGCTTGGGAGGATTGCAACGCCTTGCGCAGCTCTTTGAGGTCAATCAGACCGCTACGATCGACGCC
>Ga0075471_10000676_pt1 | contig 20912 bp, 40 predicted proteins | sample DEB19_08_DNA_2_FD_74787 | JGI IMG/M metagenome (GOLD analysis project Ga0075471, IMG submission 74787) | Aqueous microbial communities from the Delaware River and Bay under freshwater to marine salinity gradient to study organic matter... | ecosystem: Environmental > Aquatic > Marine > Coastal ... | reverse complement strand
GACGCATTCCCAGATTCCACCATTTCAAAACTGGCGGACTTCTGCAAAACCCAGAACCCGAACTTCAACCGTGACCGCTGGCTCAGCTACATCGCCGGAACCTGCGGACCTTGCGGCGGAAATCGGAAGTAACCATCAACTCAAATCCACCCATGAAATCCGACTTCTCCACCCCCGAAGGCATTGCCATCCAAACCACCGACCTCACTCGTTGGGCAAGCGTCCTTACCCCGGAAGCCTTCTCGAGGGTTTTCCAAGAGGCGACCCGAGACAATGCCAAGGCAAGTTCCGGCCACGACATCTGCCGAGGCGACGGCATCACGCACATCGTAATCAAACTCTCCTATCAAGCCCTATGAACTACCCCACAGACCTCCCCTCTTGCCTAGCCTACGCCGCACGCCTGACCGAATCGCGTCGGGCTCCCTTTGTCGCCATGCACCGCCCACCTCCGCCCGTAGGTTATGCCTATGCAGCGGTCCCAGCGGATGAAGTGGCGGACTTCGAGGAATCCGGCTGGCGTCGAGTTCCCAAGCCGACCCTTCTCAACTTGACCCCTGACCCCGTTACCGTGTACGGCGTCACTCTCCCACCATCGGGACAGGTTGCCAGTGTCGAGACCATCTTGGCGAAGCACCCGCTTTCCAGCCTGCTCCCCGTCCCGCTGGCGACTCGCTGCGTTGGCGTTGTCTCGGGACTGCCCCCAAGCTCCCCCCTCCAATTCTACATCGTTACGCCTGACGTGGCGGAACTGGTCAAACGTCCCGACTGCCTGACAGTCTCCCCCAACGCTCTTATCCAACCTTTCCCATGCCTCCACGCGAAACCCTAGCCTTCCTCCAACGACACGAATGGTCCATGGGTAATGGGCAATGCCCCCATTGCCTCGGAATGTCTAAAAATTGGCTCGGGCACCCGTGCTGCATGGACACCGATCAGATTGGGCACGCGCCCGACTGCGGGATGGGGCTCTCCATTCGCGAACTCGGAGGGAACACAATCTTCCTTGGCGAGATCTCCCCGAAAATTGAGATGGAGTACTTCGTTGACGCGAATGGCGTCGAGAGAGCCAGACCAAAAACTGCCGAGGGTTGCCCAATCTGGAAAGAGAGGGCCAGAAAACGCCGCCAACAGTTCCGGGAAACCCTATTCACCCTATGGGACGACACAGACAAAGACCCCCAATCTGACCAATGACCTTCTTCGACTCACACGTTGCCAACAAGCCACCAGTTCCCATGATGCGCCTGACCTGCGTCATCGCCAAATCCGCCAAGACGGTCGTCCCCTTCCTCGGGGGGCAGCCCCTCCCCAAAAAGGGCCGGGAAGTTCTGGTCACCAACCTCAACCGCCTGACGCGAGTCTCCAAGACCCCCGTCAAGGGCTGCGACGGCAAGCGACTCTACGCGGTCGAGTTTTGGGAACGCGACTGACCCCCTCCAGACCTGCCACCCCTCACAAGGCCACGCCCACCAAGCGTGGCCTTCTTTATGGCCTAGAACGCGCCCAAACGGCTCCAGAGGCCAAAAACTCCCCCGAACGCGCCAAATCGAGCCAAAAGCCCCCTTCCGCTCCGGCACCCCTCGACCCAACCGCTGGACCCATCCAGAACCCCCCGACCAAACCCAGACCCAGTAATACGATGGCTGCTCCGAAATCCAAAGCCCTCTGCTAACAAAAGGTCCCCAAAGGGTGAATGAAATGTAACACGTGTTACATTAGTTCCCCCAAGCTCAGTTCTTCCCGGAGGTGCTGTTTGTGTTTTCAGCCCTCCGGCTCCCCTATATTTTATTTCTTATCGCCGTAGAAAATAGAGAAGAAGAAAACGAATGTAACAAATCTAGTCAGTTTGGCTGCTGGATGTTGGCTTTTCCCTTGGGCATCAAGGAAAACTTTCTGGGAAAACGAAATGTAACACTGTAAATTCCTAACCCATCCCTATCATTGGCTAACATTAACCTTTAACCCATCCCACCCTCTCATACCTATCCACCTTTCGTAACCCCAAAACTACCCTCCTCCGACTTATTCACATCCCTCCCACAACTTTCCATAGCACGACCCCTTGACAAACAGGCCCCCCTTTTGTTACCATGTATTTCTATGAAGCCCTACATTCCGACCCACCTACTCCCCCCTGCCGAGGTCGAAGCTCGCCGTTTGAGAGCCCGTCTCCAGTATCGCCTCAAGCGGGGCATCCCTTTGGATTCTGACGACTCCCCCAAACCACCCAGCCCCTCAACAGCCCGAGTCAGGGCTTGGCGGCACAAGCAGCGAGACCTCCGTTCCGCTCGCCTTGCCTCCTTTGTCTCCCCCAAACCCAGTGCAGTCCCCGAGACCGTCACTCCCGTCCCTTCGCCGTCCCACCACCGGGACCCCGTTGAGCTAGGCCCAGCCTTCCACAAACTTGGCGTCCTGACCGCTGCCGTTCTCCAGCAGCACCCCTACACCCAAACTCCAGAGTTCCTCTTGGCTCTCACCGAACTGGAACTACGGATTACCCACCCGGAAACCGAACCGGAGCCCCTCATGCCTTCCGTCCTCACCTTTGATTAACGCCATGAAACAGCCCGAAACTGCCCAAGATCAGCTTCGCCATGAGATACTCGCCGCCATGTGGCGATACGCTACCGAGTCAGATGTAACCATCATGGAAACCATCCAAGCAGCCCACCAAGCAGCGGAGCACATCTTCCGCATCACTCTTGAGGCTCGGGCAGAAGATTCCTGACACCGACAAACCACCGCTAATTTGACGCCAGCAAAAAAAGTGCTTGCCATATCCTTTGGTCTTGCGCTATACCGGAACCCTCAACCCAAACCACACCCACATACACCCAATGACTACACTACCTACATCCGCCATCGCCACCCACGAAGCCCCATGCGTTTCCGACCGCTACAACTTCATCTCGTCCCGTGAGATCGCGGACGAGTTCGCCAAGAATGATTGGCACCTTGTTGGCGCGTCCGAAGTCAAGTGCCGCAAACCGGAACGCCGTGGCTTCCAGAAGCACCTCATGCGCTTTGCCCACGCCTCACAGCTTGACCTCTCCAGCAAGGAGCGTGTCGAAACCTTGGTCGTCAACTCCCACGACGGAGCCAACAGTCTCCAGATTGGTGCTGGCGTGTTCCGCTTCATCTGCTCCAACGGTCTCGTCGTAGCCGATTCCACAGTCGCTACCCTGCGCCTTTCTCATGTTGGTCTCCAGATGGACCGAGTGCTCGACGCTTCCCACTCCATCCTGTCCGCTGCCTCCAACGTCCGCGAGAACATCGACGCTTGGAAACAGACCCCTATCTCCGAGGACGATGCCATGCACCTTGCTGAGCAGGGCATCAAGCTGCGCTGGGGCAACGACCTAACGCCGGACCTGTATCCGGTAGCTCCCGCCACGCTGCTGCAACGCCAGCGTCTTGACGACATGCCCAAGGACCTTTGGACCACCTTCAACGTGGTTCAAGAGAACCTCATCCGTGGCGGAATCCGGGACTCCCATGCCCGAATCAATCCCCGTTCCAATGTCAGCAAGTTCTTTGGCCGTGTCCGTAGCCTCAAGGCTTTGGATGCCAACCTGAGCGTCAACCGTGGCCTTTGGGAAGTCGCCTCCGCCATCCACGCCCACTCATTCTAACCTCAACCCCCTATCCCTATGACCGCCCTTTGCGACTATCCAGATGCCCCGATGAATAAATCTCGCACTTCTCCGTGGAGTGACTACCGTGGGCCGGATGCCCGTGAACTCATCAAAGAGATCGAACGCCAACTTGAATTGCTTGGGAACCCCTCGACCTGCCCGATCAGGTCGTCGGAGACCCCGCACAACGGGATGGACGTGTGGGCTTCCCACCACCCCTATCTCCACCTCAATGTCACCCTCCCACCCGCCCGATGAGCAGGACATCAACTGGGTCCTTGCCTACGCCATCTTGGATTCTCTTGCCGAGGACCTCCGACTTCGACGTAGGCAAGGATTCTGGAAGAACCATCCGAATGAGATGAAGGAGAAAACGGCGTATCCGGTCAACGAGATACCCCAGCCGAAAGACCTCCTCAAAGAACTCAACTCCACTTGGTTCACCCACCTGTGCGGAATCATCTTCCACGACACGGGTGGCAATGTCCGAGTCGGAACATCCGACATCCTTCGACGAGCCCGTTCCTAGCCCCATGACACGACCCGCACAGCAAACCCTGATGGATTTCATCCGCGACGAGCAAGCCTGCCTTCGCGTCCTTTACCTCGAAAACGAGTACTGGCTTTCCCTTTGGTCATCCAATCGCCCCGAACGCCATCTACTCGCCCTTGAGACAGCCCCCAACTATGAGCAGGCGTGCTACCTCGTCTGCCAGAAACTCAGAGAACAGAATCTCCTATAACACCATGACCAAACTCAAATCCATACCTCCCAAAGACTTCCCCTACGCTGAGAGCGTTGCCTTAACCTTAGCCAATGGCCACCTTGCCAGTGAGTTCAAGAACTACATCATCTTGGCCTGCAACGACCTCGACGGAGCCGTTGCGATTGACGCTCACGTTGACGGTAAAGAGATGCTTTTCCACATGAAGAACCAGTTCGCCGCTGTTTGCCATGCCCTTCGCAAGCCCAACACCGATGAAGAAGAATCCGCTTGAGGAACTCCGTGCCAAGGTGGCGTTGACCAACGAGGATAACTCTTGGTCAACCCCCGAAGCGCAAGAGCTTCTGCGACTGGAACGCCTTCACGAACTGCGTGCCATCAAAGACATGCACCCCGGCAACCGCTTCCGCCTCATGGCAGGGCTATCCTTGTTGCCGGAAAGTTAAACAACCCGAAGATTTTTGTTGCATAGTTCTCCCAAAGGAGAAATAGACACATCCTCATGAAACTAGCTCGATTCCTCATCACCTACCGCATTCAAGATCGGCACTATTCTACCTGCATACCCGGCATCTCCGCCAGCCATGTTTGGAGATCATGGGACCGCCCCAGCTCCACGTTGATTGATGTGGTGGAATGCGACCGCAACGGATTACCAGTGTAAGAGCCGTAAATCGGCACCCACAATATGACACAAGATATGACCATCGAACAGTTTTGCACCAAGCACCGAGCCTGCGAAGAAGGCAAAGAGTGGGCTTTAGCCTCCTGTGCCACAATGACGGAAGTGTGGGAAAAAGCCAAACCAAATTGGCTGTTTTGGGTTGCCACCCGCCCTTCGGTATTGACAGATAAAGAGCTGCGTTTGTTCGCGGTGTTCTGCGCTCGTCAAGTTCAACATTTAATGACTGATCCGCGAAGCATTGAAGCGATTGATGTTGCCGAAAAATATGCTCAAGGAAAAGCAAGTGATGACGAGCTTGCAGCAGCACGGTCAGCAGCAAGGACAGCAGCATACGCAGCAGCATACGCAGCAGCAGACGCAGCAGCAGACGCAGCAGCAGACGTAGCAGCAAGGACAGCAGCATACGCAGCAGCCGCAGCAGCATGGGCAGCAACAGCAGACGTAGCAGCAAGGGCAGCAGCAAGGGCAGCAGCAGACGCAGCAGCAAGGGCAGAAATAAAAGAATCTCAAGCCACATGGCTCCGGGAAAACACCACACCTAATTTCCCATGACCACACCCAAATCAATAGTCGAACTCCTCCGCAAGCATCATGCCGATGCTGCATCCCCTATGGCCTTCATCCGAGCCATCCGCGAACGCTGTGGCGTTCACACTTCCAGCGTCTATCGCTGGCTCAACGGGGAGAAGTTCCCCAACGGCCAGCACACATTAACCCTGATCGACTACCTCAAACAGAACCAGAACCGCAAATGAAAGCCCTACTCCTTGACCTAGCCATTGTCTGCTGGGTCGCACTAACCATCATCGCAGCAATCCACCTCATCTTCCGCATACTATGAGCACCCTACTACCACCACTCCGCCGCAAAGACGTTTGGAACTTCGACCTCGATAGAAAAATCTTCGTGGAGATTGTGCATTGGGGAGTCGATTGCGGCGACACATCCATCACGCCCCAGAACAACGGGAAAGGCACTTGGAACTACTACATAACGCTTTGGGAGAGACATCTGCCGCCCGACATCTTCAAATCCATCTGGCTTGAGAATATGGAGACGAACTGGGGTTCCGTGACCCATGACTACTACCGCGCCTCTTTTAGCCAAGTCAATTGGCATGGAGGAACCACCTTCTATGACAAGCTAGGCCAAGTCGAAGGACACAGGGGAGTCAAGATTGGTTGCGACTACAACCATCTGTTCGACGCCGAGCGCGACTTTGATTACTCCCTTGAAGATGTCGCACTCGAAGCCCTTGAAACTGCCACCCAACTCAAAGCCCTATACCAACTATGAGCACACCACCCACACCTGAGACGGATGCTGCATGGGCATCATGGCCTTATGCTGGGCCGGGAGTACATGCAAACTTCGCCCGTAAGCTGGAACGCGAGCGCGACGAGGCGAGGGAGCTGCATAAAAAATCTTTACGCGAACGCGAAGCGGCTGAACGGGAGTCTGATGCTACGCTTGAACGAGCGCATAGAGCAGAACGCGAGCGCGACGAGGCACGTGACCAACTCCAAGCCATGCGCGAAGCCATCAGGGAAGTGTCTTTGCAACTGACCTTTGCCGAAAAAGTGTCCGGTGCCAGCGTCCTTCACATTTATGTTTATGACGCCCTCATCAAACTCCAACCCTTCTTATCATGACCCCTACCCCATCACGACCTACACCAGAGACGGATGCAAAAGCATCGCCCCATATCGGGTTCTATTCGTGTGCCACAGTCCCCGCCAACTTCGCACGCGCTTTGGAGCGCGAGCGCGACGAGGCGCGGGAGGAAAACGAAGCCATGCGCGAAGCTATCAGGGTGGCGCATGATTCGCTGAAAGCGATAGACAATCTCCATAATGATGACTTTCCAAGCGGAGGTGATTTTAGTGACACCGCTATCGACGCCTTGAACAAAGGCAACGTAGCCCTTATCAAACTCCAACCCTTCCTGCCATGAAAACTAAACAATGGATGGTAATTCATTCGTCCGGCAACCTTTACGCCGCTAGCAATGCCGGAACTCAAAAAGAGGCCAAGAAACGTCATTGTTCAGACACAGGCAATCCGTGGCCTGTTGCACACAAAAACGGGGATCGCCTCGTAAAGGTAGCAATCTCAATTATCAAAGAACAGCTATGACCCCCACCCAACTCGACCACCTCAAACTCATTGACGCACATCTTGAACGTCTCATCGGCATCGCCTCAAAGCGGACGCCGGGGGAGTGGGAATTAACTTACGAGGGGGGCAACGGTGGCGCGTCATTCCCCCGCATCATAGACCCCGGAGACTTCGCTGCGTCAGCCGCCGAAGTATCTATTGAGGACGCCTTCTTTATCGCTGCCTCCGCAGGCAACGCCGAGGCCGGGTGGCGAGCGACACGGGTGGCTATTGCGGCTTTGTCGAAGATTGCAGAAGAAAGAGAACCCGTTGAGCACGGCGATTGCGGCAACGGCCCCTATGTTTCCATGTTCAGAACAAGCGCGGCACGCTTCGCAGAGCAAGAGCTTGAATCCATCCTCGCCGCCTTTCCCCTCGAAACTCTCATTCCATGAAACCCACCTCCATCACAGTCACCCGCAGAAAGCTAGGCCGCTACCGAGCCCTTGGAATGGCTCATGGGAACGGTCAGATCGAGATTGATGCTCGACTCAAGGGCCAGCCTCACTTGCGTATCTTGATTCATGAGTTCCTACACGAATGGGAGTGGTCGCTGCCGGAGTCCATCGTGGATAAACTCAGCACCGACCTCGCCAAGTTCCTCCACAAACACAACGCCCGAATGATTGAACCAGACGCTTACCCCAACCAACAACCATGAATACAACCCGAACCCTAACCATGCGCCCTGCCGCGCAAATCGACGCCGCTCTTATCTACTGCCTTGAGAAAGGCGTGGATTTTAGCAAGCCCGTTCCTTTGCTCGACCTTCGCAAACTCCCAAAGAAGAAACCATGATTCTAGCCATCGACCCCGGAAAGCATGGCGGACTGGCTATCGGGAACCCCGGCCAGACGCCCAAGCTGATTCCGATGCCCGAAACCCCGCACGACATCGTGGAGGCATTCGAGTCTCACCAACCCACCAAGCTCGTCTTGGAAGAAGTCGGTGGATACGTTGGAGGCATGGGCCAGCCCGGAAGCGCAATGTTCACTTTCGGTCGGAACTTTGGCGTGCTGCTCGGCATCGCCGCAGCCCTCAAGGTTTCGACTGTTTTGGTGCGTCCGCAGAAGTGGCAAAAAGTTCTCGGACTCGGAACATCAAATGGGATGAGCAAAACTGAATGGAAAAATAAGTTGAAGGCAAAAGCCCAGCAGCTATACCCCACCACCAAGATAACCTTGGACACATCTGACGCCTGCCTCATCTGGCACGCTGCATCTCTTAACCTACTATGAAACTACCACAAGCCCTCGTTCAAATCGCCGCCAAGGAAGTCGGCGTCTCCGAAGTCAATGGAAGCAACTGCGGTCCCCGCGTTGACGAATACAAAGCAGCCACTTGGCTGAACCCCAAAGTCGGATGGCCTTGGTGCGCTGCCTTTGTCTGTTGGTGCGTCCGTGAAGCCCTGACTGCCACAGGCACCAAGGAAACCAAAACCTTCAAGCGTCCGCGAACCGCAGGCGCATGGGACTTCGAGAACTGGTCTCGGGAACAGGACGACTCCACCAATACTCGCAAGCCTCACCGCAATGACATCCAAGCTGGCGACATCGTGATCTTCACGTTCAGCCATATTGGCATCGCCATCTCAGCACCGGACAAGAACGGCAATGTTCGCACCATCGAAGGGAACACGGATGGAGCAGGCTCCCGCGAAGGCGGAGCTGTTCTCCGTAAAACTCGCCACCTCTCCAAAATCCGCAGCCGCATCCGCTTCACCATCTAATGCCACCCCACCTAACCACTGATCTTATCCTCCGTATTTTCGGTTCCGCTGAACCCGGAATCCGAGCACCCTCAACCTTCCCTTGCCTCGCTATCATCGTGGAGCAAGGAGCCGCCACACTTGACGATCTTGCGGAACGCCTTCGACTGGCGAGTCCCACCATCCGTGGCGCACTCACTGCGCTTGAGAAAGCCGGGTTCATCCGCGTGGAACGCGCATCGAACGGCATCGCAGGCAAAGCCAAAAACATTTATCGAATCAAATGAGCACCACAGACACCACCACCCTGATAAATACAACTCTGACAAAAAAGAACAATATGAATCAAGAACTGGTGAAAAAATTACTTTTTACAGAAGAAGGACCGAAGCATCTCAAAAATCAAGTTCACTTACTGCTAGTGGATTACCTTTGGAATCAGTGGGAGAAAAATCCATCGGAACATCTCAAAGTGCTATTGGAGCTGGCCGGAGAAATACCCCATCTTCCCAGATGTAAGTGATGTCCCAGCTTTCAAAAAATTTAAGGCATTATTTGGAACCGATATTCAGTCAGCCGTAAAAAACATCATGAGAAACATCAACGTCCCAAAAATGAAGGTGTTCGTTCGCAACGATGCCTTTGGGGGAAGCGCGGACACCTTTGAGCCAGCTTGGCTTGTCAGCGTCCGTGCGCTCCGTCATCGCCCCCTTTGTTGGCAAGTGTGGGTGCCACGTTTCGCTGCGTGTTACGACAAAGTGCCACCGCATTGTCTTTACTGGTACGAACCCGAAACCACTGAGCACAAACCCCTAGAGCTTCACCAAGTCCAGATGTGGGAATGCCTGTCCGGCAGCATCGAGCTTTGGCGCAAAGACCAGCTTACCGATGTTCCCATCCTTGTGAACCTTGGCAAAGGCCAGCGCATTGGAGGTCACTATCTGTTCACCATCGATTACATCCCCGAGAACCAACATCTCGGAGCCCTTGACATGGCCGATGCTGACCTGCTCGACGAGCACAAGGAAGGCAACGTCATCCGTCTTAATAATGGGCAGATCGCCGTCTATCCAAACAACCGCCTCAAATGGCTACCCGTGAGCTTGACTCCAAAGGAGGCAGCGTCAGCAATCCCTGACTGGGATGCCGCAAGTAATTCCCAATGGGATGAGTGGTGGCACGACAGCGACGAAGTGCTTGGCGATTCCAAGTGGGCATACTAATTCAACAAACTCATGCGAACACACCTCAAACGATACCCAGAAGCCGAACGAATTGTCCGTATCCGCCGAGCACTTGCTATGCGGAAAGACGGATGGGACATATCCATGATCGAGCGCCGTCTCGGCCATGAATGGGAAACCATCTTGAGCTGGGCGAAAAAGATGAACCTCGTTAAATAACTACGTTGACTCCTCGCCCCTACCAGATCGAAGCCTGTGAACGTCATGCGGCAAACCTGCTGCGCTTTGGCGTGACTGTGGACGGTTCCGACACCGGAACTGGCAAGACCTTTGTGGCTGCGTTCACCGCCAAGAAACTCAACTGGCCCGTCGCCGTGGTCTGTCCCAAGTCCGTGATTCCTTCTTGGAAAGAGACACTGGCTATCCTTGGCGTTGAGGTTCTGTTTGTTGAGAATCTGGAACGCATCCGGTGGGACAAGAAGCACGCTCGCAAAACCAAAGCAGGTTGGGAGTGGACATTACCAAAGCGTTGCCTGCTCATCTTCGACGAAGCCCATCGCTGCACAGGTTCAGACAGCCAGAACGCCATGCTGCTCAAGGCTGCGCCAAAGCCGCTCATGATTGTCTCGGCCACGCTGGCGGACTCCCCGCTCAAGATGCGAGCTGTTGGCCATCAACTAGGCATCGTCCATTGGGATGAGTGGTATCGTTGGTGCTTTACCCAAGGATGTCGCAAGAATCTGCCGTTCCAAGGACTCAAGTTTGTTGGCAATGAGGACATCCTACTCAACCTCCATGCCAAAGTCTTTGACGAAAAAGGAGTCCGCATTCGGGTCAAGGACCTCGGAGATGCGTTCCCAGAGAACCAAATCATCACGGTTCCCGTTCCTGTGGACGAGGCTTCCGCGCTCGATCAGGATTACTACTCCGCCTTAGAGTTGATGGAGCAGGATGCCAAGTCCGCTGGCGAAATGCTCCTGCGTGCTCGTCAGAAATCCGAGCACCTTAAACTGACAGCCGTGATCGAGATGATCGACGATGCTTTGAGCCAAGGAATCAGCGTCGCCGTATTCATGAACTTCACCAACACTCTCGATGAACTCCGCCTAGCCTTCCCGGATGCTGGGGCCATTTACGGAGGCCAGACAGCCGATGAGCGGGAGGAGGACATCCGCCGATTCCAAGCCAACGAATGCAAACTCATCCTTGCAATGGTTCAAGCAGGCGGTGTCGGAGTATCGTTGCACGACCTGCACGGCGGACATCCACGGATGTCCCTAATCTTCCCCACATGGAGTGCTGTTGAGATGCGCCAAGCTCTTGGGCGTATCCACCGCAATGGAGGCAAGACCCCTTGCGTCCAGAAGATTTTGTTCGCAGACGGAACGGTTGAAGAACGTGTTCGTCGGAAAGTGGACAAAAAGCTGGACAACATTGATCTCATTAACGATGGAGATATGACATTTAACGAAGCATGAATACTCAACCTCACTCAGAACGCGCCCACGCAAAACGCAGTCCCTCGTCCCTCGGCAGCTATGCCGTATGCCCTCACTATGCCCCGGACAATGATCGCCCACCCCATCCCATAACTGTCGAAGGAACCGCCATCCATGAAGCCATCGAGAAGAAGGACTTCGGCGGACTGTCTGCCGATGCCAAACAGATTGCCCTAGTTGGGGTTCAGTATTGGGATAACCTTTTGGCTACCCGCAAAGACTGGCGGCAATATGTCGAAATCCGCATCGACATTCCGCACATGGGATATGGCCATGCCGACCTTGCGATGCTCTCCCCAGACGAGACACAGGGAGTTTTGGTGGACTGGAAAACAGGCTACAATACACAGGCCGCCGTAGAGAATAATGCCCAGCAACGCGCCTACGCTTCTGGCTTATTCCGCAGATTCCCCAAAATGCAGACGCTTGAAATCCACGTCGTCTATGTGCGCCTGATGGAAGCGGACGTAAGCAGCATCACCCGTGAGGACTGCCAACAGATCGAACTGGAACTCATCGCCATCGACCGTAGAGCCGAGGAAGCCGAGCAGGGGGCTATCTCCGCTCACAATCCTGACCCGCACGTTTGCACTTACTGTGCCAAAGCAGGCGTCTGCCCTGCCCTAGCCAAGATTGCATTGCCCGTGGCTCAAGCCTACGCCAAAGCTCGACCAGAAACTCTCGCCGTGCCGGAAGCCTATGACCCAGCCCTTCTTGCGGACCCCACTGTCGTATCTCGCGCTCTCGTCGTTGCCGACATCATGGAGCGTTGGGCAGGCAGCGTCCGCAAGCACGCACTCGACTTACGCCTCGAATCAGGTGTCGAGATTCCCGGCTACTCACTGGTGACTCGCAAGGGCACCACGTCCGTCATCGACCCCCAACTCGTCTATTCCTTGGCCGAGCAAGCTGGCCTCAACCACGCAGCTATCATGGGGGCAGTCGATCTATCGGTTCCAAAACTGCTCGATGCCATCCGTGAGACAGCTCCCAAAGGCAAGAAGAAGTACGTCGCCCAAGATTTTGAAGATACCCTTCGCGATTCGGGAGCCGTAATGGTCACTCAGGAAAGTTATCACCTCCGCAAATCTCGCGCCTCCGCCGCATGAACGAGCTAGACTACCCTCACTCCGAAAAGCTGGAGACCTATCCCATCTACGAGCTGCCCAATTTCTTGGCCCAGCAAGAAATCCAGTTCTTCATCGATTACATCGACAAGACTAAATCGAAGCAGGGTATCCTGATCGATACGGATATGGCTAAAATCATCGAGGACAAGCTGCGCCAGTTTGACTTCCCGGATGCCGACACATTCCACGGATGCGCTAAGGAGATCACGATTTCCAGACACCAAGCTCCGTTCTATATCAGCTCCCACAAAGATGAGCGCAAAGACGAAGGGAAGAAAAAGAATCTGAAAAAACTCATCATCTATCTCGATCAGGATGACGAAAACCCGAACAGTGGCGGCACAGTCTTTTTGGACAAAGACAACAAGCCTGTCGCCACGATCAAACGGGAGAGAGGAAAGGCTGGAATCTTCGACATCCGTCAACTTCACAAAGGCCAGCGACTTGTGGCCGGAATCAAATACCTCATCGGAGCACGGTTGCTCTATAACTAATCAAGAACATGGGCAGACCTCTTGCACCCAAAGGCGGCAACGACCGCGTTTATACTCCGCCTGATCTGGCGAGAGCCATCGTTGAACACTTCAACCCCGGCCTGTTCGACTGTATTCTGGAGCCCTGTGCAGGGCCTATCGGCAAACAGGCATTCGTGGACGCGCTCGCTAATTACGATGTGACGTGGCTTGAGCTTGACGAAGGCTTAGACTTTTTCAGCCACAAGTCGTCAGGCCGATACGATTGGGTCATCACAAACCCACCTTGGTCAAAACTCAGACCCTTCCTCAAGCAGTCGATGGAGTGTTCCGAGAACGTAGTTTTTCTCTGCCTTGTGAACGCCTTCTTCATGAAGGCCCGTCTCAAAGACATCTCCGATGCAGGGTTTGGGATTAAGGAGATTCTTTTCGTTCCAACTCCCCCTAAGCCTTGGCCACAAACGGGATTCGCTCTTGGAGCAGTTCACATCCAACGAGGATACTCTGCCGACGTAAAGTTCAGCCAATTAAATATGTGAAAAATAGTTTGCATATTGTTGCTGAGTCTTTATCTGACCCCTGTTCGCTAACCACGCGACACTAAACCACAAACCAACATCCAATACACAATGGCTAAAATTGCTATCAATCCCGCGCAGCAGTCTGCTGCTCCGTCTAACCAACTTGCCCAAGCCGAGGCTCCTGCTTCACAGGAACTCACTGTGGCGATGCCCGGACAGTTTGAGGGCGAGTTCACTTCCCGTGACTTCGCTATCCCGAGTCTGGTTATTTGCCAGAAGTCCGGCAAGCTGATGGACGACAACCCCTCATGGCTCGGTCACTTGATCTACGACAAGTGCCTCGATCTTGGCACTAGCGTCAAAGCAGTATTCTTCCGCGTGAAACGCTACTTCATCGAGGACGTGCCATTCGGCAGCGACGCCCTTCCCCGCAAGTTCGACACCGTGGCCGAAGCGCGTGACGCTGGCGTTGACGTGACCGACATCGCGGAACTGGATTGCCTTGTCCAAGTCCCAGCGGATTTTGACGGCGGCGAGGACATCGATGGAACCAGCTACGCTCCAGCCCGTTACACGGTTCGCAGCACAGCATTCCGCAGCACGGTGCCGATTCTCCGCAAGGATGTCAGCCTCCGTCTCAAGGGCGACCTGACGGCTGGGCTCTACAACATCTCGGCGGTCAAGAAAACCTACGGCCCGAACTCTTGGTTCGCCCCGTCGCTTTCGGCGGCAGGCAGCACCCCGGAAGCGGTTCACCGCTACATCCGTGAGAAGCTGTCCTAACTGGACCGACACATGGGCCGCTCTCCTTCACGGGGGAGCGGCCTTCTTCAACCCCTAATCTATCCTAACTCATGCACATCTCTGCGCCCAAACCATTCAATAAAATCCCTGACCCTCGCCGTGACTTCACTCGTCCGGGCCGTCCACGTTCCGAAGTTTTCAAGGCTCTGGAAGCTCTCAAGGTTCGTCAGTTCATTGAAATCCATGTCGTTCCCGGCAAAGCTCCATCCCTCGCAACGCTCCGCGCCAGCCTTCCTCGTTGGCAACGTCGGCTTGGTCGGGAGTTCAACTACCGCACCGATGACAACGGGAAAGTTTTCCAGATTTACCGGACAAAATGATTGCCGTCGATACCGAAGCAACTTACTCCAAGGACCGCTCAATCAGTCCTCTTGGCGTCCACGGCTACGTCTCCCACCCAGAGACAGACCACTTCATGTGCTCGATCTATGATGGAGACACTGGCTTGGCCTTTGTCGGGCATCCAAAAGATGCTCCTTGGGAGGAGATTCGGGGCAAGGATGTCTGCGCCCATAACTATGCGTATGATCGAGTCGTTCTGCGCGAGTATGAGAAGCGTGGATACATCCCCTTCCCCTTGGAGGAACGTGGATTCTGCACCTCGAATCTGGTATCCTATCTGCAAGCCCCGCGCTCTCTGCTGGATTCCTGCCGGGAACTTCTAGGCATTGGTCTGGACAAGACCACGCGAGATAAGTTCAAGGGCAAGGACTACCACACGCTACCCAACGAGGTGAAGGAGGAGATTGCACGCTATGCCCTTGGAGACGCCAAGGCGTGCTGGTTGCTTTGGAAACAGTTTGCTCACCTCATGCCGGAGCACGAACAGTGGCTCTCATGGCACACAATCATGATGGGAGACCGTGGCGTTGCGACAGACGCTAAGGCCATCGAGGAAGGCATCGACCGCTTCAAGACACGGCTCTGGGAGATCGAAAAGGAAATCCCTTGGGCTAACACGCATCCAGTAACTTCTCCGATTCAGTTGAAGAATGCCTGCCGCGAAGCTGGCATCCCTGTGCCTGATTCGACAGCCACGAAGGATGAGCTATTCCAAGCGTGGAGCGAGAAGTACGCAAACGTAGCTCCCTTCGTCGGAGCCGTTCAGCAATACCGCTCAATCAATCGGTCTCTCAAAGTCTTGGAAGCCATCCAGACACGCACTCACAATGGTCGTGCTCGCTATGGGTTGAAGTACTTCGGAGCCAATCACACAGGCCGCTGGTCTGGGGATTCTGGATTGAATATGCAGAATCTTCCTCGGGATGAAGTTGACGGTGTGAACATCCGTGAATGTTTCATGGCTGCGGAAGGCCATAACCTATTCATTGCTGACTACTCCCAGATCGAAGCTCGCGTAACTCTTTGGCTGTGCGGAGATCATGAGCAGCTTGAGTTGGTCCGCAATGGCATGTGCGTCTATGAAGCTCACGCCCGTAAGACGATGGGGTATGACCTACCCATTCCTCTCAAGCAGGCGGCGAAGGATGACTCAAAGTACTTCGACCTGCGGCAATACGCCAAGGCCCGATGCCTCTCTGCGGATACTTTGGTCCTGACTCAGCGGGGGTATCTACCAATCACAAAGGTTAAACTTGACGATCGCCTTTGGGATGGGATAGAGTGGGTAAGCCATGCAGGAGTCATTCAATCAGGAACCAAACCCACCATCGCAGTCCGTGGAGACAGATTCACGTCCGACCATCACCTATTCACAGGGGAAACGTCCACGACCACGGCCTCCGACGCATTACGGGAGTCAGCATCCGATGTGGACAGGTTCCGCGAGCGAGTATCCAGTTGGCACGATGTTTGGGCGTTGGCGGTTGCTGTCGTCCGAGTATATTCGCGAGCGGGGATACAAGCGGCTGCGCTGCCTCTGCACTTCTTGTGGGGTCGAGCATGTCGTGTCTTTCGACGCATTACGGAAAGGGCTTTCCACTCAATGCGGGGCTTGCGGAATCAAACAGGCGAGAAAAACCCGCGATTTTCCGAAGTGGGGGAGGGAGGTAGATGATCGTGACCGAATACTGCAAATGCGGTGGAACGCCATTGTTCACCGCTGCTGTAATCCGAAGTCCCGTCACTACGCCAGTTACGGTGGGAGAGGCATTCAGTTATCCGATGAGTTTAAGGACGACGTTACTTTTGTAAATTACGCCAAGAGTTTGCCAGACTGCCCAGAAATTATCACCCGTAATCACACAATTGATCGAATCAATGTCAACGGCCATTATGAAAGAGGAAACATCAGATTTGCCAGTCAACAAGAGCAGATGCGAAACTTGCGGAGCACCAACTACTTGGAGCATGAGGGGAAAATGTGGGATGCTCGTTCGTTCTGCGAGCGGTTTTGCAAAAACTATCGTCCGCACGTTGTTGCTCGGCTTGCTCGAAAAGGCGTGTCGGCTGAACAGATTATTTACAAGGACCAGAACGACAATCATGTCGGGCGGAGATGGGGCCGAGCCAGTCTATGACATTCTTAACTGTGGACCTCGACATCGTTTTTGCACCCCTTGGGCGGTGGCCCACAACTGCCTTGGGCTAGGTTTTGGCCTCGGAGCCCAGCGTTTCCAATCCTATGCCAAGACAATCGCTGGACTCGATCTGACGGCGGAAGAATCCGAGCGAACTGTCGCCCAGTTCCGCTCATCCAACCAAAAGATCGTCGGCATGTGGAATAATCTTGGCCGAGCACTGACTGTGGCCAGTCGAGAGAAGGACCGAACCTTTGAACTGGAGCTGCCTTCTGGCAGGACGATTCGTTATTGGGATGTCGTTCAGACTCGCGACGGCATGTTCGTTCGACGCGAACGCGGAGGCGACCGTGTGAAAATGTTTCCGGGGAAGCTCTTTGAGAATCTTGTGCAGGCTACCGCTCGCGAAGTCTTTGCTTTGGCTATCCAGCGTATCGAGCAGGCTGGCATCGCAGTCGTCATGCACACGCACGATGAAATCGTTTGCGAAATCCCAGAAAACATGGATGGAGCCGCAATCATACCACCGTTGATGACAGAAGTTCCGTCATGGGCTACTGGACTGCCCATCGGCGTAGAGCATATCACCAGTAAGCATTATGAAAAATAACCCAGAAGTTTCCGAGACTGCACAGCAGGTGCTTGACACTTTTGACCTTCTCGTTCCTTTGCTGGAGCGAATTGACCGAGATGACGACGAGGAACTCTCTGAAAAAGTGGACGAGGCTCTCGATGACATCGGACGTTGCCGCTTGCTTTTGAGGCGGCTTCCGTAAGTAACATACTTCCCTTTCTACCCACACCATGTTCAAATCTTTAAGAAATCTTTCTGCCGCATCCGTCGAGGACTTTACTCTGCCACCTGCAACTCCCATCACTCGCCCGGAGTTCGAGTCCAAGGATGCGTTCCGTCGTTGGTGCCTCCAGCCCGAGACGAATCATGTATTCGTTTCAGCGATGTCAGGACTGTCAGAGACGCAGAGGGTTTCGCAAACCAATCAACCGCTTCGGATGCACGGCTACATTGCGGACTTCGATACGCGCTTCACCGGGGACCCGCTGGCGCAGATTGTAGCCAATACGGACCCCGAGTTCCGTCCACGCTGGATTTCTCGCACGTTCTCTGGCGGCATTCGTGCATGGTACATCTTTGAGTCTCCCATGCTGTTTCATGATGACAAGGTAGGAGTAAAGTTCACCGAGCGAGTGATTCGCAACCTTGGCGTCAGATCGCTTTTCCCCGGCTTCGATACGCAAGCCACCAAGCAATACTGGCAGTACTTTGAGGCAGGAACGGATTGGGTGGAAGTGCCGGATTCTGGGACGATTCCGTTGGTCCATCTCGAAGGCTGGATGTCAGAAGCCATTCTGCTTTCGGCACGCAACGCCAAGCGTGGACGCATCACCGTGCCATTCGAGAAGGTCAAGGAAGCCTTGATCGCACGCTATCCCGGAGTCTGGCCGGGAGGCTGGGACAACTTTGTTGTAGGAGCCCGTGGCAATCGTTTCTGGGATAACGGCAACGCTCAATCCTGCATCGTCCGAGAAGATGGACTTACTTGCTTCACCGGAGACAAGGGGTTCGTATCATGGGGCGAACTGCTTGGCCGTGATTGGGAACAGCGCAATACCGACGAAGTGGTCGGAGCGGCTATCGAGAACATCTACTTTGAATGCACCGCTAACAAGTACTGGCGCAAAGTGCCAAACATTGGATGGCAGCCTTTGCAGAAAGAGGACCTCAAACTTCATTTCCGAGTCTCGGGCATATCCGATGAGCGTGCCCGTGGCGAGACGCTATCCCCCGTGGACCGTCTGATTCACCAAGTCCAAGTCACGCATTCTGTGGCAGGGACTTTCCCATTCCACTACAAGCAGGCCGATGTGGTTTATGTGAACAGCCAGCCATTCCTCAATACCTCACGCGCTGTTTTGGCACAGCCAGACGGAACCGTAAGTGGTAAATGGGGAGATGGCTTCCCAAAACTCGCAGCCTACTTCGAGGGGCTATATGACCGAGAGCATAACCCGGAGCAGTTTGCTCACGCCATGGGGTCGCTTATGCACTTCTACCAGACCGCCTATGCTGGCGACGTTCAACGTGGACGAGTTCAGATGCACGCTGGTCCTCCGGGAGCAGGCAAGACCTATCTGCTCATGGTGAAAGGCAACATCTTTGGAGCGGTGGAGGATTCAGCTCGTTATCTGTTCGGACAGGACAGCTTCAATGGAACGCTTTGCCATGCTCCGCTTTGGGGAGTGGACGACCCCGTATCGGCCTCAGATACCAAACTCGGCATGGTGTTCTCTCAGATGCTCAAGGCAGTAGCAGCCTGCGACAATATCCCGGTGCGAGGCATGTATCGTGAGGTTCAACGCTTGCCTTGGCTTGGTCGCGTGATCGTCAACATGAACGACGACCCAGAATCCATCCGAATGCTGCCCTCTACGGAGATCAACCTCATGGATAAGGTGGACCTTTACGCCATCCAGAAACCCTTCTCCGGTAAGTTTCCGACCAACGCGGAAATCCAATCTGAAATCCCAGCGTTCTGCACCTTCCTTTTGGAAGGACGCGCATGGCTGGAAAGCATTGTTCCTGACTTGTTCAGTGACCCACGCTGGGGAACTCGCAAGTATCACCATCCACGATTGGTTTCCATTGCCCAAGGAGCGCAAACATCGACCGCTGTCGAGGAGCTTATCCGGCTCTGGCGCAAGATGTGGTTCTCGGTTGCCGATGGGAATGTGTGGACCGGAAATCCGACCGAGCTTCTCGACGCCATTAGCCAGATGGAATCCCTTCGCGACATCTACCGCACCGTGGTCCACAGCCCACAGGCTCTTGGCCGAGCCCTTGCCCAACTTTGCAATCGGGAAACGCCTCCGACGTGGCTGCGTTCCCTGAATAACTCCCAACGAGAGTACTCCATCTACCGGAACGACCTCGGAGCCACGCTTGATGCCGACCCCTACTGATTATGTCTCGTATCTCGTCCGTCCTTGCTACTACCCCGGAAGGGCTTGTGCCTCGACGTGGGCCGAAGCCAAAGTATCCAATCCTTGAACTGGAGGTAGGGCAGTCTTTTCTTGCCTCCAAGGATTTGCGAAACACCTTGGCCGTGCTGGCTTCCTACCATGGGAGACGCACAGGTCGTTTGTTCCGTGTCGTTACCATGACCTCCATTGCCGATACCGTAGTTTTCTACCGTGAAGCCTAGTTTTGGCATTGACATTCGGTAGCACTTACCCCACTCTCGACCGCTATGACTCCAGACTCCATTAAATCTCGACTCAACAAGCTAGGGCTTGAGGGAGTCAATAAGCCCAAACGGACTCCGAATCACCCAACCAAATCCCATGTTGTTTTGGCGAAAGAAGGTTCTCAGGTTAAGACCATTCGCTTTGGCCAACAGGGAGTCAGTGGCTCGCCTCCACGCAAAGGAGAAAGCCAAGCAGATAAGACACGCCGAAAATCTTTCTTTGCTCGGCATGAGAAGAATATAAAAAAAGGCAAAATGTCCGCTGCTTACTGGGCAGCTACGAAGTGGCAAAACAGCTAGACAAAGTAAAATGGTAGCGAATTGTGCAGCATGAACTTAGTCGGCTGCACATTCAACAACTTACTTGTCGTCAAAAAATATCCGGCAACAGGGCACAACTCTAAATGGGAGTGTCGATGTCTGTTGTGTGACTCATTAACAGTTGTTACTCGGCCAAATCTTCGTTCGGGCAACACTAAAGACTGCGGTTGCCAACGAGCTAGAAAGATCGCAAAAGCCACCAAAACCCACGGAGACAGCCGAAATCAAGGCACAGTAGGCTATGAGATATATAAGAAGTGGACTCAGATGCACGCAAGATGCCGAGACCGACACAAACCTTATTTACGGAAAGGCATCAAGGTT
>Ga0075471_10000673_pt1 | contig 20956 bp, 13 predicted proteins | sample DEB19_08_DNA_2_FD_74787 | JGI IMG/M metagenome (GOLD analysis project Ga0075471, IMG submission 74787) | Aqueous microbial communities from the Delaware River and Bay under freshwater to marine salinity gradient to study organic matter... | ecosystem: Environmental > Aquatic > Marine > Coastal ... | reverse complement strand
TTCAGGCACAACACCGGCCCCAGTTCCATGGCCAGCCATAGCTGGTCGCGATGATCCCGAAACAAGGCCCGAACCGCCCGGCTCGCAATCGGTGTCAGACTGGCCTGCGGCATCAAAGAAAACTTCTGCCCATCGAAACCCATCAATCCGTTCCGGGTGGCAACCCACAAGTATCCATCATCTGTCTGCGCGAGGCCAGTGATGCTGTTATCCGCCAAACCTTCCTCGGTCTGATAAGCCTGATAAAGCCAGGGGGACATCGTGTCGGCGGCACGCCCGGAGAAACACGGACCCGCCAGCAGGGCAAACACGGCCAAGACAGAAGCGGCGGCATGAGTGAGGAGACGGGGCATGTTGAAACGTTCCGATGCCGGGGCGGAAAAGGCAAGTTGACGCGCTGGCGGCTTGACCGTTCTCATCGGTGGAAACTCCGCCTCTTGCGATGATCCGAAACCTCGTAGAGCCGCAGTTCGCTGGCCGGCGGAAATTCGGGTCCAGGGCAATCCCGATTGGCGGGCAGGGATTCCCACCGAAGCACCCATGTTCTCCCCTGATCGCTGGATACGGCGGTTCGGACCTGCATTCCGGGATACTTCGAAAGGGGCTGGCTGAGTGCCGCCGGCCAGAGCCCGGTCGCCGGCGGCAGATTTCCCAGCGGCCATAATGTACGCGCAGAGAACTTCAGGCGGCCAGGGCCAGGACCGAAGGGCATGGCATAGTCCACGACGAATGAGCCATCCGCTTGCAATCGCGGCGCACCAAGCCAGATGCCCGCCGGAAGCGAGCCGCTGCCGGAAAAATCCCAGCGAAATTTCCAGTCGCTGATCTGCGAGGTTTTCCAGCCCCCGAACCGGGACGGACGCGCCGCATAAATCTGTGAATTTCCCCGCTTGTCGTAACGATGATAAACGACCACCGGCCGGCGCTTCGCATCGAACCCGAAATCGAACGAGGTGTTGATCAACCCCTCCTTCTCTTTGGCGTCATCAATCACCTCGCCGTTCTTCAGGGTGATGGGCAACGCGCATTTTACCCCCCGACTGTTTTCCCAATGAATGAAATCCTGGGTGCGCGCGTAACTGAGCCGGTGGTTGCTGGAACAATCCGGCGTCTCACGCCAAACCCAGACCAAGTGAAAAAAACCGTCCGGGCCAAGGCGGGGCGCGCTGGCGTAGGCATTGCGCTGACCTTCGCCATCGAGAACCGGCGTGGCGTTCAAGTGCCGCCAGGTGCGGGCCTTGGGGTCGTAGATGTTGTAGATATCGCTGCCATTCCCGCTGCCGCCGTTGCGATAACGGAACAGCAGTTCACCCTCGGCATTTTGGAAGAAGACCGGATAGGTGGTCCGGTCCTCCATGTCCCCGGTCATCCGATCCAATCGCTCCAAGGAAGTGACATCGAACGGACGGCTCGACCGGTAGTAAATCAGCGGGTCAGCGTGCAAGTTGCCCGAGAGGTGCAGATAACCGTCACGGTCCAGCGCGAGCGTCAGGTAGTTATGGGCATCCCAGTCCGTCACATTCGAATTGCGCTGCCGATTCGGCAGAAAAACTCCTGCCGGATGGAAAAAACTCCAATTCGTCCCATCCAGTTTGCGGCCCGCAACCGTAATGCGTCGCTCCGCGTCGTAGAACGCCACGAACTGATGGCCACGCTCGGTCAGCAGCGCGAAGCCCACCGGCGAGGCCGATGAAGCATGGCCAAGAAGGATCTCGGACAGGATTTCCGGAGGCGCAGATGATTCGGCAACGGCAGCGCATGGCGCAGCCGAGACCGTCCACAACAGCAGCAAACCGCCAAGCCAGCGGGCTCGTTGCTCAGACCCGTGATAGCCGATTCTCATGGGTGCATTCTCAATTGCAAACGGCATAAATCAATCCTGATGAAACATCGGCTTCAGCGGCACGCGCACGGGCGGTCCGGGGCGGGAGAATTCCAAACCACATTATACGCCGACGGAATCGGAGCAGCATCGGTTGATCTTGAGTCCGTGCCCGTAGCCCCGGCCGCGAGACTCGCTTGGAGCAGAACAAGCCCAAGGGCGAGCCAGGCTGATGTAATTGCTGGGGGTTCATGGATTGATCTCGCGATGATTCAGTTCACTACCTTGCCTTGTTTTCGAGGATCAACAACCAGTCCTGCGGCGAAGGCACACCCTTCGTAGTGTATTCGCCGGAGGGGGCTTCGATGATTCCCTGGTCGAAGCGCCGACCCGTGGCCGGATCAAAGTAGAACGCAGAATAACGCGCGCCCGGTTCCAGATTCTTCACGACCGTGCCCTTCCAGTCATAGATTTTTCTCCGGGGTTGGTAGATGAAACGCACCTCGCCTGGAATGCCGGCGGCGATGCCGTTTGTCCCGGTCCATTCCGGATGCGGTTCGAAGCGCCACCAGGGATATTGCTCCAGCAGTTTCTTGCCCATGCCGAGCTGGGTGGCGCCCGGATAATTCATGCCTTCCTTCCAAGTGGTCCAGTCATACACCCGTTTCATCTTCTGGCCTCCAAACGCTCCGGAGGCGCAGCCCGGGTCGCCTTCCACGCTGGCGTGCCAGATGCCGGCGGCGCCGTAAGTGTGGCCCGCCGCTCCGCTGAGAATGCTTGCCCAGAAGATCCGGCGTTGCACATCGCCGAATCCCTGCTGCATGTGCCCTTCATAGCAGGTCTCGCCCACGAGCACCGGCATGGGCGGGTCTTTCGCATACGCGGTGGAGACAATCGCCAGCGTTTTCGGCTCCACAGCGACCCGTTCGTCGTGATTTCCGCCGACCATGTCGAAATCAATCAGATGGCTATCCCCCGGTGCGCCGCGACGCCCGTGGCCGGTGTGGCAGGTCAACAGGCGACGATAGGGATCGATGCTGCGAAGATACGTCGCCACCTCGGCCCAAGGTCCCTGCCCCCATTTGGTTTCATCCGGAATCTCACCGGCCAGAATCCAAAACACCGGATAGGCACTGTAGCGCGCCACGAGATAACGCCAGTGGCGCTTGAGGCCGGCGGCGCCAATCGCCTGCAGGCTGTTGCAGTCCCCGCGTCCCCAGGCACCCACGATCGCCGGAGCGATGCCCGCGTCCACCAGATGCTTCAGGCGACGATCCGCGTAGTCAAAATACTTTGGATTCACTTTTTCGAATTTCACGGATTCGTAAGGTAGGCCGCCCTCATTCGCGAGCCGCGGCTCGAGAAACCCTTCGTCGGGATACGGGCCGCAGACGATCTGGACGACGGAGAAACCCTTCGCCTTGCGATCGGCCGTGAGTTCCTGAAACCCGGCCCAAGTCATCCGCTGGCACAGGCATTTCCACCAAGTATCGCCCAGCCAGAAGAACGGGGTGCCGTCGGCGTGCTCGAAATGGCGCTGGTCCTTGGCCACACCAATCGAACCGTGCCTCAGCAAGGGATTCTCTCCGCGATACGGAATCACTTCAATCTTGGCCGTAACGCCGTGGAGACTGGAATTCGCTGCATCGCTGCACTCGGTCCGCGACGTGTGAATTCCGAGTTGATCCGAGGCGTAGCGGAAATGCCACTCGTTGCCACCCGCCCAAAACGCCGGCACGCGCAATTGCTTGCCGTCCGGCCGTGTCACCACGGCATCGAGTTCGACCTCCGTGAACGGGTTTGCATAGGCCTTTGCGGAAGCCAGCGCCACCTCCGTGACACAGTTCGCCTCGACCCGCACGACTTCGGCAGCACGCAGAGAGGCCAACGGAACCAAGAGCAAAGCGGCAAGGGTTAGGAATTTAAATTGGTTCATAGGATGATTGACTCTGTTCTTGAAGTCTATGGGACAGCCAAAGCTCATAAACACAGACGATCCACAATAAGTCTTAAACTCGTTTCCCCGGACGCCCCTCGTTTCCTTCGGAAAATCCATTCCGAGTGTCTCGAATCACGGGACTGTTGTGACGACACTGAAATCGTTTCATAAAATTTTTTGCCTGCATGACAATCTCATTGTTGAGTTCAAAACTTTTGCCAATCTTTTCCGGGAATGATTTTCACCCGAAAGTATTCAATCGTTTAGGATTCACTGCCCCAGCGGCCTGCAGGGGTGCCAGCGATGCCAGCAACAGTGCAATCAGAGGTATGCATACGAATCTTTTCATTTTCCTGTTGTCCTCGATATGCGCCCCCCTCGTTGGTTATTGCCTGCGTTGTTCCGCAATAGCCGAGGGCGGTTGCTCAAACCATCTGAACAATTCATCCGCCACAATTTTGTGACCGGCGGCGTTGGGGTGATTCACCTGCGCCATCAGATTCGTCAACGGCGCGCCCGCGGCCAGCGCGGCCTTGAACTGCGCCAGCGAGTCCACCAATCCGACATGATATTCGGCTGCGAGCCGGCGGATCTGTTCCGCGTGCTGGTTCAAGGGATCAGCCGGATCGTCCAGCTTGGCCTTTTGATCAGGCGTGGGCGTCAGCAGGATCACTTTCACGTTTGCAGCCAGGGCCTTTTGAATCATCTCGCCCCAGGCGGCTTTAGCTTTCTCCAAACCGATGCGCCGATCGTTCAAAGCGTAATCGATGAACAACACGTCCGGCTGGTGATTAAGCACCTCGGCGTCAAATCGCGCTGCGCCTTGGTCCGAGGCTTCGCCACCGATGGCCGTGATGATGACATTGATGACTGCGTTCGTGAATCTTTCCGCCAAGGCCACGCGCACCAAATTCGGATAGGCGTGCAACGAATCCACGGCGGGCGTCTTGAAATACCCCGCCGGCACGCTGTGTCCATGGAAGAGAACGTTGACCGTGTGATTTTTGGGCCAAGCTTCTTCTAGCTTCTCCACCACCGCCGCAAGATAGCCGGTGGGCGACGCTGGCTGTGCCTGCGCGACTGATGAACCGACCCAGCTTACGAGAACAGATATCAGCAGCAAACCCTGACAACGAAAGGGCCTTGCGACTTGAAGGAGTGCGATTGTCGCGAGCCGCCCCAGCCCAATCAATGGGAGGAAGGCAAATTGGCAGCGGAGCACCAGGTAAAAATTGAATCGGGTTGCGTTCATTTTTATTTGGCCGGGAATCGGCGTGGTGGATTTTAGTTGGGTTGGTTCACTTGGATCGATTGCTCCCCGGGTTTTAGCCCAATGGTTCGACCGCCCCACTCGAATGTGTCGAGATACCGATCGGCCAGCCCGGTTTTGACGAGCGCCCGGCCGTAGCAGAACCCGAAATAGATGGTGGCTTTCGCCATCTCCGGTGCACCAGCGAGAATCTTTTCCATCACTGCCCGTTGCTGCGCCGACGGAATGGCGTCGGTGAGGATTCCAAGCAAGTTCATGTGCTCGGTGTAGCGATCCATGCGCGGGTCGTTCAGTACGCGATCCGGCACAATCGGATTAGCGGCGGGCGCCGAGCAAATAACCAAGGCCAGCATCAGCCCCAGAACAGAGGCTCGAGGATGCAACTGTTTTTGAGCTATCATTCGATTGAAGGGATTACCCTGTTTGCGTTACCGCTTTTCAGACATGGTTTTTTCCGTCTTGCCGTTGATGCGCAACGTCACTTCGCGCGGTTCCTTTGAGCGAATGCGGTAGCCGGTGACCTTGCCGTCTTTCCATTCGATGTCCACCTCGAAGCCGCCCCGGGCGCGCAAGCCATGCACGCTGCCGGCTGGCCAGGCCCTGGGTAACGCCGGCAGAAGTTGGATTTCACCGTTCTGGCTTTGCAGCAACATTTCCATAATGCCGGAAGCGCCGCCAAAATTGCCGTCAATCTGGAAGGGCGGACAGGAATCCAACAGGTTCGGATAGGTGCAGCGCGGACTGAGCAGATCCTGAAAAATGCCGTAGGCGCGATCCCCGTCGTGCAGCCTCGCCCAAAGGTTGATGCGCCAGGCAGTGCCCCAGCCGGTCGCCTTATCACCCCGGATCTCCAGGGATTTCTTGGCGGCAGCGGCCAGTTCCGGCGTGGTGTTCACGTCAATCTGCGCGCTGGGAAACAAGCCGTAGAGATGCGAGACGTGGCGATGATGGATTTCCTGGGCGTCCATATCCCAGTCCAGCAGCCACTCTTGCAACTGCCCCGCGCGGCCGATTTGCAAGGGCGCCAACCGCGCCCGGGTGGCGGCGACCTGACGAAGGAATTCCTTGTCTTCACCAAGAATTTCCCCGGCCTGGATGCAGTTGGCGAAAAGGTCGCGCAGGATCTGCAGGTCCATCGTCGGGCCGGCGCAAATGCTGGTCTTGCTCTCAGGATGCAGGTTTTCCGGTGAAAGCGAAGGACAGGTGACCAGATTGGCGGGGCCGGGCAGGCTTGGTTCCGCAACGAGCGTGTCGAGGAAGAACTGGGCTGCGCCCTTGATGGCGGGATAAATACGCCCGAGGTACTCCTTATCGCCGCTGAAAAGGTAGTGCTCCCATAAATTCTGGCAAAGCCAGGCGCCCCCCGTCGGCCACATGCCCCATTTCGGCCCGTCCACCGGCGCAGTCGCCCGCCAGAGGTCGGTGTTGTGATGCACGACCCAGCCGCGCGCGCCATACATCGCCTTCGCCGTGCGCGCGCCGGTCTGCGTGAGGTCCAGAACCATTTGGGTGAGCGGCTCGACACACTCGGGGAGGTTGCCCGGCTCGGCGGGCCAGTAATTCATCTCGGTGTTGATATTGATGGTGTATTTGCTGTCCCACGGCGGCTTCATGGAATCATTCCACATGCCCTGCAAATTGGCGGGCTGACTGCCAGGCCGCGAACAGCTGATCAACAGGTAACGAGCGTATTGGAAATACAACGCGGCCAACTGCGGATCGTTGCCTTCGGCAAAATGCCGGATGCGGACATCGGTCGGCAGCTTCATCGCGTCCGTTTCGCCCAGATGCAATGCCACGCGACGGAACAACTTCTGGTGGGCGTCCCGGTGCGCGGCGAGCAGATGCGGAAAGGACTTTTTGCTGGCGGCGATTTGCGATTGCGTGACGCGCGGCGGGTCGCCGCTGACATCACGGTAATTCTTGAAGCTTGTCGCGGCGGCGATGAGCAAAGTGACGCTGTCGGCGTTGCTCACGGAGATCGTGTCCGCGCCTGACTCGCATTTTCCGCCGGAGGCCGTGACGGCGACGCGGGCCTGAAATCTCAATGCGCCCTTGATTCCCTGAGCGCTGCCATTGACGCCGGTCAGCAGCAAGCTCATCGGCTTGTGCGCGCCCTGGTCCGCTTCAACACTCACCCAGGCTTCCTGGGGCGTGCTCATCCGGGCGGTGAAGGAGACTTTTCCCGGTTGATCCGCCGTCAACCGCAGCACAATGACCTGATCCGCAGGGCTGGAAAACATTTCCCGCGCGAAGCGAACGGCGTTCATCGTGTAGCTCACCGTGGCGACAGCGGTGTCCAAGTCGAGATCGCGGCGGTAATCCGTCACCGGCCCGTTGGTCGGAAATTCCAAAAATAAATCGCCGAGCGTTTGGTAGGGCATCTGGCGCAGCGGCACGGCCATCATCTTGTCCCCGATCAATTTGGCAGCCGCATCATATTGGCCGGTGAAGACGAGCTGCCGCACCTCCGGCAAGGCGGCGAACGCGTTGGGGTTGACCGGGTCATACGGCCCGCCTGCCCAGAGCGTGTCTTCGTTCAGCTGCAATTGCTCCTTCGCCACGCCGCCAAAAACCATCGCGCCCAGTCGGCCGTTGCCAAGTGGCAGGGCCTCGTTCCAGTCAGCGGCCGGCTGCTGATACCACAGCGTCAACGGAGACGGGGACGACAAGACATTCCCGCCCACGCCGGCAGAGCAAAGCCCCGCCAGCGATCCAAGGAGGCAGCTAATCACGTTCTTCATGGTAAGCATCTTACTATCATTCTCTTGTTGCTACACCGCATCGCTGACTGTCCGCACCTGCACCGACGCCGGGCGGCCTCACGAGCGAGATACTTTTGCCATTGTTCAGAGTTGGTGATTTCACCGCGAGGCAGTCAAGATTCGGCGGCTTGATGTCCCTGCTGCCCTAGGATCCGAGCGAGCCGCAGCCCAGGTCATCGGCCCCAATCCGGACGAGGCTGGGTTGCCCGGCTGGCGCGGACTTCGGCTTGATTATCTGCGCGCAGGCGGGAAGACAAAATGCGGCAAGCGCCGCCCCACCAAATCGTTTGAGCCGGTGACTTTTCACTGTGTTTGGCGTGCCTGCTCCGTCTCCAATGTCTGCAGCGCGGCCCGCATGTAGCCCAGCGCGTAAGCCATGCCGGCATGCCACGGGGCGTCGCAGGCCATCTGGGGTGCGTGATCGGGAATTAGCACGCCGTTATAGCCGTTCTTTTTTAAAATTCGGAGGACGCGCAGCATGTCAATGTCGCCGTCGTCAATGAACGTCTCCTTATAATAGGGAACTTTGCCGCGCACGTTGCGGAAGTGGACATAACCCAGCTTGCCCTGACGGCTGTAGGTGTCCACAACGTCGTAAATATCGCCCTCGGTCATCTCGGCGAGGCTGCCCAGACAAAACTCCAGGGCGTTGCGCGGGCTGGGACGCAAGTCGAGCAGTTTCTGGTATAGGTGCGGCTGATATACAAGCCGCGGCTGCCCACGGACGGCGGGCATGGGCGGATCATCGGGGTGTGCCGCCAGTGTGATACCGGCTTCCTCGGCAACGGGAATGAGCGCGTCCAAAAAATCCTTCAAACGCTGCCAAAGTTGTTCGTGCGTGGCGGCGGGAACATTGCCGGGCGGGGCGTTGCGGTCATAGACCATGTTCCACACCATGCCGTTGGGCATGGGCTTGTCGAATGGGCCATCCATGCCGACCGCTTCGGTGCTGGCGCGCGCAAAATTTCCTTTCACCCGTCCGGCGACACCGGCGATGGAGAAATTGTAGCCCATGACCGGAATGCCGGCCCGGCCCAGGTTGCGGATGAGGGTCTTGAGATTCTCCAGCTGTTGCGCCTTCTTCGGGCCATCGAGCAGCACATCGTGCCAGTGCGCGGGATCAAAATTCTCCACGGCCTCGAGCTCAAGCCCGGCGGCGTTGATCCCGCGTTTCAATGCGGCCAACTCCTCGAAGCTCCACAGCGTGTCCGGGTCTCCGGCCAACCCCCACCCCGTGTCGTCGCCGACCGGCTGATCGCCGGGTTGATTGCTGCGCGAGGAGCGGAAGTAATCGACCAGATGCACGACCAGATGCGTGCACCCGCACTGGCGCGCGAACTGGTAATGTTGCGCGTTGAGTTGGTGGCGATAGAGTCCCAGTCCGAGTTTCATAAAGTCAAAAGCCGATGCTCACGCCGCCATCCACGGGCAACACCACGCCCGTGACAAATTTGGCCGCCGGGGAACAAAGATAAACCGCCGCCCAGCCAACATCCTCCGCGTCCCCAAATTTCTTCAGCGGCGTGCGGCCCAAAACCTTTTCGCGCCGGGCCGGATCGCCGGCCATCGCCTTACGGCTCATCTCGGAGTCAATCCATCCGGGAGCAATGGCGTTGACGCGAACGCCAAGCGAGGAGACCTCCGTGGCCAGCGTGCGCACCATGCCCAAGTGGGCGCTCTTGGCAGCCGAGTAGGCGATGACTTGGGGAATCCCAAACAAGGAGGCCATTGAGGCAATGAAGAGGATCGAGCCATGTCCGCGGGAAATCATGCCGGGCAACACCGCCCGGGTCAGGGCATGCGCCGCGAGGACGTGGGTGTTCAGCACCGCCTGAAAATCCTCCGGCGTCGTATCCAGGCTCGGCCTCTTGACATGAATGCCGGCGTTGTTGACGAGAATGTCCGGCGGACCACCCGCAGCCCGGGTGACCGCCTCGACGAGTTGCCCCGCCGCGCCCAAATTGGTGATGTCGCAACGAACATAGCTCGCAGCCGGGCCAAGCTCCTGCACGGCGCGCTTCAGTTCCTCCTCGCGGCGGCCCACCAGCACCACGTGCGCGCCGACGGCCACAAAACTGCGCGCCATGCCAAGACCCAGGCCGGTTGCGCCCCCAGTGATCAGCGCTGTCTGTCCGCGCAAACAAAAGGGCGAAGGATCTTTGTCAGAGAATTCCATAAGGTTTGAAAGCTTCGGCGCTCGACATGCCGACTCCAATTCCCGTGATCGGAGAGGCCAAGGCTCCGGCAGAAGCCTGGCCGCAAGCAAGGGCGAACAATCCAAAATTACTGATAATCCGCCTCATGGTCGGGGACGGACTGATCCTTGCCCCATTGACTCACAAAGAGGCCGCCCGCGTAGAGCACCCGCCGCCGTCCCTTTCGCACTGTTGATGTAGTTGCCGAGATTGAGGCAGGCCGCCTGGCGAGTGGCCAGGCTGACAGTGCCATCCACTAGGAAGCTGGCAGCGGCGCCCCAGGTGCTGGAACCTCCCGCAGAGGTGAGGGCCGCATCAAAGGTGTCGGCGGCCGTTCCGTTCAGCGCTGCGCCAGGGCTGCCGAAGTTTTCCTGAATGAGAATCTTGAAGGAGCCTGAAGGCGCTGCCGGAATCGAGATCCCGCCACTGGCGGCGGAGTTGCCGGCGGGCGCCCCGGTGGCAGTTCTGGGTGTTACCAGAAAGAAAAGCGTCTTGCCGGAATCTTCCGGTCGCACGATGTAGCTGCTGTTCGTGGCCCCCACGATGGCTGGATCGCCACCGCCGAGGGCGCCGTCGTTGCTGCGAAACCACTGGAGAAGGCTGCCGCTCTCGGAGTCGTTCTCGGCGTCCGAGTAACTGTAACTGCCCACAAGTGTAGTTCCGATGGCTGCGGTGCCGGTGATGACCACGTTGGACGCGACGGGCGGAGTGTTGGCGTTTCCGGCGTAGTCTTCGATCACGATGCTGGCTTTGTAGGGATACCCATTCGAGTAGCCCGCCGCCGGCACGAGTGACGCTCGGAAGGTTTCGTCTCCTTCGACAAGCTGGTCATACAGGGGCAGCAACTGGATGGCGGCCGACACTTGTCCGGCGGGAATAGTGATGCTGGTCGGAAGCGCCGCGTAATCGCTGCCGCTCGCAGCGCTGCCACCAGCGAAGTCGAGTTGAACGGTTAGAGCGTTGGTTGTGGACCCACCGCGCCAGACGATCAGCGTGCTGTCCCGAGCAGCGGCCTGTGGTGCGGAGGGCTCGGCGGCCCGTCCGTTGTCCATTCGCAGCCGGACATCCGTAGAGGTTGGAGCAAGCCCGATCGCCTGCAGCAACACCGGCGTCAGGTAGCGGGCAAACCCCTCGGTGCTGGGATGCAACCCGTCCGGGACATACAGGCGATAGGAGTCTGATCCCTCGTCGAGCAACGCCTGGAACGCGGGCATGTGATCAATGCACTGAAGTCCGTTGCTTGCCGCGAAGTTGCGGTAGTCCTGCTGGTATTGCGCCAGATTGGGCCGCGGGCTGTAGGTATCCGTGTCCCGACGATCGACCGGATTCATGACCTGCAGGATGATCTGGCAATTCGGCCGCGCGGCCCGGATGCCGTTCACGATGGTTGCGAGGTTTGCCAGCGCTTGAGCACGCGAGACATTGAGAACGACAGCAGCGTCGTTCACCGAGAACTCGATGAAGACGACGTCGGGATTTTGATCAATGACTTTGGTCTGAAGGTTCGTAACGCCCCAGTCCGACGCCTTGCCCAACCCGCCGCTGTTAATCCATGTGGCCAGCCCCGGATAAGCGCTATCCACGACGCTTTGCATTTGGGCAACCCAGGCACCTTCAGCCGTCAGGCTGGTCCCGAATAGGACGATCCGCTGGGGAGTCCCGCCCGCGAGCTTTCTCGTAAAAGTAGAGGTTTTCAAAACACCGTTGGTCGCCACCGCTTTCGTGACCGTTCCAAGACTCGATTCATTTCCAGCTGGGGCAACCTGAATATCGGTCGCGGCGAACAGCGTGGCCGGTAGGATGGTCAACACAGCGACCAAGGAACACGAGAACCCGGAATGGTGGGGCATTGATGAAGTCATGGCACTTGAGTCTCTTCGGCGTCAACGGCGCTGCTCACCAGACGGTAAGGCGAAACCGGGGCTGGTTCAGCTCTCGTCTTGGATGATAACCATTGGTGCAGCCAATCGTCATGCATACGGAGGGGGCGAGCCTAGCGAGGGCGCACCGCGGTTGTAATAAATCTGTTCCATGACAGCCCAGCCGGTTTCCCCGTCCAGGGGAAGCTGCATCGGATCGCAGACCTCAAGCCACGCACGATTGCGCGGCTCGCACGCCAGCGCCGCCATGTCGGCCGCGAAATCCGCTCCGCGGTATTCGTAGTATCCGAACTCGAACCACTCGCCGCCAATTTGTCGGAGAAAGATACTGAGATTCTCCAGATGATACTTTGTCAGGAGATCCCGCACCCCGGGGTGGGAGTCGGCGTGCAGCGCCCGGTAGGCGGCGACGCACTCCGGTCGGAGCCGGGTCACCATGCCAACCCGCTTCACGCCGGTTTCGGAGGTTTGAGGTGCTTGGTTCATCCTGTCGGTTCGTCGGTCAGTTTTCCACTAAACCTGCGGCCAGGTAATTGGCCCCTCTACTGCGGGATCAATTGCAACCCGTCCACCACCACGTAGCCCGTAGTATTCTGGTTGGCGACCACGACGGTGGCGCTTTCCTCGAGGTGAAATGTTCCCAGCACAAAACCGGTGCCATCGCTCTGCTGCTGGTTGACCTGGAACTCCCGCGATTGCCTTCCCGCCGTCACCCGGACGGGCGTGTTGACCGAGCGATTGGGATGCGCGGTATAGAGAAGTTTGATTGTGTAATTCCCGGGCTGTTTCACGCGGACATTGAAAGTCAGCGTCTTTCCGCCTTTGCCACCGGCCTGGTCGTGGAGATAACCCGGCGGAATGACGGGAGTCGTGTTGCCCTCCTCCCAGTTACCCGCAACCTCAGCATCGCGCTCATCAATCAAGATGCCCTTCAGGGCAATTGCGGGCTGCGCTTTGGCTTTCGTCTGCTCCACCGGTCCGATGGGGATTTGGTCGCTCACTTTTACGAAGGCCACGGAATCAGCGATCACTTTCCCGTTTGCTCCGGCGGTGAACAGGGTCACGGTGTTGCTTCCGGCCACCTTGAAGCGATAGGTGCCAATCGGCACCGCAAAGCCATGCGGGGAGCCGCGCCGCATGTTCCAAGTGATGTCGGCCTGGCCTTCGGCGTGCTGGATGAGAATCGGCACATTCGAGGCGCGGTCGGGCCCGGGTTTGTAGAGCAGCGAGATCTCATAGGTGCCGTCCTCGGTGATCGGCAGCGTGTAGATCGCCGTCGAGGGCACGGCGCCTGTGCCGGCCAGGAACTTGAACTCGAAGAGATTCACAATCCCGACGGCCGCATGTTTCGTCCAGGTGCCGGTGCTGGCGAAGTGCGCGGCGTCCGTGTAATGAATGATGCTGCCCGTGGACTTGTTGCTGGCCAGATCAATGCCGTTGCTCGCGGCGCCCTCCGGACCGACCTCCGCCACAAACGGCGGTGTGATCACTGTGTCGGAGGAGCTGTTTCCCGCGTTGACGACATTCCGGTTGCCATCCCAGATGACCTTCACCGCACCGCTGACGGTGTTGTAGATCCAGTTGTCCTTCACGGTGGTGTTGCTGCTTTCCCAGTCGAGGAACACGCCGTTGCCCAGCCGACGCACCGGGTTGCCGTCGGGCTTCTGCTCGTAGCCCCAAACGTCATAAAGCCAGTTGTTCAGGATGTAGTTCGGGGCGTTAAGGGTGTTCATGGTGGCGAAGTGGACCGCCGCGCCGTCAATGGTCGTCTGCATGCAATTGTGGATGCGGTTGTATTCCACCACATTCCCGCCCTGGTTGCGGAAGGCGAAGACGCCGTTGCGCGAGAGGTCGTTGAAATGGTTATGGGCGATGTAATTGCCCGGCGCCATGGTCAGGCTGAACGGACGCGAGTCGAGGTGCACCCCGCCGCCGTAATAGCGGATCTTGCCGCAATGCTCGACGGTGTTGCGCGTGATCTCGTTCAGGATGGGCGCGACCTTCGCCGCCGCCTCACCCGGCGTGTAAATCTTGGAGTCGTCCATGTAGGCGAACCGGGCGCCGGTCAGCAACACCCCGCCGCCGCCGGAATTACGCACCGTGTTCCGATCAAAAACATTGCGCTGGCTGTCCAAATGCAGCCACAACGCGTAGCCGCCGATGTTCTCGAAATGACAGTTCCGCACCGAGCAGTCTCGGGTGTTCTCGAACATGATGACCGTGTCCGTGTGAACCCGCGATTCGATGTGGCCGATGGTGAAGTCGGTGTAGCGAAACTCAAGACCATCGAAATGGACCTGCTGAACGTGCGTGCCCGCATTGACATCGCCCTGCACGTTGATGAGGCGGTTCAGGTAAGGCGCCACGATCTCCAGAGTATTGGGGTCCACTCCGTTGGTCGGCATATAGTAAAGCCGTCCGGTGATGGGATCCAAAAACCACTCGTTGGGTTCATCCAGTTCGGCCTGAACGCCCTCGATCCAGAACCAACTGCCACTGTCAATCAGCCGATGCCGCTCACTGTCGGCAAGGTCTATCCGTCCCGTGTTCGTGTTGACGGCGGTGACGGTGTTCCACTGATTGAAGAACCGCGATTGGGGCACGATGTTGATCTGGGCGTCAGCGGCGGTGCCCCAACTCGCTTTGACCAAATTGGAATTGATGACCGCATTGCTGAAGCTACCGCCGGTTGCGTAGAGAAACGGGTTCACCTGGGTGACGTTGGGATAGCGGGCGCGGACCGCGCGCTGGCCGTTGACGAACAGCTGGCGGAAGTTCCACTGGTTGCTGCCGAGACCGATACCGGTGAGGTCGGTGAACCAGATGCCGCCGCCGCCATTCGTCCACGTTCCCGAGAGCTTGCGCCCGCCCCTGAGGACCACCGTGCCATTGGTCGCCGCTCTCCACGTGATCGGGAATGCCGCCGTGCCGGAATCCTTGGGCCGCAACTCCAGCGGCGCGGTCAGGTCATAGGTTCCAGCCGCAAAGATCACGTCCACGGCGTTGCTCAAGCCGGCTTGGATCAGCGCGCGAACTCGGAGTTGCGCTCCTTGAGGGGTGGCCACCGGCTGCGCGACGCTTCCGGAATTCGCGTCATTCCCAGTTGGAGCGACGTGAATCTCGGTTGCGGCACCCGGCCCTACGGAGCCAAGGACTAGCGTCGCCAAGAGGAGGCCGAAGGCTCTAGAAGCTGACTGCATGGCTTGCGGTATTAGGTTGCGGGGCAACAAGGCGCTCTTCGATCAGGCCGAAGTGCGGAGATAATCCACGACCATCAGAAGTCATGGAGCCCCGTAGTTGCCATCGGGCACAGTCTCCGCCAAGCGCCGCGCATCGCTGTCATTTGCGGGGATGGGGGTTGATCCGTAACTCAAGCTCACCGCCTTCAGAATGTAGCTGTTGCGCCATTTCCAAATCTCAGAATGACCGTCACCGAACGATATCACACCCGAGCCGGCATGGCGACTGCCGGCCGGCACATTCCAGTAGGTCGTCAGTCTGGACAATTGACGAATGCCGATGGCGTTGTTGTCAATGCTTTCCTCCTTCTCATCAATGAACACGGACGCTTTTGTCGGCGAGGGATTGATCATGGCCGTGGACTTGGTCGGGACGGCGGGATTCACCGGCTGGCCGTCTGTCGTCCAATTCACCCCCGTGCTCATCGAGTAGCTGCGGGAACGGATCACACCGGAGGCTCCGACCGTGGATTTGTCCGCAGGACAATGGTAGATGGCTGCGGACTGATTGTATTGGTAGAGTTCGCCGTTGAGAATGGCCAAGTTGGTGGTGTCCGTCCGGGCGTTCCCCGACCAAGTGGGGCCTTTTCGCACCCACGCGTTCGCCCCGCAATCCAGCGAGGCCGTGTAGTTGTTGACCAATTTGTCCGAGTTGTCTCCCGCGTACATGATCCAAGCGAGGGACAGTTGTTTCGTGTTGTTCAGGCAACTGATCCCCTGCGCCTTAGCTTTTGCCTTAGACAGTGCTGGCAAGAGCATTGCCGCCAGAATGGCGATAATAGCGATCACAACCAGCAGTTCAATAAGCGTGAACGCGCAGCGCATTGGATGTTTTTTGCTCAAGTTTGGTCTCATAAATGCATTTTTTGCCCGATATCTAGTGCCCCATCGGCGCAAGCAGCCAGCTTTGACCGCGTCGCGCCGAGGGGAATTGAAATGACGCAACTTCCTCACGGATACAACAGGCGATAAAACACTGCAGGTTGCGCCGAGTTCAAGCTGATGTTCGTGCTGTTGACCGAACCATCCGTCACACAGACCCAGTTCGTCGAAAGGCCCGTGCTCAGGGAATTGGTCTGCTCCTGCAAACGCCAGCCTTCGCCCGGAGCGGGGTCTTGTTAGAGCCAACCTAGCAGGCGGCGAAAAAACTGAAAATGCTCTCCTGCGCATAATGTTTACGATTTTGCGCCACTTCTCCTTGCGCCCTCCGAGCATGCCTGGTGTATCGTTCTCGCATGATCACCATGCGCAAGACCAGCCGTAACAAAACAAGGAGGCAACGAGCCAAAGCGACGCCCCCACATGTCACGCTGTTGATTGCGGCCTGGAACAGTTACGGCCGCGGGATCATCGAGGGGGTGTGGCAATATGCCCAACAGCACGGACCGTGGTTATTGGACATGGATCCCAGCGAGCCGGATGAAAACGCTGAATTGCCAGTGGGCTTGAACAGCGACGGAGTAATCGCCTCCGTTCATACCCAACCACTCGCCGCGAAGTTGCGCGCCGCCAAGATCCCGGTGGTCAATGTCTCCGGATCACGCCTTGAGGGAGTTGACTTCCCCCGGGTCACCAGCGACGCGGAGGCCGTGATGCGGATGGCGGTGGCACACCTGCGCGAGAAGGGACTCGCAAACATCGCGTTCTGCGGCGAGCCGCATCGTCCGTTCATTGACTTTTGGACTGATGCCTACCGAGGCGTGATGAACCAAGCCGGCCTGGATCCCATCCTTTACCAACCATCCCGGAAACTTGGCCCCCGGCCCGACGAGGAGCAGCGGAGGAACGACCACCGCCGATGGATCGAGTCGCTGCCGAAGCCGGTGGGGGTGATTGGCTGGGCCACCAGCATTTGCCGGCAAATCGCCATGAACTGCGAGACAAGCGGCATCAAAGTGCCCGAAGAAGTGGCTATTATCAGCCTCGAAACCGAGGATCTATTGGGCCGAGTGGTGCATCCACCGTTAAGCGGCGTGGATATCCCGGTGGAGAAGATCGGTTACGAAGCCGCGCGCCAATTGGACCGCCTGCTCCGCGGCAAAGCCGCGACGCCAAGTGAAATTCATCTGCCACCGCTCGGGGTCACCACCCGCCAATCCACCGATCTGGTGGCCTGCGATGACCCGCACATCCAACAAGCCCTGCGCTTCATCCGCGACCACGCCCACGAAGGACTCGACGTTCGCGCCGTCCTGAAGGCGGTCCCGATGGCCCGCCGCACCCTGGAGCGGCGCTTTCGGGAGCTGTTAGGACGCAGTCCGGCTGATGAAATTCGCCGAGTCAAAATCGAGAAGGTGCGCGGCCTGCTGCACTCCACCAACATGCCAATACCCGAAATCGCGGAGGCCTGCGGGTTCGACTACGTGGAGCACATGATTCCCATCTTCAAGAAGCACCACGGCTTCACCCCCTCCGCCTATCGGCGGCACCGGATGAAGCCGCGCTAAGGCTTGGCGCAAATTCGTATAATGAATGCGCTTCAGCGCATTGCCAGATCGGAATCGACACTCTATCAATTGGACGAAAGCAGTCGGTGAAACCGGACTCAAATACCGTTTGAAAACGATGCACCCATTCCACGAATCCGCCAGGGTCGGCTTCCCGTCGGCCCTACTCCCCTCCCCCCTTTTTAGCAAGTGAGCACTGGCGCGACACCATGGCTGCGGCCGGAGCGCCGCCGTTGGCTGATTCTCGGCATTGTCTTCATCGCGATCGTGCTCAACTACGTCGATCGCCAGATTGTCTCCGTGCTCAAGCCGACCTTGAAGGCCGAGTTCGGCCTCAATGACAGCGGCTACGCGGTGCTGGTGAATGTCTTTCTTTTCTGCTACGCGAGCGCCTACGCCCCGGCCGGATGGCTGGTGGATCGTTTGGGCGCGGGGCGTGTCATGGTTTTCGGCATGATTGGGTGGTCGGCCGCCTGCCTGGGTGCCGGGTTCTCCAAAACCTTCGGGCAGCTTGCCTTTTTCCGCGGCATGCTCGGCATCACGGAGCCAACCACGTTTCCCGCACAACTGCGCGTGGTGACCATCTGGTTTCCCGCGAAACTGCGGGCGACAGCCAACAGCATCTGCTCGTCCGGTGGAACAATCGGGGCGATTGTTTCCGCGCCGTTGATCGCCTGGCTGGCCCTGAGTTTCGGGTGGCATGCGGCATTCATGGTGCCGGGCATCTTCGGGCTCTTGCTCGTGATCGCGTGGCGGATGATATACCGCGACCCACCGCCGGGATTCGTCGTAGAGGAAGCGACCACGACCACCGAGCGCCCGGCGGCCTTCACTTGGCCGCAACTGTGGCGCACGCGCAGTCTTTGGGGAATTCTGATGATCCGCTTCGTCAGCGATCCGGTGTGGTATTTCTGCCTGTTCTGGCTTCCGGGCTATCTTCAGGAACACTCGGGGTTGTCGTTGAGGCAAATCGCCATGGTGGGCTGGATCCCATTCCTTGCCGCGGACCTCGGCGGCATCGGAAGTTCGGCGGCGTCTGACCGCCTAGTGCGCCGGGGCAACGCCCCCTTGCGCGCTCGCAGGATGGTTCTCACGTGCGCGGCGGTGCTGGCACCGGTGTGCGCGCTCACGCCGCATTTTCCGCAGCCGGCCGCCACGCTCGCGATCTTCAGCATCGTCGCCGCCGTGTGCCTCACCTGGCTCTTCAACCTCGGCGTCGTCGTGGCCGATGCGTTTCCCGCGGCCAATGTCGGCAGCGTGTGGGGGATCGCCGGCGCCTTCGGCGCGTGCGGCGCGATGGTTTTCAACAAATACGTCGGCGACCTGATGGGGACCTTCGGTTCTGCGAAAATCTTCATGGTGCTTGCCGTCTTGCATCCGCTTGCCGCAATCATACTTGCCTCGACGGTGCGCAAGGAACAGCCACCCGAGAAGCCCTCGATCCACCCGAAAATTCCACCCACCTGACCCGTTGAAAACGATCCATCACCCTTACGATCTGGTCATTGTCGGCGGCGGCCTTTCCGGCGTTTGCACGGCCGTCACGGCCGCGCGCCAGGGCGTGCACACCGCGCTGATCCAGGATCGCCCCGTGCTCGGCGGAAATGCCAGCACCGAGATCCGCGTGCCACCGGTGGGCGCCACGCAATGCAACTTCGCTTACTCGCGCGAGACCGGACTGATCGAGGAGCTGTTCCTCAACAACCTGCACCGCAATCCCACCTGGTGCCCGGAGGGATGGAACCTCGAACTGGAGTCCCTGGTGAGAAACGAACCGCACCTTGACCTTTTCCTCAACACCGCCGTCTGCGCCATCAACATGCATGACGACGGCAAGCGCATCGCCAGCGTGAAGGCATATTGTTCCATGGAGGAAACCTGGCATATCTTCGACGCTGCATATTTCGCCGATTGTTCGGGCGACGGCATCGTCGGATCGCTTTCCGGCGCACCGTTCCGCATGGGAGTTGAGGCGCGCGCGGAGTTCAACGAGCCGATGTGCCCTGAAGAGCCGAACCGTGCCACCATGGGCATGAGCCTTCACCTGCACGCCCGCGATGCCGGCAGGCCCATCCCGTTTGTTTTGCCGAAATGGGTGGGCATGCAACTCAACCTCGACGACTTTGGTCCCTATCGTCCCGTAAACGAACATTTCTTCCCCGACACCGGCGGGTTCTGGTGGCTGGAATGGGGAGGGGCGCTCGACACTGTTCACGATACGACCAAGATCAAGGAAGAGGTCCAGCGCATCACCCTCGCCGTCTGGGATTACCTGAAAAACCGTTCGCCACTCGCCGAACGGCTCGTCACCTACGAACTCGACTGGATGGGCGCCGTGCCCGGCAAGCGTGAATCGCGCCGCTTCGAGGGTGATCACATTCTGACGATGAACGAGATCGACGCGCAGGCGCACTTCGATGACGCGGTGGCCTACGGCGGCTGGGGGTTCGATCATCACCCGCCGGGCGGATTCCACGACAAGGTGAACCCCAGCACCCACCAATACCTGCGCGGACCGCACAATGTTCCGCTCCGCTCGCTTTACTCGCGAACCATCGGCAATCTTTTCTTTGCTGGCCGCAACCTCAGCGCCACGCATTACGCGCTGTCCTCAACGCGCGTCATGCTGACGTGCGCCCAACTCGGCGAAGCCGTCGGCATGGCCGCCTCCCATGCCGTACGATTTCAGCGCGACCCAAAGCTGCTCGCGCAGGGTGAAGCCATCCGTGCGATTCAACGCGACCTGTTTCTCGCCGATCATCACATCCATGCGCTCGACCTGCCGATCGCCGGCAACATCGCTCCCGAGGCGTCGGTCACCGCTTCGAGCGTCTATTCGGAGCGTCAACCGGCTGAAAGCTGGGGCACCGATCGTCTGCGAAGCGAACGTCTGCTCCAACTCCCCGTGACCAGCGGAAAGCTGGATTCCATCTCGCTTTTCGTGAACGCAGACTGCGACACCGAACTCCGCTATCGCTTCCACCAGGGACCGGAGAACGGATCCACCTACCCCGAGGTCCAGCTGACCGAAGGCGTCGTCAAAATCCCGGCGGGAAAAGAGCAATGGATCGAGTTGCCGATTGCCTGCGCTGTTCCCCGCCCCGGCTGGCATTTCCTGATCCTCGGAACGAATCCCCACGTCGCCGTTCACATGACGGAAACTCCACCCGGCAAACGCTGGTATTACCCCCGCCCCGACGATCCCATCCGGCCCAACCCGTTCAGCAATTGGACTGCGCGCACGCTCAAGATTGGGATGACGCGTGCGGTGGACGCCGACGGGGCCAGCGTCGTGTCGCCGGACTGGAACGGACACGCCCGCAACCTCGCTGCCGAAGGCATGTTCCATAATTTCGCTTTCCTTTGCCGCACCACGCCCGAGCAGGCGATTTACGAGGC
>Ga0075471_10000672_pt1 | contig 20962 bp, 16 predicted proteins | sample DEB19_08_DNA_2_FD_74787 | JGI IMG/M metagenome (GOLD analysis project Ga0075471, IMG submission 74787) | Aqueous microbial communities from the Delaware River and Bay under freshwater to marine salinity gradient to study organic matter... | ecosystem: Environmental > Aquatic > Marine > Coastal ... | reverse complement strand
AGACATCGGCGCCGTTGCGGGGGGGCTGCACCGAGTCACTCGGGGGCTTGCAACTCGATTTCCGCGCGCAGTTAGGTGGAGCAGCTCGGAGCATGCACGCCGGAGGTTCCGGTACCGGTGACACCGGTGACACCCTGCTGAAACAAACTCGATCGCCCCCGCCAGCCGCTCCGTCGGGCCAAGAGCATGCGTTCGCGTCAGGGAGGACCCGTGGCCGCCCGGGACGCCCATCCGCTGGCCCCGCGCCACTCGCCCGGGAAGCCCCCACGTTGCCCCGTGTGCCCTCGGCCGCGCCACGCCTGCCCGTCGTCCGTCCCGTCGCCCCGGCGCCCGGTGCCGCCCGTGCGCGCCCACCTCGCCGCGCGCCCCTCCCGCCCCGTGTGCCGCTTTCTGCGCCGCTTTCGCCTTTGGACTCGAAACCCTCGGGAAACGGCAGGGGGTTCGAATCCCTCTCCGCCCACTGAAGAAGAACGCACGTGGTTGTGTTCGCTCGCACCGAGCGGCACAACCACGCTGCGTTTGGGGGGTTACGCGAGGGCGAAACGAAGCGGTGCGAACCGGGGCGGTCGGGTGCTGTGACGCTTTTTGTGCCGCTTTGGGGGCGAAGTGCGTCGCTTTTTGCGTCGCTTTGCAGGCGTGGATTTGGGCCTCGCGTCAGAGCATCTGCGCGAACTCTCGCAGCTTGCTCGCCGACCCAACCAGCCCGTGCTCGGCCAGGCGGTCGAGCAGTTCATCGGCGGTGTGCGGGGGCTTCCTGAGTCGGCTGCGGACAGCCTTGATCGCGACGCACACCGTTGCCGGTGCGAGGTCGATCAGGTGCAGCACGAACTCGTCGGGATGCTCGGCGCGCACGCCGAGCGGCGCGAGCACGTCCTCGGGGAAGTCGCGAAGGTTCGCCGTCACGATCACCTCGGCCCGACACCGGATGGCGGCGGCAAGCACGTGGCAGTCGTTCGCATCCGGCAGCGCGAGACCCTTCATCAGCGGCTCGTAGCCCGTGACGATGCAGTCCGGGACTGAGCCGTCGATCATCTGTCGGAGGCTGTTGATCTTGTCGGCGCTGATGTCAGGCTTGTCGTCCCGCAGGCTGCGCATCCACTCGTCGTGGATCGCCTCGGTCCATCGTGCGCGAAAGAGTTCGGTCGTCGCGAGCTGAAGCAGCACGTTCCGCAGCAGCGCTGGGTACAGGACGCACGCATCGAAGACGACGGTGAAGTTGCCGTGCATGGACTCAAGCCCCTCCCGGATTGGTCACGACAGACCCAGTTCCTCGTCGAGCGCCGCAATGTTCTCGAGCGCCTGCTGGCGACTCGCGTCGGAGCGCTGCTTGTAGTTCATGAGGTCGCCGAACATCACGCGGCGGCGCGTGCCGACCTTGCGCGCGGGAAGGCGCTTCTCCTCGATCTCCTTCACCACGAACGGACGGGAGACACCGAGGATGTCCGCAGCCTGCTGGGTGGTCAGCTCGGCGTGGATCGGGATCAGCGTCACGGCGTTGCCCTGCGCCATCTGGTTGAGAAGGCGAACGAGGAGCTCCGCGGCGGAGGCCGGAATCTCGACGGTCTCATCCTTGCCGTCGGTCTTTCCGTTCACCGCGGTGAATCGCAGCGGACGGTTGGCCTTCACCACGCGACGCAGGCGCTGGCTCGACTCGCGGGCCAGGCGCACGTCGGCATCGCTGGGCGGCGTCCGTGGGAGATCGATGTCGGGTGCAATCATGGTTTCCTCCTCGGCAAGGGTAGCCCGCAACTGGATGATTCGCAACGAACGAAACGAACGAATTGTGCGAACTGGCTGTTATCAGTCATTCCTGCCTCCTCCGAGCACGCACGCGGCACCAGCCAAGTCGGCTTCCCACCGCGCGGAGTTGCTTCTGTTTGCAGCACCGCATACAGGAACGCTAACGATCGGCAATCAAAAGCAACTGATCGTGGTGCGGGAGGGGTAAGCGAAACTGGCCGTCTGAGAAGGACAGATTGGGTAGAAACTGGCCGTCTGAGAAGGACAGATGGTCCCGGCATGCAGGTCCGACGTGCCCCCTGCAACCACGGTGTCACCGCGTCACCGGTACCGAAACCCCTTCGCGTTCACGCCGTCGCGCGGACCGGCGCCGCCTGCGCCTCTGCCTCGCCCACGCGGGGCATGCCCCTGATCGCCACCTCGAAGTGCGCGTCCCGCGTCTGCAGGTAGTGCTTCGCCGCGACCAGCGGGCTGTGGCCGAGCCACTTGGCGACCACGTGGGCTGGCAATGCCTCGGCCCAGTCGGTGGCGCAGCTGGCGCGCATGTTGTGGAAGAGGCGTGGCCAGGGCTCGTAGCCCGCCCGGGCGATCAGCTTCATGAAGGTGGTGCGCAGGTTCGTGGTCGGGTCGGTGAGGCGCGGCACGACCGCCTCGCTGCCTTCGGGCGCCTGGTCGGAGAGAGCCTGCAGGATGGGCCGGAGCTCCGGCGTGATCGGCACGATGCGCACCGCGTGGCCGTCGTGGGCGGCGGTCTTCGGGCTGCGCACGGCCATCAGGCTGCGCTCCCAGTTGATGTCGCCCCAGCGGGGCTCGACGCGGCCCGGATGCGCGTCACGACCACGTCGAAGTCGTCGGAGTTCCAGCCGCTGCTCGCGAAGCACGGCATCGCGTGGTCGCAGGTGCGCATCCGGCCGAGGATCCGCGCAGCCCGCCGCTCTCACGCCGGGAAGCGTGTGCCGGACGAACAGCGCCCCGGCCGAAGCCGGGGCGCCGATCTTCGTTCCGCAATCTTGCCGTTCAGCGGCGGCGACGGCCGACGAGGCTGGCGAGGCCGAGGAAGGCGATCGCGCCGGGGGCGGGGACCGGGAGGCTCGATACGGTGATGTTGTCGATGCGGTTCGTTCCGCCTGTGGCGACGGTCGAGAGGTTGACGAAGCGGAAGGTCAGGGTCGCCTGGTTGTCGGCGCCCGAGATGCTCGCGATCGTCGTGGTGAAGGCGCTCTGCACGCCGTTCGCCACCGACCATGCCAGCGTGTTCGTGCCGGCCAGGCCGGCCTGGATGATGGAGTAGCTGGCGAGGATGGTGGTGAAGTTCGTGCCGTCGGTGCTCATGTCGACGCGGAAGCTCGACGGACCCGTGCTCGAGCGGGTCTGGTCCCACGCGAGGGAGATGTCGCTGTAACCAGCGGTCGACACGTCGATCTGGTAGTAGTCGCCCACCGACCAGTTGTTGCTGGAGAGCGAGTAGGGCGAGCCATTGCCCGACGGGCTCGACCAGGTGGTCGCCGCCAGTTGGTGGAAGCCGCTCAGGCTGGTGCCCGCGGTGGCGTCGCCGCTGTCGGCGGCTCCGTAGGTGTAGTTCGAGCCGGTGGTCGCGGCGGGAATCGCCGTGGGAATCGACCACGCGGCGACGATCGCGGCCGAGGCGCCCGAGGACGCCGCCAGACCAGCCGCCGCAGCCAAAAGGGACCGCTTGGTCATCTCAATCTCCTGGTCGTGTCAAAAGGGGAAAGGGAAGAGGCGTGCGGGAAGGGCCGCACTGAGCGACAGTAACCCGCGACTGCGAAAAGCCAAGCATCTGTGGGCGAAGATCAACGGAACGCCTTCCCGGCGGGAGGCTGTGCGGCCACGGGCACGCCGACCGCCGAGTCGGCAAGGTCTTCGGGGGGTGTCCGGCGTGACCCCGCCCCACTCACACGTTCCGATAATGTTTCGCCGCCGCGATGGCCGCGGACTCTATCGCGACGGCCTGGCCGACGGCGATGCGCATCTCGGGGTCTCCTGCGTAGACGGGTCGCAGCCGTGGTGCCTCAGCCGCACGCGCCCCACCAGGAGAGCAGGATGCCGAGGTCCGTGCCGTCGACGACGCCGTCGCCGTTGAGGTCGGCCGCGCATCCGCTGCATGGACCCCACGCGGAGAGCAGCAGCCCGAGGTCGTCGCCGCCGATGCAGCCGTCCCCGTCGAGGTCGATCAGGTTGGACATCGCGAATCGGAACGCGCCCTGCGTGTTGGTGGCGGCGACGACGTAGCCCTGGTGGATCTCCAGGTCGAAGATGGTGAGGTCCGGCAGGCCCGCGTTGATGGCCTTCCAGTGGCTGCCGTCGTCGACGGACACGAAGACGCCGGCGCCGAACGAGCCTGCCACGATGATCCTGTCGTCGCTGGCGAATCCGCGGTACGAGCCGGCCGGCAGGCCGCCGGACAGGAGGGTCCAGCTGGCTGCCTGGTCGGTGGAGCGGTAGACGCCCGTCCCGATCTGGCCTCCCGCGAAGAGGGTGGAGCCCTTGGCCTGGATGGCGCGGAAGGTGGCGGACGCGACCCCGTTGTTCGCCGCGGTCCACGTTCCGCCCCAGTTGGTGCTCTTGTAGAGGCCCGCCCCGTTGGTGCCGACGAAGAGCGTGCTGCCGATGGCCGTGATGCAGCGGACATCGACGCCCGCGAGCCCTGCGGGAGCCCAGCTGTCGCCTTGGTTCACCGAACGGAAGACGCCGCCCGGGCCGACCACGAACAGGTTCGACTGCGCCTGCACGATCCCGCTGGTGAGCAGGGTGGTGAGCCCCACGCTCCTCGAAACCCAGTTGGCGCCGTTGTCGCCGCTTCGGAAGACCCCCTGGCTGGTGGAGGCGTAGACGTACGTGGCGTCGGACGTGAACCCGCGCGTGGGGCCTGAGGAATCGTTGCCGCTGTTGGAAGGCGAGAAGCTCGCCGCCGCGTTCGAGGAACGGTAGGCGCCGGTGGCTCCCCCCGCGAACACGAATTCGCCGCGCGAGGCGAGCGACTGCATGTTGAGGCCAGCCGTCCCTGCGCACTGCTGCCACTGCGCGCAGGCGTGCTGGGCCGACGCAAGCGCACCGACCGCCGCCAGGACGCGAGCCATGCCGGGAACGTCGAGGATGCGGTGGTTCGTGGGCATGCGTCGCGTGGGCGGGGCGGTTCCCCGCGCATGCCCGACCGCCGGACGGGATGATGACACCCCGGTGCTTCGACGCCACCGCCGGGAGCGTGGATTTCGGGAAATCCCGTTCTGGATCGCGGGAACGGCCATCCTCTCCTTGCTTTCGTCTGCCGACTCCCCGACGGCGCGGGCCTTCGTGCGACGCCCGCTTCGCGGGCGTCGAGTCCTCGCCGCCCCCTGGAGAAGGACGCACGTTGTCGTGTCTGCTCGCCTGCGCTGCGGCACCGCCGGGCCTGCGCGGGGCAACTAGGATGCATCGACTCTCGTGAGGGGTGGACCGATGAGAGCGACCCTGTGGCCGAGATCGAACGCATGCAGCCACGACCGCCCCAATCGCGCTCGGAGAGCGCCTTCGACGACTACAAGCTCCCGCTCCTGCGGGACGCGGCGGTGGCCGAGGCGAACCGCTGCCTCTTCTGCCACGACGCGCCGTGCATCAAGGCGTGCCCGACGGCGATCGACATCCCGCAGTTCATCCGGAAGATCGCGACAGGCAACGTGCGCGGATCGGCGGCGACGATCTTCGACGCCAACATCCTGGGGATGGGCTGCGCGCGGGTGTGCCCGGTCGAGGTGCTGTGCGTCGGCGCGTGCGTCTACAACGAGCTCGAGCAGCCCCCGATCGAGATCGGCAAGCTGCAGCGCTACGCGACCGACATCGCGTACGACCAAGGCTGGCGGTTCGGCGAGGCGGGGCCGCCGACCGGGAAGCGCGTGGCGCTCGTCGGAAGCGGGCCCGCGAGCCTGGCCGCGGCGCACGAGCTCCGTCGGCTCGGGCACGCGTGCACCATCTTCGAGAGGCGCGCCGTCGTCGGCGGGCTCAACTCGACCGGCGTCGCGCCCTACAAGATGCGCGCCGACCGGGCGGTGGCCGAGGCCGAGTGGGTGCTCGCGATCGGCGGGATCGAGGTGCGGACCGGCATGGAGGTCGGACGGGACCTCACGATCCGCGAGCTCGAGGGCGGCTTCGACGCCGTGTTCGTCGGCAGCGGCCTCGGCGCGGACAGCCGGCTCGGCGTGGCCGGCGAGGACCTCGCCGGGGTCCACGGGGCGGTCGCCTGGATCGAGGCGATGAAGCTCGGCCGGGTCGATGTTTCGTCGGTCCGGCGCGCGGCCGTCATCGGCGGCGGCAACACCGCGATCGACGCCGTGCGCGAGGTCCTCGGCCTGGGCGTTCCGCACGTCGAGATGATCTACCGCGGCACGCGCGAGCGGATGAGCGGATACGCCCACGAATGGGCTGCCGCGCTCTCCGAGGGCGCCCACGCGGAGTGGGAGGCGGTCGTGACCGCGCTTGAGGGCGACCGGTGCGTCGAGCGCGTGCGTTGCGTTCGCGTCGACGCCCAGCGACGCCCCGTCGCCGGAAGCGCGTTCACCGTCGCGGCCGACCTGGTCATCCTGGCGATCGGGCAGTCGCGCCTGGGCGAGCTGCTCGGCGCGCTCGACGGCATCGTCGTCGAGGGCGGGTTGATCCGGACCGATGCCGCGGGCTTCACCGGAAGGCCGAAGTGGTTCGCGGGCGGCGACTGCACGAACGGCGGCAAGGAGGTGGTGAACGCGGCCGCCGAGGGCAAGCGGGCGGCACGCGCGATCGACGCCGCCATCTCGGGGAAGGGACACGCGCATGGCTGACCCGCGACCGGACCTCTCGACCAGCACCGCGGGCATCCGGTCGCCGAACCCGTTCTGGCTCGCCAGCGCGCCGCCCGCGAACAGCGGCGCGCAGATCCAGCGTGCGTTCGAGGCCGGCTGGGGCGGCGCTGTGTGGAAGACGCTCGGCGTCCCCATCCAGAACGTCTCCGGACGCTTCGGGGGCCACGCGATCCGCGGCGTGCGCGGTGCCGGCTTCAACAACATCGAGCTGATCACCGATCGTTCCCTCGAGGTGAACCTCCGCGAGATCGCCGAGACCAAGCGGCTCTTCCCGCACAACCCGATCATCGTCTCGCTCATGGTCGAGACCGAGGAGGAGTGGCGGGAGATCGTCGGGAAGTCGATCGACGCCGGCGCGGACGGCCTGGAGCTCAACTTCGGATGCCCTCACGGCATGTGCGAGCGCGGCATGGGCAGCGCCGTGGGCCAGGAGCCGCGCATCAACGAGCGGATCACCTCGTGGGCGGTGAAGTACAGCACCGTGCCCGTGCTCGTGAAGCTGACGCCGAACGTGTCGGACATCGTGCCGCACGGGCTCGCCGCGAAGCGCGGCGGCGCGCACGGGGTATCGCTCATCAACACCATCAAGAGCATCATCTCGGTGGACATCGACCGGTTCGTCCCCGAGCCGCGCGTGGCGGGGCTCAGCACCAACGGCGGATACTGCGGGTCGGCCGTGAAGCCGATCGCCCTGCACATGGTGGCGGCGCTTGCGCGCGAGAAGGACTTCGGCCTCCCGATCAGCGGCATCGGCGGCGTCTCGAACTGGCGCGACGCGGTCGAGTTCATCCTGCTGGGCGCGAGCACCGTGCAGGTATGCACCGAGGTCATGCTGCGCGGCTACGGCGTCGTCGAGGACATGGTCGACGGCCTCGAGGAGTACATGCGCACGCACGGCTTCTCGACGATCGACCAGATGGTCGGCAAGGCGGTGGGGTCGTTCCGCGAGTGGGGCGACCTCGACCTCAACCACGAGACGGTCGCGCGGATCGACGCCGGCAGCTGCATCGGCTGCCAGCTCTGCGTCGCGGCTTGCCACGACGGGGCCCACCAGTGCATCCATCCGCAGGAGTCCACGCGGGTGCCGCGCGTCGACGAGACGGAGTGCGTGGGCTGCAACCTCTGCCAGATCGTCTGCCCGGTGCCGGGCTGCATCACGATGGAGGAGGTCGACAACGGCTTCCCGCCCGCGACGTGGAACCAGTTCCTCCACGAGGGCAGGGAGCTCCGGCCGAAGAAGGGCGCCCACTGAGCGCCGTCCACGAACGGGAGAGCGACATGAGCGACCAGAACCGGAAGACCGTCCGTTGCGGCCTCGTCCAGTGCAGCAACCCGCTGAACGACGAAAGCCGGTCCGTCGCCGACATCCAGAAGGCGATGGTGGACAAGCACCTCGGGTTCGTCGAGGCGGCCGGCCGGAAGGGCGTCCAGATCCTCTGCCTTCAGGAGATCTTCAACGGCCCGTACTTCTGCCCGAGCCAGGACCCGCGCTGGTACGCGGCCGCCGAGAGCGTCCCGGGGCCGACGACGGATCTCGTCGCCAGGGCCGCCGCGAAGCACGGGATGGCCGTCGTCGTCCCCGTCTACGAGCGCGAGATGAGCGGCGTCTTCTACAACACCGCGGCCGTGTACGACGCCGACGGCTCCTACCTGGGCAAGTACCGCAAGCAGCACATCCCGCAGGTCAACCCCGGTTTCTGGGAGAAGTTCTTCTTCAAGCCGGGGAACGGCGGCTACCCCGTGTTCCGCACGCGGTACGCGACCATCGGGGTCTACATCTGCTACGACCGCCACTTCCCGGAGGGCGCCCGCTGCCTGGGGCTGAACGGCGCCGAGATCGTCTTCAACCCTTCGGCGACCGTCGCGGGCCTCTCGCAGTACCTGTGGAAGATCGAGCAGCCCGCCCACGCGGTGGCCAACGGCTACTACATGGGTTGCATCAACCGGGTGGGCACCGAGGCGCCGTGGAACATCGGCAAGTTCTACGGCACCAGCTACTTCGTGAACCCGCGCGGCGAGACGATCGCGCAGGCGAGCGAGGACGAGGACGAGCTGCTGGTCGCGGACCTCGACCTCTCGATGATCGACCAGGTGCGCAGCGTGTGGCAGTTCTACCGGGACCGCCGTCCCGAGGCGTACGGCGAGATCGTCCGTCAGTGACCGCCCAGGAGCGAACGATGCCAAGCCATGTGCTGATTCGAGGAGGAACCGTCGTGGGCGCGGAGCGCGCGTGGCGGGCCGACGTGCTGGTCTCCGGCGAGACCGTCGCCGCGGTGGGTGAGGGGATCGACGTGCCGGCCGGGACGCGGACGGTCGATGCCGGCGGAGCCTTCGTGATGCCGGGCGGGATCGACCCGCACGTGCACATGGAGCTGCCGTTCATGGGCACCGTGAGCGTCGACGACTTCCTCTCCGGGACGGCGTGCGCCGCGGCCGGCGGCACGACCACGATCATCGACTTCGTCATCCCGGCGCCGCAGCAGTCGCTGCTCGAGGCGTACCGGACATGGCGCGAGCGGGCGCGGAAGGCCACCGCGGACTACTCGTTCCACATGGCGGTCACCTGGTGGGGAGACCTCGTCTCGGAGGAGATGGGGGCGCTCTGCCGGGAACACGGGATCAACAGCTTCAAGCACTTCATGGCGTACAAGAACGCCATCATGGTCGACGACGCGCAGATGATCGCCAGCTTCGAGCGCGCACGCGACCTCGGCGCGATCTGCATGGTGCATGCGGAGAACGGCGACCTCGTGCACCGGATGCAGCAGGATGTCTTCGCGCGCGGCATCGCCGGTCCAGAGGGCCATCCGCTCTCGAGGGGCCCGGAGGTGGAGGGCGAGGCCGCGAACCGCGCGTGCCAGATCGCCGCCGTGGTGGGCGTCCCGCTCTACGTCGTGCACACCAGCTGCAGGCAGGCCATGGAGGCGATCGCCCGCGCGAAGCTCGCCGGGCAGCGGGTACACGGCGAGTCGCTCGTCCAGCACCTCGTGATCGACGACTCGGTGTACCGCGACCCCGACTGGCGCAGCGCCGCGCACCACGTGATGAGCCCGCCGTTCCGCGCGCCCGAGCACCAGGCGGCGCTGTGGGGCGGCCTCCAGGGCGGGACGATCGAGGTGATCGCGACGGACCACTGCACCTTCCGGACCGGGCAGAAGGCGATGGGCAAGGACGACTTCCGCCGGATCCCCAACGGCACCGGCGGCCTCGAGGAGCGGATGGCCGTGCTCTGGCACCACGGCGTGCGCACCGGCCGCCTGACGCCGAGCGAGTTCGTCGCGGCCACCAGCACCAACGCCGCGCGCATCTTCAACGTCCACCCGCGCAAGGGCACGATCGCGCCCGGCGCCGACGCCGACATCGTGGTCTGGGACCCCGCGGCCACCCGGACGCTCGGCGCGCGCAGCCACCACTCCCGCAACGACTTCAGCGTCTTCGAGGGCATGAGCGTCACCGGGGCGGCCGCCGTCACGATGAGCCGCGGCGCGATCCTCTGGGAGAACGGCCGGCTCGATGCCCGCGAGGGCCGCGGCCGCTACGTCGAACGCCCGTGCTTCGGCGATGCAGCGCGCAGCCAGGGCGTGCGCAACGCCGCCACCCGCCCAACCGCCGTCGATCGGCAGGAGTTCGTTCCATGACCGCCGCCAGCCAGGGCATTCCCGCGACCGTCGGCCGCTTCCCGGCCGCCGGCGACGCCTTCACCGCGTGGCATGACGCACGCCACTGGATCGGCGGAGCCTGGCGCGATCCAGCGACGCAGCGCGTGGCGCAGGACGTCCACAACCCGCGCCACGGCAGGGCGATCGCCCGGGTGCACCTCGGCGGAGCCGACGACGTCGATGCCGCCGTCCGGACGGGCGCCGCCGCGCAGCGCGAGTGGGCCGAGTGGCCGATCCGCGACCGTGCGCACGTCCTGTACCGCCTGCGCGAGCTCATGGTGCGGAACATCGACGAGCTGAGCTGGCTCGTCAGCCACGAGAACGGCAAGATCTTCGCCGAAGCCAAGGCCGAGGTCGAGAAGGGGATCGAGTGCGTCGAGTACGGGTGCTCGCTGCCCAACATCGCGGCGGGCAACCAGCTCGAGGTCAGCCGAGGCGTCGCATGCGAGGTCGTCTATGCGCCGCTCGGCGTCGTCGCGGGCGTCACGCCGTTCAACTTCCCGCTGATGGTGCCGCTCTGGATGCTGCCGCAGGCCCTGGTCGGCGGCAATGCGTTCGTGATGAAGCCGAGCGAGCGCGTGCCGCTCTCGACCATGCGGCTGGCCGAGATGCTGGCGGAGGCAGGCCTCCCCGCGGGCGTGCTCGGCATCGTGCAGGGTGGGCGCGAGGTCGTCGAGGCGCTCTGCGACCACCCGCAGGTGAAGGCGGTCGGGTTCGTCGGCAGCACGAGGGTGGCGAAGGGCGTGTACGGCCGCGCCAGCATGGCCGGCAAGCGCGCGCTCTGCCTCGGCGGGGCGAAGAACCACCTCTTCGTCGTGCCTGACGCCGACGTTGCCGTGACCGCGGAGAACGTCGTCGCGAGCTTCACCGGCTGCGCCGGGCAGCGGTGCATGGCCGCGAGCGTGCTGCTCGCGGTCGGGGACGTCGACCACATCCTCGCCGCGGTGCGCGAGCGGGCCGCGCGGATGGTCACCGGCAAGGACATGGGCCCCGTCACCACGCAGGCCGCGCGCGAACGGATCACGGGCTACATCGACGCTGCCGAGCGGGCCGGCGCGCGAGTCGTGCTGGACGGCCGCGCTGCGGGCGCCGACGCGGGCGGATACTGGGTCGGGCCGACGATCATCGACGGGTGCACCCCCGACATGCCCGCCGCGCGGGAGGAGATCTTCGGTCCGGTGCTGAGCGTGGTCCGCGTGCCGACCATCGAGAAGGCGCTCGAGGTCGAGAACGCGAGCCCCTACGGCAACGCCAGCAGCGTCTACACGACCAGCGGCGACATCGCGCGCCGGGTGATGGCGCGCGTCGACGCGGGCATGTGCGGCGTCAACGTCGGCGTGCCCGTGCCGCGCGAGCCCTTCGGCTTCGGCGGATGGAACGACAGCTGCTTCGGAGCCGGGAACCTCACGGGCTGGGACGGCTATCGCTTCTGGACGCGGCAGCGAAAGGTGACGAGCAAGTGGGCGCTGCAGCGCGACCAGAACTGGATGAGCTGACCTCCATGGAGCACCCGATGCCTGGCGCCAACACCCCCATGTCCTCGGCCGAGATGATCGACGCGTGCATGAGGCACAGCCTCTTCTCGTGGAGCGCCACGGGCAAGGTCGACCCGATCCCGGTCGCGCGGGCCGAGGGCATCTACCTGTATGGACCGGAGGGACAGCGCTGGATCGACTTCAACAGCCAGCTGATGAGCGTCAACATCGGTCATGGCCATCCGAAGGTCGTGAAGGCGATCCAGGACCAGGCCGCGACCCTGGCCTATGCCTACCCGGGCATGGCGACCGAGATCCGGGCCCGGCTCTCGCGGCGCCTCGCGGAGCTCGTCCCGGGCGACCTGAACACGTTCTTCTACACCCTGGGCGGCGCCGAGGCGAACGAGAACGCGATCAAGGCCGCGCGCATGTTCACGGGGCGGCACAAGATCCTGGTCCGCTACCGGAGCTACCACGGCGCGACGAACGGCGCCATCTCGCTCACGGGCGACCCACGGCGCTGGCCGACCGAGCCGGGCATGCCGGGGGTGGTCCGCGTGATGGACCCGCGGCCCTACGAGTTCAGCTTCGGCGCCACCGACGAGGAGGTCGTCGCGAACAACCTGACGTACCTCGAGGAGGTCATCCAGTACGAGGGGCCGCAGAACATCGCCGCGATGTTCATCGAGACCGTCACCGGCACGAACGGCATCCTGCCCCCCCCGAAGGGATACCTGCAGGGCCTGAAGTCGCTGCTCGGCCGCCACGGCATCCTGCTCGTGACCGACGAGGTCATGTGCGGTTGGGGTCGAACCGGCAAGTTGTTCGCCTTCGAGCACGGCGGGATCGTGCCCGACATCTGCACGATGGCGAAGGGCCTCACCTCCAGCTACCTGCCGCTCGGCGTGATGGCGGTCAGCGACCGGATCGCGAACCACTTCCGGGACAACGTCTTCTGGGGCGGGCTGACCTACAACGCGCACCCGCTCTGCCTGGCCAGCGCGCTTGCCGCGGTCGAGGTGCTGGTCGAGGAGGGGATGGTCGGCAACGCCGCGCGGATGGGCGAGGTCATGCGCGGCCACATGGAGCGCCTGGCGGCGAAGCACCGCTGCGTGAAGGAGCATCGCAACATCGGCCTCTTCGGCACGATCGAGCTTCGCAGGAACGCCCGCGGCGACCGGCTGGTTCCCTATGCGGGTTCGCATCCCGCGATGGGCAGGCTCAGCCGCTTCCTGCGCGACAACGGGCTCTTCACGGTGCTCCAGTGGAGCACGGTCATGTGCAACCCGCCGCTCTGCATCACGGAGGCGGAGATGGCCGAGGCGTTCGGGATCATCGATCGCGGGCTCGACATCATCGACGAGGCGTTCGAGGGCTGAGCGCGAAGGTCAGCGCGAGGTACAGCCCGCCGGCGAGCAGGAAGCCGGTGAACCACGCGTACGGGTAGATCGCGTCCCAGGCCGTGGGGGCGCCCCGGAGCACCTTGACGGCGCCCAGGAAGCCGGGGATGTTGGGTGCGATGCCGACCGCCAGCGCGCCCATCGCCACCCAGTTGGTGCCCGCGTAGCGCCCGTCCGGGCGGTAGAGGTCCGGCACGTCGAGCTCGCGGCGGCGTACCACCCAGTAGTCGGCGATCATGATGCCCGCGATCGGCCCCAGCAGCGCCGAGTAGCCGACGAGCCACTCGAAGATGTAGGTCTCGGCGCTCGCGAGCAGCTTCCAGGGCATGATCGCGATCCCCAGGATGCCCGTGATCACGCCGCCGGTCCTGAAGCTGATCAGGCGCGGCGCAAGGTTCGCGAAGTCGTTCGCCGGGCTGACCACGTTCGCGGCGATGTTGGTGCTGATCGTCGCGATCGCCACTCCCAGGAGCGCAAGCACGGCCACCGTGACGCGCATGCCCGCGCTCGCGATGATGGGCCCGTCCATGCCTGCCGGCGGCGTGCTGCTGGTTATCCGGGAAAGCACCACCACGGGGTCCCACAGCGACTTCGGGTCGACGCCCTCCAGCAGCGTCTCGGCCGCGCCGGTGATGACGACCGCCATCGCGCTGAACGCGACCATGGTCGTCGGCAGCCCGAGTGCCTGCCCGACCATCTGCTCGCGCTGGCCCCTTCCGAATCGAGTGAAGTCCGGGATGTTCAGCGAGAGAGTCGCCCAGAATCCGACCATCGCGGTGAGCGAGGGCACGAACACCCTCCAGAATGCGGCGGTGTCCGCGAACGACGAGGGCCGCTCGAGGAGCGATCCCACGCCCCCGGCGCGCTGGACGATCCATACGAGCAGCCAGAGCCCCATGGCCAGGACCAGCGGGGCGGACCAGTTCTCGAAGACCCGCACCGCGTCCATCCCGTACAGGATGATCGCGATGTTGACCAGCCAGAACGCCATGAAGGTGATGAGGGAAGGGATGGCGAGCCCGAGCACGGTGGCGCCGCCTCCGATGGACGCGAAGGACGGCCACGCGGCGACCAGGAACGTGCGCACCGCCTCGCCGCCGATGTACGTCTGGATGCCGAACCACCCGCATGCGACGATCGCGCGGAGGACCGCGGGGACGTTCGCGCCCCGCGTCCCGAAGCTGCTGCGGGCGAGGACCGGGAAGGGGATGCCGTACTTCGTGCCGGGATGCGCGTTGAGCAGGATGGGGACGAGCACGATCAGGTTGCCGAGGCCGATCGTCAGGAGCGCCTGCCACCAGTTCATCCCCTGCGCGACCAGTCCGCCCGCGAGCAGGTAGGTCGGGATGCAGTGCGCCATGGCGATCCAGAGCGCGGCGAAGTTGTACGTGGTCCAGGTGCGCCGCGACTTCGGAACCGGCGCGAGGTCGCCGTTGAAGAGGGGGCTGCTCCCGATGTCCGGCGGCAGTTCCGCGAGCGCCTCACGCGTGAGGTTTGGGTCGTGCATGGTCGGCCTCCAACCAATGTTCGACGGATCGCCGCGGATCGCGCCGCATTTTCGTGGGGGAGTTGGGCGAGGCGCTGCCCGAGGCCGGTCCCTGGGCATCGTGATCTCGGATGCCGACGGGCGCCTCCTCCGTCCCGCGATCAGCGCCGCCCGCGCCCGCGCGTGAAGGGCAGGAGCGCGAACGCGAGCAGGCCCGCCGGCGCCGGGATCGCCGTCACCGTGATCGTGCCCGTGGACGCGAGGAAAGTCGCCGTCGACGTGACCGGGTCGAACAGGAACAGGTTGTAGTCGGTCGTTCCGTACGCGACCGAGGTGTAGTCGGGCAGCACGCCGTTCGAGATGAAGTAGTACGGCGCGGTGCCCGCGCCGATGGCTCTCGTGTTCAGGTCGAGGGCCGAGATGCTCGGAGCCGCGGAATTGAAGCCGACATACAGGTAAGGGTCGTACGACTCTCCGCCGACGATCGGAAGCCCCGCACCCAGGGTGGCACCGAAGCGAGCCACGGTCAGGCTGGCAGCCTGGAGGTACTGCGTCGAGAAGGGCGCGTTCGGGAAGTTCGGGTTGCTCTCGACGAAGGACACGGGTGCAGAGTCGTACGTCTCCAGCATGCCCTGCACCGAGTAGCCGTTGTCGAGCACGCCGATGAACCGGTAGACGCCGGCACCTGCCTCCGTCGCATGCATGAGCGCGGCGAGACATGCGGCTGGGAGGGCGAGGCGACGTGACATGGGCTGCTCCATGAAGGTTGCTTCCGGGCCATGCAGGCGGCAGCGCACGGGTTCACGGCGGCTCGCAGCACCCGCACGGACAGCGCACGGGCAGGGAATGATGGACCTCACCCGCTGGCCTGCAAGCGCATTCCGGTCCGATTCGCGCGGTTTCTCGCTCCCCGCGCGTCAGCGCGGGGCATCCGGCGTCCGCGCCGCGAATGCCCGCCAGAACTCGAGCCTGCATCCCTGCGCGTGCCGGACCGCGGCATCCATGTCGAGCCGCGCGGCGGGGTTGCCGTAGCGCTCGGCGAGGGTGCGCGGCCTTGGGGCTGGAGGCGTGTCGTCGGCCCGCACCATGGCGGGCCTCGCGCGCGCATCCGCCGGTGCCGCCGCCGACTTCGCCGCCAGCGGCTTGATGTCGCTCGCCGGGTGCTTCGTGCCCCCGATCACCACGCCCCAGACGGGGATGTCGCGGATCGCCATCGGCTCGACCTCGAGCGGGTTCGCGCCGAGCACCGCGAAGTCGGCGAACTTGCCTGCGCGGATGCTGCCCACCCTGTCCTCGGCGCCGAGCGTGGTCGCGGCGTCGATCGTGACCATGCGCATCGCCTGGTGCGGGGTGACGCGCTCGTCGGGCGCGAGGACCTTGCCGGTCCGGATTCCAACGCGGTTGACGGCGATCCACATCGCCTCCAGCGGCCGCGGCGGGGCGACCGGCGTGTCCGTGTGCAGTGCCGTGGGCACCCCCGAGGAGACGAGCGTCCGCAGCCGCGCGGCGGTCTCGGCGCGGTCGGTGCCCATGTACGGCACGTTGATCTCCGCCCGCTGGAAGACGTAGTAGGGATTGACGCTCGCCAGGCCACCGAGGCGCGCGAGCCGTGCCGCGTCCTCCGGCGTCGAGATGCCGTAGTGCTGGATGGTGAAGCGGTGGTCGAAGCGCGGCTTCGCGTCCTGCAGGGCCGCGAGGGCGTCGATCACCGCCCGCACCCCGGCGTTGCCGTTCGTGTGCGTGTGGATCTGCATGCCCGCGTCCCACCACGGGCGGTAGCGGGCCGCCATCTCGTCGGGCCTCATCATCCACATGCCGGCCCGGCCGTCCACGTAGCCCGGGTCGGTGACCTGCATGCCGAAGGACAGGAACGAGTCGTCGGCGAAGAACTTCACCCCCGCGAACATGAGCTTCTCGTCGGCCTGCGCCTCGAGCCCCTTCACGAAGGCCACCGCGCCCGCGCCCTTGTCGCGCACGGCGATGTCGGCCGCAATGACCGTGACGCAGCGGAGCGGGGCGTGCGGGCCATGGAAGAAGGCCTTGGAGCACTCCAGGTCGCGGTCGATCCCGAACAGCATGCCAAGCGACATGTCGCTCGTGGTGGTGATGCCGTTCTTCCATCCCAGGTCGACCAGGTACTTCATGATCGGCGTGATCTGGGCGGGCGTGAGCATCGTCGCCAGTTCGGGGCCGAGCACCCAGCTCGCGGCCGTCGCGCCGAGGAACTGCCCGTTCGGCTCGCCGTCCGGCCCGGCCATCACGCCGTTCACCGCGAGGTCCTTGCGCGTGACGCCGCGCGCCCGCAGGGCAGCGCTCGACCCGTACACGAAGTGCTCGGACGCATCCCACACCCACACCGCGCGGTCGCCGGCCACCTGGTCGAGCAACGCCTTGTCGAGGTGCCGGCCCATCGCGGCGACGTCGTAGCCCCAGAACAGCACGGCGTGCCCGTCGGCAGGATGGCTCGCCAGATGCGCCCGGATGGCCTGCTCGACGCCGGCGATGTCCTTGACGCCCGGGATCGCCGGCCCGTAGGGGTTCGGCTGCGGGAAGTGCGACAGGCTCGGCATCGACAGCGCGATCGCGCCGATGAGCGGGTGCCCGTGGGCCTCGACGAAGCCCGGCACCAGCACGTGGTCCCTGAAGGTGTCGTCGACGGTGACCTCCGTGCCATCGCGCCGGGCCGCATCGAGCCACGGCGCGAGGTCTTCCATGGAACGCCCCACCGACAGCACCTTGCCGCCGCGCACGGCGACCGCCGTGCCCGATGGCCAGCCCGGGTCCATGGTGACGACCTGCTTCGCCGTGAAGACGGTGATGGGCGGGCCCGGATCCCGTGCAGGCACGGCGGAGGCCGGGCAGGCCGCGACGGCGGCCAGCAGGGAGGCGATCGCGAGGCCACGGCAGCGTCGTGAGTCCATGGTCGGAGGGTAGCGCCGCCGCCCCGCCCGGCCTGAGGCCTCACCAGCTGCGCTTGCCGCGCCGGCCCTGCTTGTACTTGGAGCGGTCGCGGCCCTTGCGGCCGCGTTCGCCCTTGCCGGGCTGCGAGCCGCCGCCCTCGCGCGGCGATGCGCCGACCTTCGCCTGGCGGACGTTCGTGAGGTCCTTCGGGCTCAGGGTGTCCAGGTCGCGCCGCGGGGCGAGCTTCGCCACCACGAGGTCGAGCCGCCGCGCCGCCAGGTCGATGCGCGCGATGGTGACGCGCACCCGGTCGCCGAGCCCGATCGACATCCCGCTGCGCGGGGCGATCAGCCGGCCGGTGAGCTCGTTGACGATCCACCGGTCGGCGCGCTGGGTGCCCGCCGGCAGGTCGGAGACGCGCGCGGCGCCTTCCACCAGGAACTCCTCCAGGCTGAGGAAGACCAGCGTCGTGCCGCTGAGGCCGGTCACCAGCGCGTCGAAGGTGTCCGACAGGCGGTGCTCCTTCAGGTACTGCAGCACCAGGAACGTGCGCAGGTCGCGCTCGGCGTCCTCGGCGTTGCGCTCGGTCTCGCTGCAGTGCATGCCGATCTTGACCAGCGTCCCCTCGTCGAGCACGCGCTCGTCGGCCTTCAGGCGCTCGCCGAGCTCGCGCCGGCGCCGGCCGCCCGCGGAGCGGCCGTTGTCGGTGGCGTCGAGGTAGGCCGAGAGCGCCCGGTGCACCAGCAGGTCCGGGTATCGCCGGATGGGGCTCGTGAAGTGCGCGTAGTGGTCGCTTGCAAGCGCGTAGTGGCCGACGAGGGCAGGGGAGTACGTGGCCTTGGAGAGGGTGCGCAGCACCGCGAAGTGGATGGCGCGCGCGCTCTCTCCCTCGGCGGTGGCCTGCAGCAGCGCCTGCAGGTCGCGGCGCGTCGGCTCCTCCGGCAGCCGGTACTTGGCGATGCGCGCGAACATGCGCAGCTCCTCCAGGTCGCCGAAGCTCGGCTCCGGGTGGATGCGCCGCAGCAGCGCCACGTCGAGGTCGCTGAACGTGCGCGCCAGCGCCTCGTTGGCCTCGACCATGAACATCTCGATCAGCGTGTGCGTGAAGCTCGTGTCCTCGCGCTCGACGCCGGTGACGTGCCCCGCCTCGTCGAAGACGAGGTCGACCTCGGGCAGGTTCAGGCTGATCATCCCGTCCTGGCGGCGGCGCTCGCGCAGCACCGTGGCCAGGCGCGCCGAGAGCCGCAGCGCGTCCACCACGTCCGGGTCGTAGGCGGTGTCGGTGCGCGCGTGCTCGCGCGCACGGCCGAGGTCGCCGTCGATCACGCCCTGCGCCTCGATGTAGGTGAACCGCTTGCGGCTCTTGATCACGGTGGCCGAGAGCCGGTGCGAGAGCGGCTTGCCCGCGCGGTCGAAGGTGATGAAGACGCTCTTGCAGAAGCGGTTGACGCCCTCCTGCAGGCTGCAGATGCCGTTCGAGAGGCTCTCCGGCAGCATCGGGATCACCAGGCGCGGCAGGTAGACGCTGTTGCCGCGCTCGCGCGCCTCGAGGTCGAGCGCGCTGCCGGGCTTGATCCAGTGCGAGACGTCGGCGATGTGCACGCCGAGCTCCCACTCGCCGCGCGCGTCGTCATGGCGGATGCTGATCGCGTCGTCGAAGTCGCGCGCGTCCGGCGGGTCGATCGTGAAGACGAGCGCCTCGGTGAGGTCCTCGCGGTCCTCCCACGGCCCCGTCGACTCGCGGTCGAAGCGCCGCGTGGCCTCGCGCGCCTCGTCGAGCGGCGCCTCGGCGAACTCCGTGCGCAGGCCGTGCACCTCGATCACCGAGCGCGTCTCGACGTCCGGCCGTCCCGCCTCGCCGAGCACCTCGACGATCACGCCCTCGGCCCAGTCGAGGTCGGTCGGGTAGCGGATCAGCTCGAGCACCACCTTGTCGCCCGCCTTCGCGCCCTTGGCGCCGGGGTCGCGCACCACCACTGGGTCGCGGAGCGACCGGCCGTCGGGCACCACGATCCATTCGCGGCCGTCCTTCGTGAGCGTGCCCGCGAAGCGCTGCTGGCCGCGCTCGACCACCTCGACCACGCGGCCGGTCGGGCCGTCCTGCGCGCCCTTGCCCCCGCGCATGCCGCCGCCCCCGCCGCCGCGGCGCACCACCTTGACGCGCACCCGGTCGCCGTTCAGGGCGTCCTTCGTCATGCCCGCGGGGATGTAGAGATCGCCCTCGCGCGTGGGCGCGTCCGGCACCAGGAAGCCGAACCCGCGCGGGTTGAGCTTCAGCCGGCCCTCGACCTCGTCGGCGAACCTCGGCAGGCGCAGGCGTCCGTCGCCGCCGAGCTCCACCTTGCCCTCGGCCGCCAGCATCTCGACCGCCTGCTCGAAGGCCTCCGCATCGTCGTCGGAGACGCGCATCTGCCGCCGCACCTCGCCGAGCTCGGCGGGGCGGTAGTTGTCGTAGGCGAGGTGATCCTGGATGCGCTGGAGGAAGCGAAGCGGCACGAGGTGAGGCTACTTGCCGCGCCGGGCGCCGCCCGTTCGCGGCGAAGCGCGCTTCGTCGCCGCCGCAGGAGCCTTCCGCGCGGACGGTTGTCCGGCCGCCCGCTGCCGGCGGATGGCGTCGCGGAGGTTTCCCGCGCCGCGACCCTCGCGCGCCGGATGCGTGGCGTTCACCTTGCCGGTGTCGGCGGGCTTCTCGGCGGTCGCGGGCTTCGCCGCCTCCGGCTTGGCGGCGTCGGCCTTCGCCGGTCCCGCCGCAGCGGTGCCGTCCTTCGTTCCGGCCGCAGAGGCGGTGGATGCATCGGCCGACTTCGCCGCGGGCGCCGGCGACTCGGCCGGCTCGGCCGCGCGTCCGCCGGAGAGGATGGCGGCACCGATCCCGATCAGCCGCGTGGCCGTGCGCCTGCCGCACTTCGGGCAGTCGCGTTCCGGGTCGGCCTTGATCGACTGGAACAGGTCCCAGCGATGCCGGCACTTCGGGTTCGCGCACTCGTACTCGTAGGTCGGCATGTGGTGCGCATTCAGGGGGCGACGGCGACCTTCGCGGGCCGCAGCACCGTCTCGCCGAGCAGGTAGCCCGGCTGGAGCAGCATGCTGACATGCCCGGTGGCCACGCCCTCGGCCGGCTGCTGCATGATTGCCTCGGCGCGGTGCGGGTCGAAGGCATCGCCGGGCTTGGGCTGGATGAGCTCGACCCCCGAGCGCTCGAGCGCCTTGATGAGCTCGCCGCGCACGATGCGCAGGCCGTCCATCGCGGCGGCCACCGTCATGCGCGACGGATCCTGCGCGAGCGCGAGGTCGAAGTGGTCGAGCACCGGGATCACCTGGCGCACCACGCCGCCGGCGGCGTTCATGCGCAGGCGCGGCTCGTGCTCGGCGGTGCGCCGCTGCAGGTTCTGGAAGTCGGCGATGGCGCGGAGCATGTCCTCCTTCGCCTTGGCGAGCTCGGCCTCGAGCGCCTGGATCGCGCTGCTCAGCT
>Ga0075471_10000671_pt1 | contig 20971 bp, 15 predicted proteins | sample DEB19_08_DNA_2_FD_74787 | JGI IMG/M metagenome (GOLD analysis project Ga0075471, IMG submission 74787) | Aqueous microbial communities from the Delaware River and Bay under freshwater to marine salinity gradient to study organic matter... | ecosystem: Environmental > Aquatic > Marine > Coastal ... | reverse complement strand
ACGTCGAGCGCGGTCGTGGGTTCGTCGGCAATCACCAACGGCGGTTTGCACGCCAGGGCGATCGCCATCATCACGCGTTGCCGCATCCCGCCGGACAGCTGGTGCGGGTAATCGTCGACACGCTTCTCGGCATCGACGATGCGGACGGCGCGCAGCAGTTCGATCGCGCGCCCCCGCGCCTCGGATCGCGAGGCCAGTCCGTGAACGACCAGCGCTTCGGCGATGTGGGCGCCGACCCGCATCACGGGATTGAGTGCCGCCATGGGTTCCTGGAACACGAAGCCAATACCGGCGCCGCGCACCTTGCGCATCTCGTCTTCGGGGAGCGCGAGCAGGTCCGTGCCCTGAAAGTGCACGCTGCCACCGACGACTTGTCCCGGTTCCTGGACGAGGCGAATGATCGAGAACGCGGTCACTGACTTGCCGCTGCCGGATTCACCGACAAGGCCGAGGGTCTCGCCTTTCCGGATCTCGAACGACACGTCGTTGACCGCGACGAGCGGCCCGAACGTCGTTTTGAGATTGCGGACGCTGAGCAGGGGTTCAGCCATGACGTGGAACAGTCCGGCTGAAGCCGGACGCCGCAGGAACGGTGAGGTCGGTGCCCTGAGGAACGGCGAGGTCGGTGTCCGCAGGAATGACGAGGTCCATCCCTGCGGTGTCCGCCTTCAGGCGGACCATGAGAGCGCTAGTCAAGGCTGACTTCCCGGTACTCGCCGAACACGCTGCGAAGCGTATCAGCGATTTCGCCGACCGTGGCCTTCGCCTCAACGGCTGCGACAATGGTCGGCACCAGGTTGTCGGTCGAGGTTGCCGCGCCTCGGACCGCCTCGAGGGCGGCCTTCCAGGCGCCGGCGTCCCGGCCCCGTCGCACGTCCTGCACCCGTTGCACCTGTTGCACTTCGAGCTGCGGATCGACCTGGAACACTTCGATCGACGCGTTCTCATCGGTCACGTACTTGTTGACCCCGACCACGGTGGCCTCGCCGGCGTCAACGGCGAGCTGGGCCTTGTAAGCCGACTCCTGGACCTGGCGCTGGATGTAGCCGGCCTCGATCGCGGCCAGCGTGCCGCCGGCGGCCTCGATGCGCGTCAGCAGCTCGCGCGCGCCGTGTTCGATCTTGCTGGTCAGCTTTTCGATGTGATACGAGCCGGCAAACGGATCGATGGTATTGGCCACCCCGGATTCGTAGCCAATGATCTGCTGCGTGCGAAGCGCGATCCGCGCCGCATCTTCGGTCGGCAGGGCCAGCGCCTCGTCCCGGCTGTTGGTGTGCAGCGACTGCGTGCCGCCGATCACCGCGGCCATGGCCTGCACGGCCACGCGGACGATGTTGTTGTCGGGCTGCTGCGCCGTCAGCGTGCTGCCCGCTGTCTGGGTATGAAAGCGCAGCTGCTGGGCGCGTGGATGGGTGGCGCCGAAGCGGTCCTTCATGATGCGCGCCCAGAGCCGCCGCGCGGCGCGGAACTTCGCGACCTCTTCGAGGAAGTCGTTGTGCGCGTTGAAGAAGAACGACAGCCGTTGCCCGAACGAGTTGACGTCAAGGCCGGCCTTGATCGCCGCATCAACGTAGGCAATGGCGTTCGCGAACGTGAAGGCCACTTCCTGGACGGCCGTCGAGCCGGCTTCGCGAATGTGATACCCGCTGATCGAGATCGTGTTCCACTGCGGAACCTCACGCTCGCAGTAGGCGAACACGTCGGTCACGATGCGCAGCGAAGCCTGCGGCGGATAGATGTAAGTGCCGCGCGCGATGTATTCCTTGAGGATGTCGTTCTGGATCGTGCCGGAGAGCTGCTTCGGTGTCACGCCCTGGCGCCGCCCGACCGCGACGTACAACGCCAGCAGGATGATCGCCGTCGCGTTGATCGTCATCGACGTCGACACCTTGTCGAGCGGGATGCCGTCGAACAGCACGGCCATGTCCTCGATCGAGTCGATCGCCACCCCGACGCGACCGACCTCACCCGCCGCCAGCGAGTGATCGCTGTCGTAGCCGATCTGGGTCGGCAGGTCGAACGCGACGCTCAGGCCGCTGACGCCCTGCGACAGCAGGTAGCGATAGCGCTGGTTGGATTCGGCCGCCGTGCCGAAGCCGGCGTACTGACGCATGGTCCACAGCCGGCCGCGATACATCGTCGGCTGGATGCCACGCGTGAAGGGGAACTCACCGGGGAACGCAAGGTCGCGTTCAGGATCGAACGCGGTCACGTCCTCGGGCCCAACGAAAGACTTCATGGCCCGATTTTAGTAGCCAGTCGCCAGTCGCCGGTATCCAGAAATACCGCGCGGCCGGCTGCCGGCTACTGGCTACTTTCTTCGACCTTGGCTTCTTCGGCCGCAATGCGCAGCGATCGCAGGAACCGGCGATCGTTGACGGTCATTTCGAATGCTTTGCGGGGCACGAGCGCCTTGGACACGGCGGCCTTGGCCTCCGTGGTATCGCCCTGCTGTCCGCGATTGACGAAACCGACGACCGCCTCGAGATTGACTTTCATCTCGTAGCCGGCGGCGCGTGCGCGTTCGCGGCACGCCTCGACTTCCGCACTCCCTGACACGGCGGCGGCAATGGAGTCGGCCAGCTCGCGCGCGAACCGGTTTACGACGTCATCCATAGGACGGCTCCCTCCGTTTGTCCCGGTACGCTGCTGCGGACCGGGATGGGCACACTTTGCAGGTACCCGAATAGCTAGTTGCCTCGCTCCGGCGGGGCAATTTGCGCCAAGCGGCTGGGACCCTCGGCAGCGGCCGATGCAACACCCCCCGGGCGGTTGGCAGCACATCGGCGCGAATCGTCATCAGGCGGGCAAATCTTTTGGGAAAATCGACGCTATTTTAGGAAGTCCTTGGGGTTGTGTCAAGGATCGAACGCTATAAGTTGTGCTTTTTCTGTAACTTGGGCGGATGACAGAGGTGGGATCGACGGTCGTCGCTGGATCGGCCGTCTACCCACTCTTTCCCTGTTTGGCAACGGCCGCGGCGGCCAGCTTTGCCGCTTCGGGATCGCCCAGGTAGTAGCTCTTGATCGGTTTGAGATCCGCATCGAGCTCGTAGACCAGCGGGATGCCGGTCGGGATGTTCAACTCGACGATCGCATCGTCGGAGACGCCGTCGAGAAATTTCACCAGGGCGCGTAGTGAATTGCCGTGGGCGGCAATCAGGACGCGTGCGCCAGACCGGATGCGCGGGGCGATCGCGTCGTGCCAGTACGGCAGGAACCGCGCGATGGTGTCTTTGAGTGACTCGGTCATCGGCAGTTCGTCTGCCGAGAGGTGCGCGTAGCGCGGGTCCTTTGCCGGATGACGGTCGTCATCGACGGTCAAAGGCGGTGGCGCAATCGCGAAGGCACGCCGCCAGATCTTGACCTGGTCGTCGCCGTGCTTGGCGGCGGTTTCCGCCTTGTTCAGTCCCTGCAGCGCGCCGTAGTGACGCTCGTTCAAGCGCCAGCTGCGCTCGACCGGCAGCCACAGCTGATCGAGTTCGTCGAGCGCGAGAATGCTCGTCCAGATCGCGCGCTTCAGCAGCGACGTGTAGACGAAGTCGAACGCCAACCCCTCCGCTTTGAGCAGGCGGCCCGCCGCACGCGCCTCGTCCCGGCCCTTGTCGCTCAGGCTGACGTCGGTCCAGCCCGTGAACCGGTTTTCCTTGTTCCAGGTCGATTCGCCGTGACGGAGCAGGACGACCTTATACATTGGCCAGCTGCTTGAGTGCGGAGCGACCGGCGTACTTGGCGGAGGCGCCGAGTTGTTCTTCGATGCGCAGCAGCTGGTTGTATTTGGCGACGCGATCGCTGCGCGACGCCGAGCCGGTCTTGATCTGGCCGGCGGCGGTGCCGACGGCGAGATCGGCGATCGTGGAGTCCTCGGTTTCGCCAGAGCGGTGCGACGACACGCAGTGATAGCCGGCGTGCTTCGCGATCTTCATCGCGTCGAGCGTTTCGGTGATCGTGCCGATCTGGTTGGCCTTCACCAGCAGCGCATTGCCGATGCCGGCGGCGATGCCTTCCTTGAGGATGCCTGGATTGGTCACAAACACATCATCTCCAACCAGCTGGACCTTGCTGCCGAGCGCGTCGGTCAGCATCTTCCAGCCCTTCCAGTCCTGCTCGGCGCAGCCGTCTTCGATCGAGATGATCGGGTACTGCCGGCACCAGTCGACGTAGAGATCGACCATCCCCTGCGAGTCCCGAGCGGGCTCTCCGGACTTATGGAACTCGTAGTGGTCGGTCTTCCAGAACTCGCTGGCCGCAACATCAAGTGCAATAAAGACGTTGTCGCCGGCCTTGGCGCCCGCCTTGCCGATCGCCTCGAGCACGACTTCGAGCGCTTCCTTGTTCGACTTCAGGCTGGGCGCAAAGCCGCCTTCGTCGCCGACACCGGTCGACAACCCCTTGCTCTTCAGGATCGATCGCAGCGCATGGAAGATTTCCGCGCCCGCCCGCAGCGCGTCGCTGAACGACGAGAATCCCACCGGCATGACCATGAACTCCTGGAAGTCCACGTTCGAGTCGGCATGCGCGCCACCGTTGAGGATGTTCATCATCGGCACCGGCAACGGGTACGACGTGTTGCCGGCGAGCTGGCCGATGTGGGCGTAGAGGGGCGCCTGCTGCCGCACCGCTTCGGCACGCATGGCGGCCAGCGACACGCCCAGCAGGGCGTTGGCGCCAAGGCGGCTCTTGGTCGCGGTCCCGTCGAGCGCGATCATGGCTTCGTCCAGTTGCCGCTGGGACAACTCCTTGCCGGTGATCGCCGCGGCGATTTCGCCGTTGATGTTGTTGACGGCGTGGCGCACGCCCTTGCCCAGGTAACGCGACTTGTCGCCGTCCCTCAGCTCGAGCGCTTCGCGCTCTCCGGTTGACGCGCCGGACGGCACACCGGCACGTCCAAACGCGCCGCCGTCGAGCGTGACATCAACTTCCACCGTGGGATTCCCGCGAGAGTCGAGGATCTCCCGGCCGCGAACGTCAAGAATTTTCATGATGTGATGTGTGGATTATCCACGCCGATCGGCTTCGCCTTCAAGATGCAAGGCCGCTTCGCTGATCGCGGTGACGTACGGTTCATCCCCTGGCGCCACCACCACGACGCCGCTCTCCGACACGGTGTGCCGGCGGCGGTCTTCTTCGGGGTTGAAACCGATCAGCGCGCCGCGCGGAATGTCGACGTCGCGGTCGATGATCGCCTTGCGGATGCGCGCATGACGCCCGACGCGCACGCCCGGCATCAGGATCGAGTCTTCGATCGAGCAGAAGCTGTGCACCCGCACGTTCGGGCACAGGATGCTGCCGCGAATTTCGCTGCCGGACACGATGCAGCCTTGCGAGATCAGCGAGTCCTGGGCGTCGCCGCGCCGCCAGTCTTCCGCGAACACGAACTTGGCGGGCGGCGCCTGGGGCATGTAGGTGCGCAGCGGCCACTCCGGGTCGTACATGTTGAATTCCGGATTGACCTGGCACAGGTCCATCTGTGCTTCGTAGTAGGCGTCGATCGTGCCGATGTCGCGCCAGTACTTCGCGGCCTTCTTGTTCTCGTCGTAAAACGGATACGCGTAAGTGCGGCCGCGGCCGATCAGCGACGGGATGATGTTCTTGCCGAAATCGTGATGGCTGTCGGTCTTGGCCGCGTCCTGCTCCAGGGCCTCGATCAGGACCTTGCTGTCGAAGACGTAGATGCCCATCGAGGCGAGCGCCAGGCCGGGTTGACCGGGCATTGGCGGAGGGCTCTGCGGCTTCTCCAGGAAGCCGTTGACGCGCTCGGTTTCGTCGACTGCGACGATGCCGAAGCGCTTGCCGTCCTCGATCGGGACCTCGATGGCGGCCAGCGTCACTTCCGCTTCCATGTCGATGTGGAAGCGGAGCATCTTCTGGTAGTCCATCTTGTAGACGTGATCGCCGGCGAGGACCACGACGTACTTCGGGTTCTCGCGGATGATCGAATACAGGTTCTGGTACACCGCGTCGGCGGTGCCCTGATACCAGTGTTCGCCGACCCGTTTCTGTGGCGGCAGGATCTCGATGAACTCGCCGAGTTCCTCGGACACGACCGTCCAGCCCTGGCGGATGTGCCGATTCAACGACAAGGACTTGTACTGCGTCGCGATGAACACGTGGCGCAGGCCGGAATTGATGCAGTTGCTGAGAACGAAGTCGATGATGCGGTACGGACCGCCGAAGTACACCGCCGGCTTCGCGCGCTCGCGCGTCAGGGGCGCGAGCCGTTCACCGGCGCCACCAGCCAGCACGATTACGAGGACGTCGTCACGAAGCATGGTACGGAAGGTTATAGCCCCAGCAGGCCCTAAAAGCTCAGACGAAAGATATCACCACATGTAACGATCCAGACAACGCTAAGCCTCTGCTTTTACAAATATTTAGACTGTTTGACTTGGCGTCGCCCCGCCCCCTATGATCCATTGGATCAAGGCTGGAGGCCGAACGCTGCCAGCCGGGTAGCTAACAGAGCTTGAAGGGGAGTTTGATGATGGCAATTCGGCGTGCAGTGGCCCTGGTGGTCGCGCTGATGGTTTCGGCAACGTTCGCGGTGGCGCAGACGGCTCCGAAACCGGATAACAAGAAGCGGAACAAGCAGGAACAGCAGGAAATCGAGACGATGGTGAAGCTGGTCGACGGCATCATGGCCGGACAGCCGGCGCCCGCCGACATCACCATGACGCTGACGCCGTTCTTCATGAAGTCGCAGGATCAGCGCACGTTCGTGCCGTTCGTGCTCGGCGTGGCCAACGCCCCGAAGGCCGACAGCGTGCTCTACGTGCGCGTCGTCAATCCCGCCGCCAAGCCCGACCCGAAGGCCAAGAAGGTCGAATATCCGTGGGACGACGTGCACTTCGTGCCGTCCGCGCATCTCGCCGGTGATGCGGTCAGCCTGAATCGCGTGTTCATGGCTGCGGCCGGCACCTACGACGTCTACATCGGCTTCAAGGAACGCATTCCCGAGAAGGCGCCGAAGAACACCGTCGCCAAGGTCGGCGTCCTGAAGACCTCGGTCACCGTCCCCGACTTCTACAACGGCGAACTGGCCACCAGCTCGATCCTCGTGGCCGACAAGGTCAACATGCTGAGCGCGCCGCCCAGCGCCGATGAAGCGCGTGAGCGTCCCTTCGCGTTCGGTATGCAGGAAATGATTCCCGCCGGCGACATGGAGTTCAAGAAGAGCGAAGCGCTGTCGATCTTCTTCCAGGTCTACAACTCGGGTCTCGACTCGACCGGCAAGCCGAACCTGACGCTCGAGTACGAGTTCCACAAGACCGAGGGCACGGGCGAGAAGTTCTTCAACAAGACCAGCCCGCAGAACGTGAACGGCACCAACCTGCCGCCGCAGTTCGACCCGAAGTTCCCGGTTCCCGGCGGCATCGAAGTCCCGCTGGCGTCGTTCGGTGAAGGCTCCTACCGCCTCAATGTCAAGATCACCGACAAGGCGAACAGCAACAAGGTCCTGTCCCAGGACATCAAGTTCACCGTTAAAGGCTAGCCAGCTCTAGCATTTGGGGGCGGGAACCGGTTTCGAACCGGTTCCCGCACCCAGGTTCCTCCCCCTCCCAAAAAGGCGTAGACTGGTGCCGACGTGGGCACCCCCAGTCGCTGTGTCGCGCCGATTCTGCTTTGCCTCCTGGCGATGCAGTCGATCTCTGTCGCCGCACAGGGCCTGAAGCTCGAACCCGTCACCAAGATCGCCGCCGCCGCAACCGGCTTGATTGAAGGCCGCGTAACCGACGAGCACGGCCAGCCGCTCGACGGCGCCGTGGTCTCGGCGCTTGGCGGCGCGTCGGTGTTTGCCGTGTCCGACAAGACCGGCGCCTATTCGCTGAAGCAATTGCCGCCCGGACCGTACCTGGTTCGCGTGCACCTGGCCGGATTCCTTGCCGCGCGCAGCACGATGGTGAACGTCAGGCCGTCGACGCGCAGCGCTTCATCGTTCACCTTGCGGAGAGAAGGCACCGCCAGCGCGCCGCGCGTCACCGAAGCCGCGGTCGGCGCAATCAGCGCCGCGCCGACGCCCGTGTCCGCGAAAGGCAGCGAGCGGGATGAGAGCGAGTTGGCATGGCGCCTCCGTCATCTGAAGCGCGGCGTGTTGCGCGATGCGCAGCCGCTGGCCGGGCTGCCGAAGGATGACGACTGGTTCATTACCGACTCCTTCCAGTTCATCGGGCGTGCGGTCGGGAGCGCCGTCGGCACCTCGGCACGCGCCGCGAGCGCGCTGTTCAATGACCTGTCGCTGGGCGGGCAAGTCAACCTGCTGACGACCGGCGCGTTCGACAGTCCGATGCAACTGCTGCAGATGGATCGCACCAACAGCGTCGCGTTCTTCTCGGTCGGGGCGCCGGTCGGGTCGCACGGCGACTGGAACGTTCGCGCCGCGCTCAACAACAGTGATCTGAGTTCCTGGATGCTTGCCGGCAATTACGTCGTGACGGCGCAGGTGCCGCATCGCTACCAGTTCGGCATGTCGTACAGCCTGCAGCGCTACGAAGGCGGCAACACCGCCGCGCTCAGTGCCGTCACCGACACCGCTCGCAACGTGGGTTCCGTGTTTGCCTACGACGAGTGGCGGATCTCCCGTTACGTGGCGATCGATGTCGGCGCCCATTACGCGCGCTACGACTACCTGGACAGCGCGACGATGTTGAGCCCGCGGCTGGCCGCGACGTTTTCTCCGTCGAAGGACTGGAGCCTGCGCGTCAGCGTCTCGCGTGAGGCGAGCGCGCCGGGTGCCGAAGAGTTCATTCCGCCGGCGACAGCCGCGTATCTGCCGCCGCAGCGCACGTTCTCGCCGATCTCGAAGTCCGCCTTGCGGCCGCAGTCGCTGGTGAATTACGAGGTGGGACTGCAGCGCGTCATGAACGGCGCGACGTTTGGCGTGCGCGGCTTTGAGCAGCGCATCAACGATCAGACGGTCACCGTGTTCGGGCTGCGCAGCGTCGACAGCAATCCGTCGGCGGCCGGCCATTACTACGTCGGTGCCGCCGGAGATGCCGTCGTCCGCGGCGTGGGCGTCACGGTGACCCATGCGTTCGCCGATTTCATTCGCGGCTCGGTGGACTACTCCGTGTCGACCGCGGATTGGACTGGTCGCTCTGAGCCGGTCGAGTTCGCCGTGCTGACCAAGTGGGTGCCCTCGACCGTGCGCAGCAATCGCGAGCGCATCTACGATGTCACCACGTCGCTCGAGACCGAGATTCCCTACACCGCCACACGCGTGGTCGTGCTCTACAAGTTGAACAGCGCGTTTGCCACCGCGACCCGCGCCGAAGAACTGCCGGCGTTTGGTGCGCGCTTCGACATGCGCGTCACCCAGTCGCTGCCGTTCATGAACTTCCGTGCGTCGCAGTGGGAAATGCTGGTTGGCGTTCGAAACCTGTTTCATGAGTCGCTCGCCAACAGCTCGGTCTACGACGAACTTCTCGTAGTCAGGCCGCCGAAGCGACTGGTCGGCGGTCTCACCGTTAAGTTCTGAGCGCCTGGCTGTCCGGCGCGCCGCCGAATCGCTCAAAAACCTGACATACTAGAAATTGGATCAGATCGGTCCGTTCCTTGGATCCGAACGTCATTTCGACCACTCGTTCAGACCCAAGTGATTGTTTTTAAAGGTATTTAGGTCAGCTGGCTCGACAAGGCTGACGGTATACCGTTTGCTCTGTTTGCACCGGACTGTTGTGCCTTGTTGACTGATTCTGGCCCCCTGACATCGATGCCCGCGAACGAGCCCGATTCCTGGTGGCGCGAGTGGAGGCAGACCGCGCTGCCCGTTGCGGTGACGCTTGGACTGTTGGCGCTTGGCCTGGCAAACGTCGTGTCACGGGCGACGTCGTGGGAAGTCGAGGACGGAGTTCTCTGGGTTGAGCGCGCCGTGGGCGTGGTCGCGGCCGAGATCTCCACGCCCTCCGCCGCCAGCCGCGCGGGAGTGCGCACCGGCGACATCCTGATCGCCATCGACAACCAGCCGATTGAGAGCCGGGCCGATGTGCTGGCGATCCAGCATGCGGCTCGTCCCGGTGATCGTCACACCTACTCGCTGGTGCGCCTTGGATCGTCCGAGCTTGCGAACGTATCGCTGGCACCGATTCCAAGCGGTGCCGGCTTGTTCTACTACGTGCTGGCCGCCGTCGGCATTTTCACCTTGCTGGTTGGCGCCGCCGTGCGCGCGCGCCGTCCGACCGACCAGGCCACCTTGCACTTCTTCTGGCTGTCGGTGGCGTTCTTCGGCTTATTCACCTTTTCGTTCAGTGGCCGCCTCGACCGCGTTGACTGGGTTTTCTACTGGGGCGACACGCTGGCGTTGATGGTGCTGCCTCCACTGTTCCTGCACTTCACCCTGGTGTTTCCCGAGCGTCCGCACATGCCGGGGTACTCGGCGTTGCTGGCGCGCTGGCTGCCGGCCTTGTATCTGCCCGGCGCGGTCCTCGCGTCGACACGCGCGCTGGCGGTGCTGCGCTCCGGTCTCGATCCCGAATATTTCGTGCGCGTGATCTCGCTGCTCGATCGCCTTGAGTACGTCTATCTCGCGGTATTTTTCGCGGCGGGGCTGGCGATTCTGCTGCGCGCCCTGTCCCGCGCGCGGTCGGTGACGGTCAAGCGCCAGTTGCGCTGGATCGTCTGGGGCACAGCGCTCGGTGCGTTGCCGTTTGCGCTTGGCTACGCGATTCCGTTCGCATTCGGTGCCGATCCATCGATTCCGATGGGACTGAGCGCCATTCCGCTCGGCTTTATTCCGCTGGCCTTTGCCTCGGCGATCATTCGCTACCGCCTGATGGACGTCGAGATCATCCTCAAGCGCCTGCTGATCTACACCTCTGCCGTCGCCGCGATCGTAGCGATTTACGTGATGATCCTGCGCGCGTCCGGCGGATACCTCAGCGTCGAAGGCGAGACCGACCACCGCTGGATCATCGCGTTTCTCGCAACGGTCGTCGTCATTCTGCTGGCCAAGCCGGTCAAGGATGGCCTCCAGAAGGCGATCGATCGCGCGTTCTATCGCGATCGCTATGACTACCGCCGCGCCCTGGTGGGATTTGCGCGGGAGCTGAATAGCGATCTTGATCTCAATCGCCTGTCCGATCGCCTTGTCACCCGGGTGCGCGAGACCATCGAGCTCGATCGCATGGCGTTCCTGCTGGCCACCGAGAGCGGCGACTTCGAATCGTTGAGCCACGAGGGTTTCGACCAGGCGCCGCCGCCGCTGTCTGGTGCTTCGGGGATTGGTTCGCGCCTGCACAGTGCGCATACGGTTCGACTGGATGATCCCCTGGCTGCCACGCGCTTCACGGCAGAGGAAATCGAATACTGGCGCGACCACGGGTTGTACTACTTCGTGCCATGCGTGGCGAAGGACACCGCGATCGCGGTGCTGGCCCTCGGCCGCCGCGCCAGTGGCGAGCCGCTGAGCACGGAAGACACCGCCCTGGTCACCGCCGTTGCGGCACAGGCGGCCAGCGCCATCGAGAACGGCCGGTTGTACCGTCAATTGCACCTCAAGGCATCCGAGCTGGATCGCCTGCACGCGTTCAACGAAAACATCCTCGAGTCGCTCGATGATGGCTTGCTGGTGATCGGGCCGAACGACCAGGTGATTCGCTGGAACGCGGCGCTCGAGCGTCTCTACGGCATCTCGAGGACCGCGGTGCTCGGCAAGACCGCCGACCGGCTCTTCGACCAGGACCTGATCGAGTTGCTCACGGCGGTTCGTCACGATCACCCGGATGGTCACACCGTGTTCCGCGTCCCGGTCGTGGCGCGCGGTGAGCTCGCCGGACAGCGGCTGCTGGTGAACGTCACGACCGTGCCGTTGCAGAGCGTGGCCGGCGGATCGACGGCCGGCACGATCGTGATTCTCGAAAACATTACCGAGCGCTCGCAGATGGAAGAGCAGCTGCGCATCTCCGAGAAGATGGCGTCGCTTGGCTTGCTGGCCGCCGGCGTGGCGCACGAAGTCAACACGCCGCTGACCGGCATTTCCAGCTACACGCAGATGCTGCTGGAGAACGCGGATCCGGCGGATCCGCGCACGCCGCTCCTCGAGAAAATCGAAAAGCAGACATTCCGCGCCGCCCGCATCGTCAACGGCCTGCTGAACCTGTCGCGCCCCAGTCCTGCGGAACAATCCGAGCGCGCCGTCGTCGATCTCAATCAGGTGATTGGTGACGTGCTGTCGCTGCTCGAGCACCAGTTCGAGAAAGGCAGCGTCAAGATCCGCCGCGAACTGGGTGACGGGCCCGTGAACGTCGTCGGCTTCGAGTTCAAGCTGCAACAGGTGTTCCTGAACCTGTTCCTCAACGCCAGAGACGCCATGCCGAGCGGCGGCTGGTTGACGATCACGACGCGAGTCGACGGCGGCGAAGTGGTGGCCGAGGTGTCGGATACCGGCAGCGGCATCCCGCCTGAACATCTGGCGCGGATCTACGATCCGTTCTTCACCACGAAACCGATGGGCCAGGGCACCGGCCTCGGCCTGTCGATCACCTACGGCATCGTCCGCGAACACGAAGCGACGATCCAGTGCGACAGCACGCCCGGCAAGGGCACGCGCTTTGAACTGCGATTTGCAAGGCCGGAACACGGCGTTACAGGCGATCCGCCCCAGCGCGTTGCGGCGGGCGAGAACACGGGTGTGTAATGCGTAAGAACAACGCGGCAGTACTCGTCATCGACGACGAAGAGGTCATGCGGGACATCCTCGGCACGCTGCTGGAGCGCGAAGGCTACAGCGTGCGCATGGCATCCACAGGGCAGGAGGGCCTCGACCTGGCCCGGTCGCTGCCGTTCGACGCGGTGATCACCGACGTGATGATGCCCGGGATTGACGGGCTGCAGGTGCTCGAAGAGCTGAAGAAGCACGACGAAGACCTGCCGGTGCTGATGGTCACCGCCTACGCGTCGATGGAGAGTGCGATCGCGGCGATGAAGAAGGGCGCGTTCGACTACATCACCAAGCCGTTCAAGAACGACGAAGTGCTGGTCGTGCTGCAAAACGCGATCGAGCGGCGCCAGTTGGTGGCCGAGAACGTGTCGCTGCGCCAGAACCTGCAGGCGCGCTATCACAAGTTTTCAGGCATCATCGGCAAGAGCAGCCGCATGAAGCAGGTGTTCGACCTGATCATCCAGGCCGCGCCGAGCCGCAGCACGATCCTGATCACCGGAGAAAGCGGCACCGGCAAGGAGCTGGTGGCGCGCGCCATTCACAGCAACTCCGCCAGGAGCGAGAAGTCGTTCGTGGCCGTCAATTCAGGCAACCTGCCGCCCGATCTTCTCGAATCAACGCTGTTCGGCCACGTGAAAGGCGCCTTCACCGGCGCGGTGTATCCGAAGAAAGGCATGTTCGACCTGGCCGACAAGGGCAGCATCTTCTTCGACGAAATCGGCAACATCCCGATGGAGACGCAAGCCAAGCTGCTGCGCGTCATGCAGGAACGCGAGTTCATGCGCCTTGGCGGAATGGAGACGATCAGGGTTGACGTGCGCATCATCGCGGCCACCAACGTCGACCTGAAGACGGAGATGGAGGAGGGGCGCTTCCGCGAAGACCTCTTTTACCGCCTCAACGTCGTCAATCTTTCCCTGCCGGCGCTGCGTGAACGGCGCGACGACGTCCCATTGCTGGTGCACCACTTTCTTGAGAAGTACAGCGAGGAAAACGAGCGCCGCAACATCGAGATCGCGCCCGAGGCCCTCGACCTGCTGATGGAATACGACTGGCCGGGCAACGTCCGCGAACTCGAGAACGTGATCGAACGCGCCGTCGTGCTCTGCACCGGCACCCGGATCGGGACGGAGTTGATTCCTGAGCACGTCCGCCGCAATCCGGCGTTCCAGATTCCCCACGTCGTGATGCCGGCTGACGGCATCTCGCTGAAGGATGTCACCGTTGCATACGAGCGGCAGTGGATCGAATCGGCGCTCGAGGCCGCCGGTGGTGTGCAAAAGCGCGCCGCCGAGCTGTTGCGGATCAAGCCGACGACGTTGAACGAAATGATCAAGCGCTACGACATTCGTCCACGGCGCAAGAAGGCGTCGGCCGGCACCACCGAGCCCGACAACAGCGGCAGCGAGAACGGCGACGAGCTCGAACCTGTCGAGATCGAATAACGCCGAGAGGCGGGCCCACGGCCCGTCGAGTAGCTATCGAGCGGACACCAGGACGATCCGCACTTCGAGGCCGTGCGGCTCTCGCAGGTGGCAGCTCACTGATCCGCCGCAGGCTTCCACCGCGATTCTGACGATCGCCAATCCCAGTCCCACGCCGCCGGTCTTGCGAGTGCGGGCGGCATCCTCGCGATAGAAGGGTTCGAATAACCGCTGCAGCGATTCGGGTGCGACCCCAGGCCCTTGATCGGCGATCGACACGACCACCTGTCCGCGATCTTCCGTGGCGTTGATGTGAATCGGGCCAGCAGCGCCGGCGTAGGCGGCGGCGTTGCGCACCACGTTTGAGAGCGCTCGCTCCAGCAGGCTAGGATCGGCGTTCACGACGGTTCGGGCGTCGATGGCTGACGTGATCGTGGCACCCTGGCCGTCCTTGACGATGACGCGCTCGACGAGGGGCAGCAGCGGCACGGCCTCGAGCACCTTGCCGCGCTCTCGCAACTCGGCGCGGGCGTACTGCAGCAACTCGTCTGTCAGGGTGCGGAGCTCTTCGACGTCCTCTTTCAGGTCGCCAACATAGGCGCGTTCGCCGTCACCCACCTTGCGCTCGAGCAGCTCCAGGGCGATCTGCATGCGGCCGATCGGCGAGCGCAATTCATGTGCGGTGTCACCCAGAAAGCGCTTCTGTCCGGACACCATGACGCCCAGGCGGCCCGCCATCTGTTCGATCGACGACGACAGGCGGCCGATCTCGTCGGATCTCGAGACACCGATCTTCGTATCGAATCTGCCCTGGGCGATCTCGTTGGTGGCGTGTTCGATGCGGCTCAGGCTCTTGGTGATCGACCGCAGGACCGGCCACCAGCAGAGCACCGTCACCGACAGTGCGAACAACACCCACAACACCGCCCGCATCGGGAACAACAGCGGATCGGTAAAGAAGCCGTAGGGAATCACCAGCAGGCTGCCGGGCGTGATATCGGCCGTGCCGGCGAACCTGATCGGGAGGCGGAGCACAACCCAGAATCGCGGTCCCGTGCGCGTCGGGATCAGGTGTGCGGGTGTCTGCGGCATGCGCAAGCCGGTGCGGGCGTCCGGTGGCCCCACCGGAGGACCCGAGCGTCCGTGCGGCGGTCCAGAAGGCGGCGCAAAGCGAAACTCGCGATCCTCGGGTCCGCGTGGCGGTCCCGAAAGCGCGAGGCGAACATCATGTGGAATCTCCAGCTCCGCTCCGGCGATGCGCGTGCCGTCGTTTCTGACCAGCATGAAGCGAGTGCGGTATTCGTTGGCGTAGCGCTCGAGGATCGCGCCCGCGTCCTCAGGCGTGGTGCGTTCGAGATCGAGGGCAATGCGGCGCGCAACGTCTTGCAGCCGCAGCTCCGCCGACTGCATCACGATTTCCGAAAGGCTGCGCGGGACGCGAACGCCGGACGCGGCCAGCCCGATCCCGGCCAGCAGCACCAGATTCACGACAGCGAGCAACAGGATGCGCGCGCCGAGCGATCGTCTCAGCTGCGCGATCACGCCGTGCCTCCGGACGCCCGGGCCCCTGGCGGCAGCATGCGGTAGCCGATGCCGCGAATCGTTTCGATCCACCGGGGGGCCTTCGGATCGTCACCGAGCTTCTTGCGCAGCGAGGAGATGTGCACGTCGATCGAGCGATCGAACGCCTCGAAGTCACGGTCGGCGGCCGCAAGCAGGAGCTGCTCGCGCGAGCGCACCCGGCCTGGCGCTTCAGCCAGCGCCATCAAGAGATCGAACTCCACCTTCGTCAGCGGCAGCGGCGATTCGTCGAGCGTGGCGGTTCTTGCGGCTGCGTCCATCCAGAGGGGGCCCAGTGACACCGGTGCGGCCTTGGACTCCTGCCTGGCGGCGGTTGTAATCGCCGATCGCCGCAACACCGACCTGAGGCGCGCCAGCAGTTCGCGCGTCGAAAACGTCTTGGGCAGGTAGTCGTCTGCGCCGATCTCGAGACCGGCGATGCGGTCGACCTCGTCGCCGAGCGCCGTCAGCATCAAGACCGGAACGTGCGACGTGCGCCGCAGTTCCCGCAGGATGTCGAAGCCGCTCATCCCCGGCAGCATCACGTCAAGAATGACGGCCGAATGCCCGCCGGTCTGCGCGCGCACCAGCCCGTCACGGCCGTCATGCGTGACCTCCACGTCGTATCCGAGCGGCGCCAGGTAATCCCTCAGCAGCCGGCAGAACTTTTCGTCGTCTTCGACGAGCAGCAGTCGAGTGGACTCCATCGCCTGTAGGCCGAAATGTAGTTCGAGCGGACCGAAAAGTGTCGACTTTTACCGTTGCTTTACAAATCTCCGGGATCGGCTGAAGGGTCGCTTAACACCGGCGCAGTCTCATTAGTCAGGAGGACGAAATGAGAAACCAACCCTTGGCCCTCACCGCTATCGCACTGGTCGCCGCCGGCGTCGTGGCATGCAGCCAGGCTGCCGCGTCGACCTCGGCCCCGACCGCTCCGACGACAACTGCGACAACGGCCACCACCACGACGACCACGACGACCACGACGACGCCGACGACCACTACGCCAACCACCACGCCGACGACGACCACGAGCACCCAGTCGATGTTCTCGAAGTTCTCCGGCAATGGCGTGTCGGTCTCGTTTGATGGCACGACGGCGGTCATCCGCACCAGCGACACGCCTGATCACAAGAGCCCGTACTGGGGATCGAGCAGCGCCAACTACGAGGCGCCCCATTCAGGCATGCAGGTCAACCCGCACTCGATCGCCACGCAGAACATCACGTTTCGGATCACGACGACGCCGGCGGCGGCCACCAATACCAGCGACACGCCCCTGGGCCCGATCGGTATCTCCGTCAATGGCGTGGTCTTCTACAACCAGTACGCGGCCGGCCGGCAACCGCTGACCAGCGAGATCGTGTCGTTCGATCGCTATAACGGTCACCCCAACCCGAACAACCAGTACCACTACCACTTCGAGCCGCTCTCGATCACGGCGTCGAGCCGCAGCCGGCTGATCGGTGTCCTGCTGGATGGCTTTCCGGTCTACGGGCCGCTCGACAGTGACGGCACTACGCCAGGCAACCTCGATGGCTGCAATGGCCACACCTCAGCGACGGCGGATTTCTCAAGCGGCATCTACCACTACCACACCACCAGCGCGGTGCCGTACATCTCAGGCTGCTACCGCGGCACGTCGGGGACGGTGCAATGAAGGTCTTCGCCGTCGCGTTACTGTTCGCCGTCACCACACCGGCGGCGAGCACTCCGCTCCTCGAGGAACGGCGAACCTACTATGCCAGCGGAAAGTCGTTCGAGGTCCGGCACTTCTACAACGGCCGTGAAGAGGGACTTCAGCAGGCCTGGACCGAAGACGGTGAGCTTTACATCAACTACGAGATGCGACACGGCCGCCGCTACGGCGCCATCAACGCCCGACCGTGCGCGCCGCCCAAGGAGATCCGATGATCCGCCTGCTCCTGTTCGTGGCTGCCGCGCTCGCCGTGGGCGCGCTGCTCATGCTGGACGCCGTGAGCGCCGCGCCGCCGCTGCCGTTCTACGACAGCGCCGATCTGTCACCCCGCTGGACGCGCTCGGTCGATCACCGTATCGCCGACTTCAACCTGATCAGCCAAAGCGGAACACCGATCACGCGGGCTGACCTGCTCGGCCGCGTGCACGTGGCGTCGTTTATCTACACCCACTGCGCCGGGGTGTGCCCATCCATGATCACGCAGCTCAAGAAGGTCCAGGCGTCGATCGCCGGCCGAAAGGATGCCGTGCTGGTGTCGTACTCGGTCGCTCCGCAGCAGGACACGCCGGAAGCGCTGGCGCAATTCGCCGCACAGCGCAGTATCGACAGCGACGCCTGGAAGCTTGTCACCGGTGATGCCGAGCAGATCTATGCCCTGGCGCGAACGTCGTATTTTGCGGACGACGGCAGGATCGATCCGGCGATGCCTGCGGCCGACCAGTTCCTGCATACCGAGAAAGTGCTGCTGGTCGATCGCGAAGGGCGGCTGCGTGGTGTCTACAACGCGACGCTGCCGCACGAAATCGAGAAGCTGACCGTCGATCTTGCCACGCTCCTGGGGGGTGCGCCCGCGACCGGCCGCCCCTAGGACCGGATGTCACCGATGGGGGAATTCGACGGTCTAAATCCCTGCTAGTATCGACCTCCACGTCGAGCTCAGAGGCAGCCGCCTATGTCGCACCCGTCGGACCGCGTTCCCACCCACATTGGCCGATTCGAAGTCGAGTCCGTGCTCGGCACCGGCGGCATGGGTGCGGTGTACAAGGCGATCGATCCCACGCTGAAGCGAACCGTCGCGGTCAAGACCGTTCGCCCCGATATTTCAGAGCAAAGCTACCTGCAGCGGCTCGTCGCTGAGGCCCAGGCGTGTGCCCGCCTGCACCATCCTCACATCGTCACGGTGCACGAAGCCGGCGAGATCGACGGCGCCGTGTACGTGGTGATGGAGTATCTCGAGGGCGAGGATCTCGCGCAGGTGCTGTGGCGTGGCGAGCTGTCGTTCGAGGCGCGGTTGCGGATGCTGGTCCAGATCCTCGATGCGCTCGAACACGCCCACGGCCAGGGCGTGGTGCACCGTGACATCAAGCCGGCAAACATCCGCGTCATGCCGAACGGCAACGTCAAGATCGTGGACTTCGGCCTCGCGCGGAGCTCGCAGGTCGATACACGCACCCAGACTGGAACCATTCTGGGCACGTTGCATTACGCCTCACCCGAACAGCTCCGTGGCGAGAAGGTCGACGGGCGGAGTGACATCTATTCAACCGGCACGATGGCCTACGAAATGTGCAGCGGCCGCCGGCCGTTTGATGGCGACACCATCAGCACGATCATCATCAAGGTGATCCAGGACCCCATCCCACCGATGGATGCGCAGTGGTCGCGGTCGTTCCCGGAGATCGAGCGCATCATCACCCGCGCGATGGCCAAGAACGTCGCCGACCGTTATCAGTCGGCTGGCGAGATGCGCGACGCGCTCACCGCATTTCTGGCTGGCTCGCGTGAACGCATTGCTTCAGCCGTATCGAGTGACGCCGCCCGCACGGTGCTTGCCCCTCCTGCGTCGGCGCCGCCGGTGACGCAGTGGACGCAGGGCGATGCGGCGACGGGCGTGGTACCGCGGAATGCGTCCTCGCCGACCGCGACGATCCCGGGCGCGCCGCCGGCGCCGGCCCCATCTGCCGCCGCTGGGCCGCCGTCGCGATCATGGTTGATGCCCGCGGCCGCGCTAGTTGCGCTGTCGTTGGTCGGCGTGACCAGCTACGTGATGTTGTCCGGCGGGTCCCAAGCGCCGGATGCGCCGGCTGGCAACCTGGCCTCCGCCGTGCCGGCGGAAGCGGCGCCTGCGGCCACGACCCCGTCCGCAAGCACGGCTTCGACCCCCCCGGCGTCTCCAGCCCCAGCCAATCCGGTGCTGGATTCGTCGGTGAGGAAAGAAGCCACGCCCCTGACCGCCAAGCCGGACCCGGCGCGGCCCACGACGGCTCCGATCGTGCCGGCACCAGTGCCGGTCGCCGCGATGCCCGCACCCGCCGCGACGGCAAGCGCCATGTTCTATGCCGCGTCAGGCGCCGACGCTGCCAACACGGGTTTGCGTTACCGTGTGACCCAGCAAACGAAATCGGGTTCGGAAGCGGATGTTGATCTCGCAACCGCGACGTTCCACACTGGTGACAAAGTGCGGCTGTCGTTTGAATCCAACGTCGACGGCTACCTGTATGTGGTGCAGCAGGGTTCGAGCGGCCGGTGGTCGGTCCTGTTCCCGAGTCCAGAGATCAACTCCGGGCGCAACAACGTCAGAAGGTCCGAAGAGTACAAGGTGCCGGACGACGGGTGGTGGGAGTTTGATTCGAATCCCGGCGTCGAGAACCTGTTCGTGTTCTTCAGCCGGGAGCCCATGCAGACGCTGCCAGGGTTCGGGAAGCCGGTCACCAAGCCGGAGTTCCTGAACGCTTCTGCCGTCGCGGAGCTTCAGAACTCGATCGCCTCACGCGACCTGAGTTACAGTCGCGACTCAAAGGCCGCGATGAAGGCCGGCAACTTGATTCAAGCCAGCTACGTCGTGAACAAGACAGAATTCGGGAAGGCCGTGTCGGCGAGTCTGGCCCTAAGGCACGAACCATGACCCATCACCTCCGTCTCGTACTGGCGACCGTTGCGCTGGCCAGCGTCTCGTTGGTGGCGGCCGATCCGCAGGCCGGCCAATCGGGCGCGCAGGCGCCACGCGACCTGGTGCTGGCCAAGAAGCCAGAGCCAGCATTGCCGAAGGGCGTGCCCAGGGGCTACGCGCTGATTGTCGGCGTCTCCAACTACAAGAATCTTGACGCCAACAAGCAGTTGAAGTTTCCGGAATCAGACGCGGAGGCGATCTATCGCGTGCTGATCAGCCAGCAGGGGGGTGCGTTTCCGGCCGAGAACGTGCACTTCCTGCGCGGTTCGGAAGCGACGCTCGAGCGCGTGCGCTTTGAAATCGAGACGTGGCTGCCGTCAGTGGCGCAGCCGAACGATCGCGTGGTCGTGTACTTTGCCGGTCACGGGTTTGTCGAGAACGGCCGGGGCTACCTTGCGCCGTGGGACGTGGAACCGGCGCGCCTCGCCGACACGGCCTATCCGATGACCGCTCTCGGCGAAGTGCTGGCCAACAAGGTCAACGCCGGGTGGAAGGTGCTGCTCACCGACGCTTGCCACTCCGGCAAGATCAACGCCGAGACCACCAATGAAGCCCTGGAGGCGCAGTTCACCGCGTTGCCGTCCTCGTTCCTGACGTTGACGGCGACCACCGAGCGTGAGCAGAGCTTCGAGGATGCCAATCTCTCAACCGGATTCGGTCTCTTCACGTATTACCTGGTGCAGG
>Ga0075471_10000670_pt1 | contig 20987 bp, 19 predicted proteins | sample DEB19_08_DNA_2_FD_74787 | JGI IMG/M metagenome (GOLD analysis project Ga0075471, IMG submission 74787) | Aqueous microbial communities from the Delaware River and Bay under freshwater to marine salinity gradient to study organic matter... | ecosystem: Environmental > Aquatic > Marine > Coastal ... | reverse complement strand
CGCCGCGAGCGGCTACATTGAGCGAAGCCCTGGATGCGGGTTTTATCCTGTTTCGTCGTTCGCTCGTCAGATGTCTGCCGCTGTCGCTCTTTGCCGTGCTGCTCGGGCAGTTGCCGTCGGCTTATCTGCTCTCGACAAAACAGTCGCTGTCGCTCGCCGATCCCAAGGATCTCGGTTGGTGGGCCCTCATGATGATCGCGGCGGTCGGGACTCTCTGGTGTTGGCTCGCCATCATGTTGCGGCAACGCGCGGCACTCGTTCCGTCAACGCTCGCTGCCGATTGCCGTCTTGCGCTCGTTCGTCTGCCGGCGGCGCTCGGTGTGTTGGTCTTCGGCGTGTGTGCCGTCGCGCTCGGTGCTGTACTCCTCGTCATACCCGGCATTTATTTGATCGTGGCGTTTTGGCCCGCTCTCGCGCTCGTCGCGTTCGAGTCGGCGAGCCCTCGAGAGGCGTTGGACGGCGCCTTGCAGCTCGCGCGGGGATCCTGGCGTCCGCTTGCCGCTCACTTACTGGTCGTGATCATGACCTTGCTGGGTCTCTTCGTGATGGGCACGCTCGTCGCGTTGTTCTTCATCGAGTTCCTGCAGCCGGCAGCCGCGGGTACCGATGCTTGGGTGATGAGCGGAGTGACGGGTCTATTGAGCGCTGTGTTTCAGCCGCTCTTCATCGCTTTCGGGCTCGCCGCCTATGCCGATCTGCGACACCGACGCGCTCAGATACCTTCTTCGGCGAGCAGCTCGGCCTGATGTTCTTGTGACAACGGCTCGATGAGCTCTTCGAGCCGTCCGTCGATGATCGAGTCGATCTGATACAGCGTGAGATTGATGCGGTGGTCGGTCACGCGGCCCTGCGGGAAGTTATAGGTGCGGATGCGCTCCGAGCGATCTCCGCTTCCCACCTGAAGTTTTCGCTCGCGCGCTTGAGCCGCATCTCTTTTCTCTTGCTCCTGCGCTTTGAGTCTCGCTTTAAGTAAGGACATCGCGCGGCTGCGATTCTTATGCTGCGAACGCTCGTCCTGACATTCGACCACCATGCCGGTGGGTAGGTGGGTGATGCGGATCGCCGAGTCCGTCTTGTTGACGTGCTGACCGCCAGCGCCCGAGGCACGAAACGTATCGATGCGAAGATCCGCCGGGTTGATCTCGATGTCTTCGACCTCATCGAGCTCGGGCAAGATGGCCACCGTGACGGCCGAGGTGTGTATGCGTCCCTGCGCTTCGGTTGCCGGCACGCGCTGTACGCGGTGCGTGCCCGACTCGAATTTCAACTTCGAGAACACACCCGAGCCGATGACGCGGCAGATGACCTCGCGATAGCCACCGTGCTCACCGGGGCTCTCGCTCAAAGTTTCGATTTGCCAACCTTGTCGTTCGGCGTATCGGCTGTACATACGCAACAGATCGCCTGCGAAGATGGCTGCTTCGTCGCCGCCGGTACCGGCGCGGATTTCGAGATAGACATTTTGACCATCGCGGGGGTCGACCGGGACGAGCATCTTGCGCAGAGCAAGTTCTTCATCGGCAATGGATAGCTCGAGTCGCTTCGCCTCGTCCTCGCCCAACACACGCATGGCCGGGTCGGCGTCCTCCGTGAGGGCGCGCGCGTTTTTGAGTTCCCGCTCCAAGTTGCGAAAGGCGTCATACCGCTCGGCGAGGGGGGTCAACCTCGCGTACTCCATCGACAGTTCCCGAAACTGATTGGAGCCCCCGACCATCTGAGGATCAGCCAGCAGTCGACCCACTTCTTCATAGCGGTCTGACTGGCGATCGAGTCTTTGACGAATGGAGTCTTTCATAAGGCGCCCCGCCGGCCGGGCGGCAGGTGGCGCGATTCTCGGGGTGCGGACGAGTGCTGACAAGCCGCCCTGTTCCGATATAGTCGGGGGACGATGTTCCGGCTCCCCATTTTCGCGTCCTGGTTGGTCCTCTGTCTGATGCCGATCCCAGGCGCCATGGCGCAGCAGCCGTCCGACACGGTCGCCGCTGATCAAGCTTTGATGAAGGGCGATTGTCGCGGAGCCGTCGAGGGTTATCTCTCCGCCGGCATGACCGACCGCAATCCGAGAGTGATCGAGCGCGCACTCCAGGTTTCTCGCGCCTGTCGAAATTTGCCCGCCGCCTCGAAGGCCGCCGATCGCTTACTCGAGCTCGATGGTGAAAACGTCGACGCGCTGCGACTCGTGGGTTTGGTTGCGCTCGAGAGCTGGCGACTCGATCTCGCGCGAAGCGTGTATGGCGCCTTGCTCGCCAAGCCAGACGTCGAGCCCGACCGCGCACTCGCCGATTTGCTGCCTGAGCTCGCCGAGGGTGATGCGACGCACGCCGCGTGGTTAGTGCTGCGCGAAGTCATTCCTCGCGAGGGGGTGTCCGGGCAAACACTCTCTTCGCTCGCACGTATCGCCTGTAATGCCGACGATCTCAATGCCTGCCTCGCGCTCGTTCAGGCGGCGCGCGCCAAAGGGGCGGGGAGCGATGCCCGAACCATCCGCATGGCGTCCGCAGCTTTCGCGGCGATGGGTCAAGAGGAGACGGCACTCACCGAGGCCAATTTGCTCGTTCAAGGGGACCCGGAGAATCATCGCTTCGCTCGCGTTGAAACCTTGACCGCGCTCGATCGCTTGGATGAAGCCCGAGAAGAGTTGCTGACCATCGAGCGCGAGTCGACGCCCGGTAACGAGCGGGTGGCGGCCGAGGCCGACCGCCGTCTGGCGCTGCTGGCGCTCGCCACCGGCGATGAGGCTGAGGCGGAGCGACGTTTCGGCGCGCGTCTCGCCGCCGATCGCAGTTCGGGCGAGTCTCTTTACTATCTCGCCCTCATCGCTGAGCGTCGCGGCCTGCCGGATCTCGCCTTGCAGGGTTATCGACAACTCATCGCCGCCGGAGCCGGTTTACCGCCGCGAGTCCGTGCAGCGCAATTGCTGCTTGCCAGGGGTGATCGTGAAGACGCCATGACCCAGCTCGATCAGGCGCTGCGTGGTGGGCGGGTTGATGCGATTGAAGTCGAGATCGTGCGTTCGCGCGCGCTATTCGATGCGGGTCTCGCCACTGAAGCGTTCGAGGCGCTCGATCGAGCGCTCGATCGTTTTCCCGAACATCCTCAGTTGCTCTACCAGCGTGCCGTCCTGCTCGATGCGGACAATAAAACGACCGAGGCAGTCAAAGCACTCGAGGCGCTACTCAAGGCGCGTCCCGGCGACGGTAATATCCAAAACGCGCTCGGCTACACGCTCGCCGATCGTAAGCGTCAGCTTGGGAGAGCAGAATCTTTGATCCGAGAGGCGCTCGCGCAGCGCCCCGACAGCGCTGCCTTCATCGACAGTCTCGGTTGGGCTCGATTCCGTCGCGGCGACAAGAAGGGCGCGTTACCTTTGCTCGAGCGAGCGTGGCGGCTGTCGCGCGAGGCCGAAATCGGCGCACATCTCGGTGAAGTGCTTTGGGCTTCGGGCGAGAAGGCCAAGGCGCGGGAGGTCTGGGCGAGATCTTTGGTCATCGCGCCCGAATCCAAGCCCTTGCGTGCCACGATCGAACGCCTCGCCGATGAGGTACGCAAAACCGAGTCCCGCTAACGGATGTCGGTGGCCCTCTGCATGTCTTCGATTCGCTCGATCCGCGCTCCCGCTCTATGGCTGCTGATGCTTGCGAGTTCGCTCGTGGGCTGCGCCAGTCTCGTGGGGGTTCAGACCTTGCCCTCGGTGCTGCCCGCCTCTTGGGAGGCGCGTCGCGAGACGCTGCAGTCCTGGGGTCGTTTCGAGTCGTACGGCCGTGTTGCGATCGCTCGGGACGGAGAGGGGTTTTCCGGTTCGTGGCGGTGGGCGCAGCGGGCACAACGCTCGACGCTCGAGCTCCAAGGCCCGCTTGGCGTCGGGGGCCTGAGCCTCAATTTCGACTCCGAGGGCACGGTCGATGAGGCTTCGCGTCGGGCGCTCGAGCAACAGCTCGGTTTCGTCTTGCCCGTTGAATCGTTGCGGTACTGGATGCTCGGGGTGCCCGATCCTCGCGAGCGGAGCGAAGAGCGCATGTCATCGATGGCCTCGCGTCTCGATAGTCTTCAGCAAAATGGCTGGACGGTCGCCTTCAAAAATTACGCCCCTGTACCGGGGGGCGATTACGAACTTCCACAACGTATCGAGGCGACTCGCGAGTCGCTTCGCGTGAGACTCGTGATCGAAGGTTGGAGTGGGGGCGCGCGATGAACGGTCAGGGATGGTCGACCGCCGGGCATGCGGCATGGTGGCCTGCGCCGGCGAAGCTCAATCTTTGTCTGCACGTCACGGCTCGACGTGCCGATGGTTACCACGAGCTGCAGACCATTTTTCAGCTCATCGAGTTGTGCGACGAGCTGTCGTTCGAGGCTGCGCCGGTCGGAGTGATCGAGCGTCGTGACGATGGGCTCGCTCACTCGGGTGCGCTCGCGGCTATTCCCTCTGACAAAGACCTCTGCGTTCGTGCGGCACGTGCGCTTCTCGCCGCCGCTCGGGCCAAGGGCTTACCCGAACCGGCCTCGGGCGTGTACGTCCGCGTCCGCAAGCGTATTCCGATGGGGGGCGGTCTCGGAGGAGGCAGTTCCGATGCGGCCACGACCCTGCTCGCCCTCAACCACCTCTGGGCGCTGGGTTTGAACGAGGACGAACTCGCCCAAATCGGCCTCGAACTCGGCGCAGACGTGCCGGTATTCGTGCGGGGTCGCTGTGCCTTGGGGGAGGGGGTGGGTGAGCGTCTGACGCCCCTAGAGCTTCCAGAGCGCTGGTTTCTGGTCTTGCACCCCGGGGTCTTCGTCCCCACCGCTGCGGTGTTCCAGGCGCCTGAATTGACACGAAATTCCCCGGTCATCACAATACCGGCCCTTTTGGCGTCGGGGGGTCGAAACGACTGCGAACCGGTGGTGCGGCAACGCTACCCCGAGGTTGCAGAGGCGATCGACTGGTTGGCGAGGTTCGCTCCGGCGCGGCTGACGGGAACAGGGTCCTGCATCTTTGCGAGTTTCGACTCCGCGGCCGAGGCCGAACGGGTCGCCGCTCGTGTGCCGGATCGCTGGCGAGTGTGGGTGGTGCGCGCGATGTCGCGGTCTCCCGTGTTCTCCCGACTGCAGGATCGTGCCACGCCGAGATGATTTTTCAGGCACCGCGTCTGCTGGGGTGTCGCCAAGTGGTAAGGCAGCGGGTTTTGATCCCGCCATTCGGAGGTTCGAATCCTTCCACCCCAGCCACTCGGTGATCGCTCCGCGTGACGCGGCTTTGATTCAGAGGCACGCTTGGACAGCCAGACCCTCGCTCTGTTCACTGGCAACGCGAATCCCGCGTTGGCTCAGGAGATCGCGCGACACCTGATGGTGCCGCTCGGGCGGTCTGTCGTCGGTCGCTTCAGCGACGGCGAAGTGAACGTCGAGCTCATGGAAAACGTGCGCGGTCGCGACATTTTCCTAGTGCAGCCCACATGTCCGCCCGTGAACGATCACCTCATGGAACTACTGGTGATGGCCGATGCGTGCCGACGCGCGTCGGCGAAAAGCGTGACGGCGGTCGTTCCGTACATGGGCTACTCCCGCCAAGACCGTCGACCCCGTGCCACGCGTTCGGCGATCTCCGCCAAGCTCGTCGCCAACATGATGGCAGGAGCCGGTATCAACCGAGTGCTCACGGTCGACCTGCATGCTGAGCAGATCCAAGGTTTCTTCGATATCCCCGTCGATAACGTCTATGCGTCACCCGTGCTGCTCGGCGATGCATGGCGGCAGCGTTATCCCAACATGATTGTGGTTTCGCCTGATGTGGGCGGTGTGGTGCGTGCTCGGGCGCTGGCGAAGCGGCTCGACGATGTCGAGCTGGCGATCATCGATAAGCGTCGACCGCGGCCTAATGAATCGAAAGTGATGAATATCATCGGTGAGGTGAAAGGAAAAACTTGCGTACTCATCGACGACATGGTCGATACCGCAGGCACGCTGTGCCTTGCCGCGCAGGCACTCAAGGACGAGGGCGCGGTACGCGTCGTCGCCTATATCACTCATCCCATTCTCTCCGGTGGTGCCGTAGAGAAAATCAGCAAATCAGCGCTCGATGAGCTCGTGGTGACCGACACCATCCCGCTCTCCGAGTCGGCAAGAACGTGCGGGCGAATCCGTCAACTATCGGTTGCGGGTTTGCTCGGCGAGACGATACGTCGAATTCGGGACGAAGAGTCCGTGAGTTCGCTGTACGTCGATTGAGTCCGTTCTGGTCGCGGAACGGAAAAACATCAACTAGGAGTCAGTCAATGAAAATTTCATTCGAACTCGCTGCGGAATTCCGCGACGACGAAGGCAAGGGTGCGAGCCGCCGCCTGCGTCGTGTCGGTAAAGTCCCGGCCATTCTCTACGGTGGCAAGCGCGATCCGCGCATGCTGTCGCTCAACCATGAAAAGCTGATGACGCTCGTCGAGGACGAAAAGTTCTACTCGACCATCATCGGCTTGAAGGTCGGCACCGAGACGCAGGCTGCGATCGTCAAAGATCTGCAGATGCACCCGGCCGAGCCTCGTGTTCTGCACCTCGATCTGCAGCGCGTGCTCGAAGACGAGAAGATTCGTATTCGCCTGCCGATTCACTTCAAGGGCGAGGCCGCTTCCCCGGGCGTGAAAACCCAGGGCGGTATCGTGTCGCATCGCATCGCCGACATCGAAGTGACCTGTCTTCCGAAAGATCTTCCGGAAGAGATCACGCTCGACTTGTCGCAGATGAAGCTCAACGAGTCCAAGTTCATCTCGGACATCGCATTGCCCGCGGGCGTCGTGGCGACGGCCGTGTTGCAGGGTAAGGACCAGGTCGTGGTCTCGATCCACAGCCCGCGTGCGGAAGAGCCGGAGGCGGCTCCGGCCGAGGCGGCTGCGGCGGCGGCGACTGCAGCTCCGGCTGCGGCTGCAGCGGGCGACGCGAAGAAGGAAGAGCCGAAGAAGGAAGCCGCGAAGAAGTAATCTCGCGGCGCTTTCACGGGTCTTTCTCGAGAAGACGCGAATGGAGGCCGCCCGTCGGGCGGCCTCCGTTTTTGCGGAGGTCGAGTGTCAGGTACATCGCTCAAGCTCATCGTGGGTCTCGGCAATCCGGGCGAGAAATACGCACGGACCCGGCACAACGCGGGCTTCTGGTTCGCCGACGAGTTGGCGCGGCGGTATGGCGGCGTGTTTCGTGCCGAGTCGCGTCACCAAGGCGAGTTGGCGCGAGTGCGCGTGACGCTCGATGGCGGTGTGCAACACGAAATCTGGTTGCTGAAGCCCGGCACGTACATGAACAAAAGTGGTGGAGCGATCAGCTCGCTCGCGAACTTTTACAAAGTGTCGCCGAGCGAGGTGCTCGTCGCTCATGACGAGCTCGATCTTCCAGTCGGTGTAGCGCGCTTGAAGCAGGGCGGTGGTCATGGAGGCCACAATGGTCTTCGCGACACCATCGCCACGATCGGCGCCGAATTCTGGCGCATGCGGCTCGGCATCGGACACCCCGGACACAAAGATTTGGTACACGACTACGTTTTGCAGCGCGCTCCGGCCGATCAGGAGCGTGCGATCGACATCGCGGTTAACAATGCGGCGGACGTGCTGCCGGTGCTGCTTTCGCAGGGCGCCGAGAAAGCCATGAACCGCCTCCACACACAGGACTGAATTCATGGGAATCAAGTGCGGCATCGTCGGTTTGCCCAATGTCGGCAAGTCGACTCTCTTCAACGCCCTGACGCGCTCGGCGATCGCAGCGGAGAATTATCCGTTCTGTACGATCGATCCGAACGTCGGCATCGTGCCGGTCCCCGATCCGCGCCTCGATCAGTTGGCGGCGATCGTCAATCCGGAGCGTATCCTGCCGACGACCGTCGAGTTCGTCGATATCGCAGGCATCGTCAAAGGCGCATCGACCGGCGAAGGTCTCGGCAACAAGTTTCTGGCGAATATCCGTGAGGTCGATGCCATCGCCCACGTCGTACGTTGTTTCGTGAACGACGACATCGTGCACGTATCGGGTCGTATCGATCCGCTCGCCGACATCGAGACCATCAACACCGAGCTCGCTCTGGCCGATCTCGAGACCGCGGAAAAAGCGTTGCAACGCGCCGAAAAGGCCGCGAAGGCCATGGACAAGGATGCGATCAAGGCAAAAGAAGTCATCCGTCGCGTCCGCGATGCGCTCAATGCCGGGCAACCCGCGCGTGCCGTCGTATTCGATGAGACCGAGCGACCCATCGTCAAAGAAATGCAGCTACTTACGTTCAAACCCATGCTCTATGTAACCAACGTGCAGGAGGGTGGCTTCGAGAACAACGCCATGCTAGATACCGTGCGCCAGCATGCGGCCTCCGAAGGCTCGCAGGTCGTCGCGGTGTGCGCGGCGATCGAAGCTGAAATCTCGCAGCTCGACGATGCGGATCGGGCGGAGTTCCTGAAGGATCTCGGGCTCGAGGAGCCGGGCCTCAATCGCGTGATCCGGGCCGGGTACGCGCTACTCGGCCTGCAGACCTACTTCACTGCGGGCGTAAAGGAAGTACGGGCGTGGACCGTCAAGCAAGGCGCGACGGCACCGCAGGCGGCGGGCGTCATCCACACCGATTTCGAGCGTGGCTTCATTCGGGCCGAGGTCATCGCTTATGACGACTACGTCGCCCTCAAGGGCGAGCAGGGCGCCAAAGAGGCGGGCAAGCTGCGTCTCGAAGGTAAGGAGTACATCGTTCGCGAAGGCGATGTGATGCACTTCCGGTTCAACGTCTGAGGGCTTTACGCCGATGGAAGCATTTCTCGTCTCGACCGGAATCGTCGCCCTCGCCGAAATCGGCGACAAAACGCAGTTGCTCGCGCTCGTTCTGGCGGCCAAGTACCGAAAGCCCATCCCGATCATTTTCGGAATTCTCATCGCCACACTCGTGAATCACGCGGTCGCAGGTTACGTGGGTGCTTGGGTGGCTTCGGCGGTGGGCGCCGAGCTCATGCGATGGATTTTGGGCGTCTCATTCCTGGCGATGGCCGCCTGGATGCTCGTACCCGATAAGCTCGATGACGACGATGGTACGAAGTCGGCGCGTTATGGCGTGTTTCTGACGACGTTCCTCGCGTTTTTCGTCGTCGAGATCGGTGACAAGACGCAGATCGCGACAGTGGCTCTTGCGGCAAAGTATTCATCGCTCGTGGCTGTGGTCGGTGGCACGACGCTCGGCATGATGATCGCTAATGTTCCGGCGGTTTTGCTGGGCGAGGTTGCAGCAAAGAAATTGCCGATGCGTCTGGTCCACGGCATCGCAGCAGCAATTTTCGCTCTGCTTGGCGTGCTCGTGCTTCTGGGTGTCGGTAGCGACCTCGTCGGCTAGATCAATCCGAGCGGCAGCTCGGTGGTGCTTTTCGTCTCCTCGATCACCATGCGTGATTCGATCGACTGCACGCCCGGAATTTGCGCGAGCTTGCCCTGCACGAAATTGTTGAAGTCTTCGATGGTGCGCGTGGCGACGAGGAGAATGAAGTCGATGTCGCCCATCAGCACGTAGCACTGCAGCACCTCGGGGAAGCTCACCACCTTGTTCTTGAATTTGGGCAGCGATTGCCAGCCGTGACTGGCGAGTTTCACGTTTACGAACACCAGCACCTCGAGACCGACTTTCTCGCGTGAGAGCAGGGCGACGCGTCGTTTAATGACGCCCGCCTGCTCGAGCAGGCTAATGCGGCGCCAGCATGGCGATTGCGACAGCCCCACGTCTTTGGCGATCTCTGCCGTGGAGCGCGTGGCATCACGCTGCACCTCATTTAGGATGGCGATGTCGTATTTATCGAGCTTCATAGATACCATCCCCATAAGTATTGAAGATATTAAATAATTTATTCTCAAAATGACGGGGTGGCAAATCATCAGAGTTACGCGGGTCGCTCAGTGCTGATTTACTCTCGCCCCTCATGACATCGCGCCTACACGTCCCAGCGGTCCCCGCCAGGCCCGGCGAGCAGCCGGATTTCAGCTACGTGAAAGTCGCCGCCGCGGGCGTTGCGCCAAGGCCCCCGATCGATGTGCCGGTCCTCGGCACTGCACCCCTCGCCGAAGATCTGGTTCGCGTACTCGATGACGGGCATCGTGCCGTCGGGCCTTGGGCCCCGAAACTCGATTCCGAAACGCTTCGGAGTGGATTGCGCGTGATGATGCTCACGCGTGCCTTCGACGATCGCATGCAGCGTGCACAGCGCCAGGGCCGCATCACGTTCTATATGCGCTCGCTCGGCGAAGAGGCCGTATCAGCGGCCGCTGCGATCGCGCTTCGCAAAGGCGACATGTTGTTCCCGTCCTATCGCAATCAGGGGTTGTTCCTGTCGCGTGGGCTCTCCCTCGTCGATCTCATGTCGCAGTTGCTCTCGAACTCGCGCGACATGTGCAAGGGCCGTCAGTTGCCCGTCATGTATCACTCCGCCGAGCACCGAATTTTTTCGATCTCGGGAAATCTCGCGACCCAGTTCCCGCAGGCGGTGGGTTGGGCGATGGCTGCGGCGATCAAGGGTGAGACAGACATCGCCGCCGCGTGGCTCGGCGAGGGCAGTACGGCCGAGGCGGATTTTCATCACGCACTCACCTTTGCCAAGGTCTACAAGGCGCCGGCCGTTCTTAACGTCGTCAATAATCAATGGGCGATTTCGACCTTCCAGGGTTATGCGGGCGGCGAGCAGCGCTCGTTCGCAGCGAGAGGGCCTGGCATGGGTATCGCCGGCCTCCGCGTCGACGGCAACGATTTCCTCGCAGTTTACGCGGCGACCGCGTGGGCGGCTGAGCGTGCGCGAGCGGGCCATGGAGCGACGTTGATCGAGCACGTGACGTATCGCGCGGGCGCGCACTCGACGAGCGATGACCCGGCTCGTTATCGCCCCAAGGATGAATTCGACGCTTGGCCGCTCGGCGACCCGGTCGAACGATTGAAGTCGCATCTCGTCACGCTCGGTGAGTGGGACGACGCCCGACATGAATCGCTGTCAAAAGAGCTCGACGAGTCCGTCTCGGCTGCATGGCACGAGGCGGTGTCGTACGGCACCCTCAACGAGGGGCCGCGGCTCGACCCGTCGTTGATGTTCGAAGACGTATTCAAAGAATTACCGCCGCATCTAATCGCGCAGCGCGACGAATTACTCGCAGAGCTGGCGGAGCGAGGGGAGTAAAGCCATGCCGACAATGAACATGGTTCAGGCACTCAACTCGGCGATGGACATCATGCTCAGCCGCGATCCGAGCGTGGTGGTGCTCGGTGAGGACGTTGGATATTTCGGTGGCGTATTCCGCGTGACCGAGAGTCTGCAAAAAAAGCACGGCGCCCATCGCGTGCTCGATACGCCGATCGCCGAAGGCGGTATCGTCGGTGCGGCCGTTGGCATGTGCGCCAACGGACTGCGGCCGATCGCGGAGATTCAGTTCGCCGACTATATCTATCCGGCCTACGATCAAATCGTGAGTGAAGTGGCTCGTCTGCGCTATCGCAGTGCCGGCGCATTCTCTGCGCCGCTCACGATCCGCACGCCTTGCGGCGGCGGCATTCGTGGCGGTCAGACTCATTCGCAAAGTCCTGAGGCCGTCTTCGCGCACGTCAGCGGCATCAAGACCGTGATGCCCTCGAACCCTTACGATGCTAAGGGCATGTTGATTGCGGCCATCGAAGACGACGACCCGGTCATATTCTTTGAGCCGAAGCGTGTCTACAACGGACCTTTCGATGGTGAGCCCGACAAGCCGGCTCAGTCCTGGGCGGATCATCCGCTCGCCGAGGTGCCCGAGGGCTATTACTCCGTACCGATCGGTCAGGCTGCCGTGACCCGCGAGGGCAGTGCGCTCACCATCGTGACGTACGGCACCATGGTGCACGTCAGTCTCGCAGCGGCCGAGGCGCTCGGCCTCGATGCCGAAGTGATCGATATTCGTAGCATGGTGCCGCTCGACATCGACACGATATCCACCTCCGTTCGTAAGACGGGGCGCTGCCTCGTCGTTCACGAGGCCACGCGTTTTGCGGGCTTCGGTGCGGAGCTCTCTGCGTCGATCCAGGAGCATTGTTTCTGGAATCTCGAAGCACCGATCATGCGCGTAGCCGGTTGGGATACGCCGTATCCGCATGCGTTCGAATGGGAATACTTTCCCGGTAAGCGTCGCGTGATGAACGCGCTCCGTCGGCTGATGGGAGAAGCGGTATGACGCGGCACGTGATGCGACTGCCCGACCTCGGCGAAGGTACGGTGTCTGCCGAGGTCATCGCCTGGAAGGTGAAGCCGGGTGATGTGGTGCGCGAAGACTCGCCGCTCGTCGAGATGTCGACCGATAAGGCGGTGGTCGAAGTGCCGTCGCCCGTCACGGGTCAGGTCATTTCCATCACCGGCAATCCCGGCGATGTGATCGCGGTCGGCGCGGAACTCGTGGTGTTTGAAATCGAAGCGAAGACGGCGTCTTCCGCGGTGTCCGTGCCCGCTGCGCCCGCCGCGACAACCACGCCCGCCAAGGCCACCGCCCAGACTTCGTCCGCTGATTCGCCCAAAGCATCGGTTGCGGTATCCGCGAAGGTCTCGGCTTCGGGTGCCGCAGTGTCCTCAGGTCGAGTCATGGCCTCGCCCGCCACGCGCCGGCGAGCGTTCGACGCGGGTATCGACCTTGCGACGGTGTCGGGGTCAGGCCCGCAAGGTCGCATCCTCGCACTCGATGTTGAGCGTGCACGCAGCGGCGGACCCGGTATTACAGAAATCCCGGTCATCGGCGTACGTCGACTCATCGCACAGCGCATGGCCGAGGCGAAGCGGGTTGCGCCGCATTTTGCATACGTCGAAGAAGTCGATGTGACCGAGCTCGAAACCTTGCGCGTGACGCTGAATGCGCAGCGTCCGGCGGGAGCGGCCTCGCTCACCTATCTACCCTTTATCGTCCGAGCGCTCGCGTCGGTCCTCAAAGATTTCCCGCAGTGCAATGCGCTCTACGATGAAAAGCGTAACGTTTTGCTGCGTCATGCTGCGGTTCACGCCGGTATTGCTACGCAGACTCCGGATGGCCTCAAGGTACCCGTCGTACGAGACGTGATGACTCGAGATCTCGAGGGGCTCGCGAGCGAGATTCGTCGAGTGAGCGAGGCGGCCAAGATGGGGCGAGCGCGTCGTGACGAGCTCTCAGGCTCGACCATCACCGTGACGAGTCTCGGCAAGTTGGGTGGCATCGTCTCGACTCCGATTCTCAATCTTCCGGAGGTCGCGATCATCGGCGTCAACAAGGCCGTGGAGCGCGTCGTCGTCCTCGACGGCAAGATGGTGATTCGACGGATGATGAACCTGTCGTCGTCCTTCGATCATCGTTTCATCGATGGCTTCGATGCCGCCGCGATGATTCAGGCGCTCAAGTTGAAGCTCGAATCACCCGCCGAAATTTTCGGCTGACCGATCGCTTAGTCGGACTTAAAGTCGACGAGGGTAACGGCCTCGGCCACCTGCGTACCCTCCGACACGTGCAGTTGTTCGATCACGCCATCGGCCGGCGCGGTCAGCACATGCTCCATTTTCATGGCCTCGATGGCGAGCAAGGGCGTACCGCGCATCACGCGATCTCCCGCTTTGACGTGCACCGCGACGACGCGGCCCGGCATCGGTGAGCGCAAACCGCCGTTCGGCGCCTCCCCCGATGACGTCGACTCGCGAGGATCGACGATCCGCACGGCCGCTTGATGACCGTTGATCAGCACGTAGGCCGTTCGATCGTGCAGGTAGCCGCACGCATAGTGCGAGGCGCCGTCGATCAGCAGGGCGAGTCGACCGTCTTCGGCAGGGCAGGCGCGTAATTCGAGCGTGAGGGCGCTCGGTGAATCGAGAGCGATACGCCAGCCGCGCGAGTGGTAGTCGATCAGCGCCGTGCAGTGCTCGTCGCGACACTCGAGAGTGAGACGACGTCGGGCCTGTCCCACCAATCGAAAGCCGTCAGGGGTCGTCCACGGTGAGTGCTCTTTTGGAAACTCCGCCACCAAGAGTGTGGCGAGTGCCGCGAGCCACACCTCTGGGTGAGTACGCTCGGCGTGAGCGAAAAGATGCTCGTGTTCGCGTTCGATGAGATGCGTGTCGAGATCCGCTTCGAGCAGCGATCGACTCTCGATGAGCCTGGAGAGAAATTGAAGGTTGTTGCGAGGGCCGGCGATGAAGGTCTCGCGCAGGGCGCCGGACATTTTTGAGAGCGCAAGCTCACGGGTCGCGCCATGGACGATCAGCTTCGCGATCATGGCGTCGTAGTGCGGTGAAATCTCGTCACCCGACTCGACGCCCGTATCGACGCGCAGCTCGTCGAGCTTAGGCGGCTGCCATCGCAGCAGACGGCCCGGTGAGGGGAGGAAGCCTCTCGCTGGATCCTCCGCATAGAGTCGAACTTCGATCGCGTGACCCGTCAGGGTGATGTCATCCTGCGAGAGCGGCAGCGGTTCGCCGGCTGCGACGCGGAGCTGCCACTCGACGAGATCGATGCCGGTGATCATTTCGGTGACCGGATGCTCCACCTGCAGACGGGTGTTCATTTCCATGAAATAAAACGTGCCGTCTGGCTCGACGATGAATTCGATCGTTCCGGCGCCCACGTAGCCGACCCGCCTCGCGGCGTTGACCGCGGCTTCACCCATCGCGGCACGACGCGCATCGGTCATTCCGGGCGCGGGTGCTTCTTCAAGTACTTTTTGATGACGACGTTGAATCGAGCAATCACGCTCGCCGAGATGCACCACGTTACCGTGACGATCGGCGAACACCTGAATCTCGATATGACGCGGTTTCGTGATGTACCGCTCGATCAATACTTTGGGATCACCGAAGCTTGAGTTCGCTTCGCGCTGACACGAGGCGAGTGCGGCGATGAAATCCTCGGGTCGATCGACGCGACGGATGCCTTTGCCGCCGCCTCCGGCGCTCGCCTTGATCAGTATCGGATAGCCGATTCGATCTGCTTCGGCGAGCAGCGTGTCGGCGTCTTGTCGTTCGCCGTGGTATCCCGGCGTGAGTGGTACTGCGGCGTCCTCGAGTAGGCGTTTCGCCTCCGACTTCGAACCCATCGCGCGAATGGCCGAGGCCGGTGGCCCCACGAAGAGTAGCCCCGCGGCTTCACAGGCTTCGGCGAAGGCCGCGTTTTCCGAAAGAAAGCCGTAGCCCGGATGCACGGCGTCGGCGCCACTGCGTTGTGCGGCGGCGATCACCGCCTCGATGTCGAGATAACTTTGACGCGCGGCAGCGGGCCCGATGCGCTCGGCTCGATCAGCGAGCCGCACATGACGCGAGTGCTGATCGGCATCGGAGTGCACGGCCACGGTTTCGATACCGAGACGCTTGGCGGTGCGGATGATGCGACAGGCGATCTCGCCGCGATTCGCGATGAGCAGCCGTCGGGGCAGAGAAGTCATTCGCCGCTCCACCGGGGTTTTTCGCTGGCGAGCAAGGCGCGGATGCCCTCGACGCCCTCGGCGGATACCCGCGCATCGGCAATGCACTCGATCGTGTCGCGGATGATGCGGGTGTCGATCGGATGGCCATGGATATGGCGCAGCAAGCGTTTGGTTTCCGCGAGCGCGCGAGGTCCTGCGCTACGCAGCCCATGGGCGAGGGTGTTGATGCGTGAATCGAGTTGATCGACAGGCGCGATTTCGTTGACGAGTCCGGTGCGTAAGGCCGTTGCTGCATCGAACACGTCGGCCGTGAGCATGTGCTGCAGCGAAGCACGGTAGCCCATGGCCCGTTGTACGTAGGGCGAGATCGTGGCGGGCACGAGTCCGAGACGGACCTCCGAAAAGCAGAACCGCGCGTCGTCGGCGGCGATCGCAAGATCGCATGCTGCGACGAGACCGGTAGCCCCGGCATAACACGCGCCATGCACTCGAGCGATCGCCGGCTTACCGACGTGATCGATCGTCTGCAGCAGTGTCGACAGTCGCGCGACGTCTTCGACGTTCTGCTCGCGTGTGTAGCCGGCCGCGCGTGTCATCCAGTTGAGATCGGCGCCTGCGCAAAATGCCTTGCCTCGGCCACCGAGCACGATCACCCGCACGTCGGGACGATCGCCGAGATCTCGAACCGCAGAGGTGAGTTCGGCCATCAGCGATTCGTCGAGGGCATTGCGTTGATCGGGGCGTGCGAGCCAGAGACTCGCGATGCCATCTTGAACCGTACACTCGAGCGTTTGAGCGGCGTTCGACATGGTCGACCTCACATGCGGAAGACGCCGAAGCGCGTCTCGGGAATGGGAGCGTTGAGCGAGGCGGCGAGGCCGAGCGCCAGTACCCGGCGGGTATCGATCGGATCGATGATGCCGTCGTCCCAGAGACGAGCGGTGGCGTAATAGGGGTGACCCTGCGTCTCGTACTGTCGCCGGATCGGATCCATGAACGACTCTTGTTCATCGATGCTCCAGTTACCCCCGCGTGACTCGATGCCGTCACGTCGCACGCGAGCGAGAACCTGGGCCGCCTGCTCGCCCCCCATGACGCTGATGCGGGAGTTCGGCCATATCCAAAGAAATCGGGGCGAGTAGGCACGGCCACACATCGCATAGTTGCCGGCGCCGAAGCTGCCGCCGATGACGACGGTGAGTTTCGGAACTCGGGCGCAGGCGACCGCCGTGACCATCTTGGCGCCGTGGCGCGCGATGCCCTCGTTCTCGTATTTTCGGCCGACCATGAAGCCCGTGATGTTCTGCAGGAACACCAGTGGGATTTTTCTCTGGCACGCCAGCTCAATGAAATGCGCGCCTTTTTGCGCCGACTCTGAGAACAGAATGCCGTTGTTCGCGATGATGCCGATCGGCATGCCTTCGAGGTGAGCGAACCCCGTCACGAGCGTGGTGCCGTAACGTGCCTTGAATTCGTCGAATTCGCTGTCATCGACGAGTCGCGCGATGACCTCGCGCACGTCGAACGGCGTGCGTAAATCGGTCGGCACGAGGCCGTAGAGATCTTCGGCCGGGTAGCGTGGCGGCTTCGGCGCACGCATCACCGGACCCTCAGGCTTCGAGCGGTTGAGCGCGCCGACGATCTGCCGCGCACGTCCCAAGGCCTCGGCGTCGTTGGCAGCCAGGTGATCGACTACCCCCGAGAGACGCGTGTGGACGTCGCCACCGCCGAGATCTTCAGCCGACACCTCCTCGCCGGTCGCCGCTTTGACGAGCGGGGGTCCCCCCAAAAAAATCGTGCCTTGATTGCGGACGATGATCGACTCGTCGCTCATCGCCGGCACATAAGCACCGCCCGCCGTGCAACTGCCGAGTACGACGGCGATTTGTGCGATGCCCTCGGCCGATAAGTTCGCCTGATTGAAAAAAATGCGACCGAAGTGTTCGCGATCTGCAAAGACGTCGTCTTGGTTCGGGAGATTCGCGCCACCCGAATCGACGAGGTAGACACAGGGCAGGCGGTTCTCTTTCGCGATCTCCTGCGCGCGTAGATGTTTTTTGACGGTGATGGGGTAGTAGGTGCCGCCCTTGACCGTGGCGTCGTTGCAGACGATGACGCACTCGCGACCAGCGATGCGGCCGATACCGGTAATGAGCCCCGCGGCGGGTGCTTCGCCGCCGTACATGCCGTCTGCGGCGAGGGGAGAGAACTCGAGAAAAGGGGTTCCCGCATCGAGCAGCAACTCGATGCGCTCGCGCGGGAGTAACTTACCGCGGCTCACGTGGCGCTCGCGCGATTGGGGGCCACCACCGACCGCAACCGCGTCGAGCTTGCGGCGAAGGTCGGCCACGAGCTCCCGCATGGCGTGCGAGCGTGCGGTGAACTCGGCGCTATTTCGATCGACCGTCGACTCGATGACCGTCATGCCGGCCCCTCTTGTGCAAAACAGTAAAGGGTTGCAGTATTGTCCGACAATACTACCATTCCTGGTTCGGAGGCAACGCCATGGCGGTGGCAGCAGAGCTTTTCCTCGATCCCCTGCACGATGACACCCTCGTCGAGGTGCGCGAGACGGTTCGCCGGTTCGCTGAGGCTGAGATTGCGCCCGCCGCCGCGGAGATCGACCGCCTCAATGATTTCCCGAAAGCATTGTGGTCCAAGCTCGGTGAGCAGGGCTTGCTGGGGATGACGGTGCCGGCTCGTTGGGGTGGCAGTGACCTCGGCTATCTCGCCCACATCATCGCCATGGAAGAGATTTCGCGGGCCTCCGCCTCGGTGGGGCTCAGCTACGGGACGCATTCCAATCTTTGCATCAATCAGATCCGACTCAACGGCAGCGATGTACAGCGTGATCGATATCTGCCGCGCCTCGTAAGCGGGGAGTGGATCGGAGCGCTCGCCATGTCCGAGCCCGGCGCGGGGTCGGACGTATTGTCTATGCAGATGCGCGCAGAGCGTCGCGGTGATCAGTTCGTGCTCAATGGGCGAAAGATGTGGATCACCAACGGGCCCGATGCCGACGTCCTCGTCATCTACGCGCGCACCAACCCGAGCCTAGCGCCAAAGGGTGTGACGGCGTTCATCGTCGAGTCGAGCTTCCCGGGGTTCTCGCGCTCGCCCAAACTCGACAAGTTCGGTATGCGTGGCTCCAACACCTGCGAGCTCGTACTCGAAGAGTGCGTCGTACCCGCCGAGAACGTGCTCGGTGAGGTCGATCGCGGCACCGCGGTTTTGATGAGCGGTCTCGACTACGAGCGCGCCGTACTCGCCGGCGGACCCCTCGGCATCATGGCAGCAGCGTTCGATCTCGTGTTGCCTTACTTACACGATCGTCGACAGTTCGGTGCGCCGATCGGAACCTTTCAGCTGATGCAGGCGAAGCTCGCCGAGATGTACACCGACTTTGCTGCTGCGCGCTCGCTCGTCTATGCCGTGGGTCGAGCTTGTGACGAAGGCCGATGTCGTCGCCACGATGCGGCGGCGGCCATTCTCTTTGCTGCCGACAAGGCGACCAAGGTGGCTCTCGAGGCGCTGCAGTGCTTGGGGGGCAACGGGTACATCAATGATTACCCCGCGGGTCGGTTAGTGCGTGATGCCAAGCTCTATGAAATCGGCGCAGGTACTCAAGAGATCCGCCGTATGCTGATCGGCCGAGAGCTCTTCGAGCGATCGGTCTGAGGCCCGTCATGTCAGAGCCTTTCGCTCCACTCAAGCTCGAACCGGCTTACCGCAAAGTCGCAGCGGTTCTCACGGCGCGCATCACCGAGGGCGCGCTGCAGCCGGGCGAGCGATTACCCGCCGAGCTCGAGCTCGCACGACAACTGGGTGTTCACCGTTCGACTATTCGTGAGGCGCTACGCGAACTCGAGTCAAGTGGGCTCTTACGTCGTGAGCGCGGCTCTAAACTCATGATGGTCACACGACCTGATCGACTCGCGATCGCGAGCGGCGTGACCCGTGCACTTACGCTGCACCAAGCGACGGTCGCTGAAGTCTGGGAGACCATGACGCTCATCGAGCCCGAAGTCGCCGAGCTCGCCGCGCGTCGAAGAACGCCGGACACTGTTTCGGCGCTCACGGCGACGATGGCCGATGCGGAACATCCTGACACGGCACGTGCCGCCGCACAAGCCGCTGATTTTTTCCGGGCGCTCGCGGCTGCGGCAGCCAATAACGTTCTGTCGTTGAGCCAAGAGCCGTTGCTGCAATTACTGGGTTCGTCGCTGGTGCGACTCATCGAAGTCGTGCCGCAAGCGCGTTCGCGCATCGCTGCGGCGCAACGGCGCATTCTCGAGGCCGTCGAGCGCGGCGATACCGCTGCGGCCCGTACGTGGTGCGAGAAGCATATTCGCGACTATCGACGTGGGTTCGAGCTCGCCGGCATCGACCTTGGGCTCCCCATCGCTGCTGCAGGTGGTGCATCATTGCCCCCCAAGACTCGGAGTAGAAAACGATGACGACTAGCCCCAAGAACGCGCCTTTCGGCAGCATCCTCACCGACACCATGGCGATCGCTTGGTATCGCGATGGTGCGTGGTCGCCGATGGAGTTGCGCCGAACGGGCACGTTAGAGATTCATCCGGCCGCACACGCGCTGCATTACGGCAGCTCCTGCTTCGAGGGCTTCAAGGCCTATCGTCATCCCGATGGTTCGGTGCAAGTGTTCCGACTTGCGCGACATATCGAGCGCATGCGCCGCAGCGCGCAGGCGCTGATTCTTCCCGAACCTGACCCGGCGCTGCTCGCCAATATGGTCAACGCGCTCGTCGATCGCGTTCGCGCCGACGTGCCCGAGGCGCCTGGCGCGCTCTATCTGCGTCCTTTGTTGTTCGGCACGATGCCGAACATCGGTGCAGCCTCCACACCCTCCAACGAGGCCTGCCTCGTCGTCCTCGCCAGCCCCGTGTGGGATTACTTCGCGGGTGGCATCCGTCCGCTCAAAATTTTGGTCGAAGAACAGGCCCAGCGTTGTGCGCCACACCTCGGCATGGTGAAAACCGGGGGCAACTACGCGGCGGCGATGGGCCCCACGCTCGCTGCGCGCAAAGCACACGGTGTCGATCAGGTGCTCTTCTGTCCGGGTGGTGAAGTGCAGGAGACCGGCGCATCCAATTTCCTATTGATCCGTCCGGGCCACATCCTGACGCGCAGCCTCGACAGCAGCTTCCTGCACGGCGTCACGCGAGACTCTCTGCTCACGATCGCGCGTGACATGGGGTATCGCATCGAGGAGCGCGTATTTTCGGTCGACGAAATGATGACGTGGATCAAGACCGGCGAGGCCGCGCTCTCGGGCACGGCGGCTGTGCTGTCGAGCGTCGGTACGCTCGTACGTCATGGCGTCGAATATCCGGTCGGCGATGGGCAGGTCGGGCCCGAGACCCTCAAGCTGCGCGCGGCCCTCGTGGCCGTTCAGCAGGGCCAGGCGCCCGATCCGCACGGATGGTTGACCCGGGTCTGAGCCCGCCTTGACAGGGCGGGGCGGGGCCGACCAAACTCGCGGCCCTTTTCGGCCGCCGAATTGGAAAGGTAGCTCAGCTGGTTAGAGCACGGCACTCATAATGCCGGGGTCGAGGGTTCGAGTCCCTCCCTTTCCACCAATTTATTTAATGATTTCAGGTATTTGTAGAGTGCG
>Ga0075471_10000669_pt1 | contig 21022 bp, 20 predicted proteins | sample DEB19_08_DNA_2_FD_74787 | JGI IMG/M metagenome (GOLD analysis project Ga0075471, IMG submission 74787) | Aqueous microbial communities from the Delaware River and Bay under freshwater to marine salinity gradient to study organic matter... | ecosystem: Environmental > Aquatic > Marine > Coastal ... | reverse complement strand
CTGGTGGGTGCTGACGGGTTCGAACCGCCGACATTCGCCTTGTAAGGGCGACGCTCTACCAACTGAGCTAAGCACCCGGAAAACGGACGCGAGAGTATAGCCGAACGAGGGGCTGCCGGGAACCGTCCCCCTCGCTCAATGCTTGACGACCGGCGCAGTGGCTGCCGGGTTGGCCGCCGGCGGCGGCGTGGCGGGCGCGTCGTCCGACGGCGCCACGGGCTTGGCTTCCAGCGCCCGCTCGAGCACTTCGTCGATCCAGCGTACCGGGATGATCTCCACCTGCCCCTTCACCTCCTCGGGCAGCTCTTCAGCCAGGTCCTTCACGTTCTCGTGCGGAATCAGCACGGTCTTGATGCCGCCGCGATGCGCCGCAAGCAGCTTTTCCTTCAGGCCGCCAATGGGAAGCACTTCGCCACGCAGCGTGATCTCGCCCGTCATCGCCACGTCGCAGCGAACTGGGATACCCGTGAGCACCGAGACGAGCGCAGTGGTGATGGCAATGCCCGCGCTCGGGCCATCCTTGGGGGTGGCGCCTTCCGGCAGGTGAATGTGAAGGTCCAGGTTTTGGTAGAAATCCTCCGCAATGCCCAGCCGCTTGGCGCGCGAGCGCACGACGCTGATGGCCGCCTTGATGGATTCCTGCATCACCTCGCCCAGCTTCCCTGTGGTGACGGTGTTGCCCTTGCCCGGCACCTTCGCCGCCTCCACGGTGAGCAGCTCGCCGCCCACCTCAGTCCACGCGAGGCCCGTGACCTGTCCGACCTGGTTTTCCTTCTCGGCGATGCCATAGGTGTACTTGCGCACCCCCAGATACTTGTCGAGGTTCTTCGCATTCACCGTGACTGGCGCGCCGCCTTTCTTCTTGAGGAGGATCGCCTTCACGACCTTGCGGGCGATCTTGGCGAGCTCCCGGTCGAAGCTGCGAACACCTGCCTCGCGCGTGTAGTAGCGCGCGATGTCGCGCAGGGCGGAATCCGTGACCAGCAACTCATCCGGCTTGAGGCCGTTCGACTTGAGTTGCTTCGGCAGCAGGTATTCCTTGGCGATATGAACCTTCTCGTTCTCCGTATAGCCCGAAAGCCGGATCACCTCCATCCGGTCGAGGAGCGGAGCCGGAATGTTCAGCGTATTGGCCGTGGCCACGAACATCACGTCCGATAGGTCGTACTCGACCTCGACGTAGTGGTCGACGAAGGTGTGGTTCTGCTCCGGGTCGAGAACCTCGAGCAGCGCCGAGGAGGGGTCGCCTCGGAAGTCCATCCCCATCTTGTCAACTTCATCGAGCAGGAACAGCGGGTTTCGAACCCCGACCTTGCTCATGTTCTGCAGGATCTTGCCGGGCATCGAGCCGATGTAGGTGCGGCGATGGCCGCGCACCTCGGCCTCGTCTCGCACCCCCCCGAGGGACATGCGAACGAACTTGCGATTGGTCGACTTGGCAATCGACTGTCCAAGCGAGGTCTTGCCCACGCCGGGCGGGCCGACGAGGCAAAGTATGGGAGCCTTCAGCTTGTCCACGCGCTGCTGGACCGCGAGGTACTCGAGGATGCGCTCCTTCACTTTCTCGAGGCCGTAGTGGTCCGCATCGAGAATCTTCTCGGAGTTCTTGAGGTCGGTGGAGACCTTGGTCTTCTTCTTCCAGGGCAGGCCCACGAGGGTATCGATGTAGTTCCTCACCACCGTTGCCTCGGCAGACATGGGCGACATGAGCTTCAGCTTTTTCAGCTCCGCCTCCGCCTTTGCGCGCGCGTCCTTCGGCATGTGGGCCGCCTTGACCTTCTTCTCCAGCTCATCCAGGTCGGCGCCCTCCTCAGAGTCACCCAGCTCCTTCTGGATAGCCTTGACTTGCTCGTTGAGGTAGTACTCGCGCTGGCTCTTCTCCATCTGGCGCTTGACCCGGCCGCGGATACGCTTTTCCACCTGCATGATGTCGATTTCAGTCTCCAGCAACTGGAGCAGAAGCTCCAGGCGCTTGGCCACGTCAGGCATCTCGAGAACCTGCTGCTTTTGCTCGAGCTTCAGGGGGAGGTGCGCGGCGATGGTGTCCGAGAGGCGGCCAGCGCCGTCAATGCCGGAGAGCGAGGTGAGCACCTCGGGCGGGATCTTCTTGTTCAGCTTTACATACTGGTCGAACTGGGTGAGAAGGGTGCGGCGCATGGCCTCCACTTCCGTGGAGTCCGCTTCATCCGAGACAACAGCCTCGACCTCGCCCTCGAAGTTGGCCTTTTCGGTAAGCACACGCTGGATGCGGGCGCGCTGGACACCCTCGACCAGCACCTTTACGGTGCCGTCAGGCAGTTTCAGCATCTGGAGGATGGTCGAGACCGTGCCCACCTCGTAGAGGTCTTCCGGCGCCGGCTCATCCTTGGCAGCGGACTTCTGCGCCACAAGGACGACGCTCTTGCCCTCCTCCATCGCCGCCTCGAGGGCCTTGATGGACTTCGGCCGCCCGACAAACAGCGGGATGACCATGTGAGGAAAAACCACGACGTCCCGAAGGGGCAGGAGTGGCAAGGTGCGGGATTCAGCGCTGACAGTCATGGAAGGGACGTCCGAGGGTCAAGGTTCCGAGATGGGGGCGACAGGGCAGGGCGACAAGCCCTCCCATGATTGTGACGGATATTGCGGGGGACGGCGCCAGCCCTACGGCTGGCCACCGGCGACCTTGGGCTGGTCGGCGTAGATGAGGAGCGGTCTGGAGTCACCGGCGATGGCGCCCTCGTCCACGACCACTTTCTGGACGTTGGAAAGCGCCGGCAGGTCGAACATGACATCGAGCAGGGCGTGCTCGATGATGGATCGCAGGCCGCGGGCACCCGTGCGGCGCTCGAGCGCCTTGCGGGCAATGGCCGAGAGCGCGTTGTCGCGGAACTCGAGGTCCACGCCCTCCATGCCGAAGAGCTTGTGGTACTGCTTGATGAGGGCGTTTTTCGGCTCGGTGAGGATCTTGACCAGCGCCGCGGAATCGAGCTCTTCGAGAACAGCCACCACCGGCAGGCGGCCGACGAATTCCGGGATAAGCCCGTACTTGATGAGGTCCTCGGGCTCGCAATCGCTGAGAAGCTGGTTCATCTCCTTGCGGTCCGTGCTGGAGCGAACCTGGGCGCCGAAGCCCATGCCGGAGGTGTCCGTGCGGTTCTGGATCACCTTCTCGAGCCCACTGAAGGCCCCGCCGCAAATGAACAGGATGTTGGTGGTGTCGACCTGCACGAACTCCTGATTCGGATGCTTGCGCCCACCCTGGGGTGGCACGGAGGCGATGGTGCCCTCGATCAACTTCAGGAGCGCCTGCTGCACGCCTTCGCCGCTTACGTCGCGGGTGATGGAGGGGTTGTCGCTCTTGCGGGAGATCTTGTCGATCTCGTCGATGTAGACGATGCCGCGCTGTGCCTTCTCGACATCGTAGTCGCACTTCTGCAGCAACTTCTGGATGATGTTCTCGACATCCTCGCCCACGTACCCCGCCTCGGTGAGGGTGGTGGCGTCAGCGATCACGAAGGGAACGTTCAGGAGGCGGGCGAGCGTCTGGGCCAGCAGCGTCTTGCCCGAGCCCGTGGGGCCGATGAGCAGGATGTTCGACTTTGCCAACTCGACGTCATCGGCCTTGCCACTGCTCTTCAGCCGCTTGTAATGGTTGTAGACCGCCACCGACAGGATCTTCTTCGCGGGCACCTGGCCGATGACGTACTGATCCAGGATGTCGCAGATCTCGCGCGGGCTGGGCAGGTCTCCCTTCGCGGCCTTGCCGCCGGCCTCGGGCTGGGCCTCCTCGCGAATGATGTCGTTGCAGAGGTCGATGCACTCATCGCAGATGAAAACCGACGGCCCGGCAATGAGCTTGCGCACCTCGTGCTGGCTCTTGCCGCAGAAGGAGCAGTACAGGAGCTTCTCGCCGGTGTTTTTCTCGCTCATGACGCGACGCTCAAGCCTGGGCCCGGTGGGTGAGGACCTTGTCCACGAGGCCGTACTTTACCGCCTCCTCGGCGCCCATGAAGTTGTCACGGTCGGTGTCTCGCTCGATCACGTCGAGGGACTGCCCGGTGTGGTTGGCCATCATTTCGTTAAGGCGCCGCTTGAGGTAGAGCACCTCCTTGGCATGGATCTCGATGTCCGACGCCTGCCCCGAGAAGCCGCCCGAGGGCTGGTGGATCATCACCCGCGAATTGGGCAGCACGAACCGCTTGCCCTTGGCGCCTGCCGACAGCAGGAAAGCCCCCATGCTCGCCGCGAGGCCGGTGCAAAGGGTGGACACATCCGGCTTGATGAACTGCATGGTGTCGTAGATCGCCAGGCCCGCCGACACGCTGCCACCGGGCGAGTTGATGTAGAGGTGGATGTCCTTGTCCGGGTTCTCACTCTCGAGGAACAACAGCTGCGCCACGATGAGGTTTGCCATCGCGTCGTGCACGGGGCCAACGAGGAAGATCACGCGCTCCTTGAGGAGGCGCGAGTAGATGTCGTAGGCGCGCTCACCGCGCCCCGACTGCTCGATCACCATCGGGATCAGGCCGATCCCGACGGGCCCTTCGTAGAGGTCCTGGCTCGCCATGCGCCGCTAGTCCTTCTTGGTGCCCATCAGTTCATCGAACGGCGTCGGGGTGTCCGACACCTTCATTTTGCCGAGCGCCCAGGCCACCACGTTGTTCTCCATCACCACGGCCTCGACCTCCGCCAACCGCTCGGGCTGGCTGTAGAGCCAGCGCACCATTTCCTCGGGTTGCTCGTAGCTCTCGGCGTGCTCCTCGATGACCTTGCGCACCTGGTCAGGCTTCGCGCGAAGGTCATTCTGGCGAACCAGGTCCGCGATGAGCAGGCCCAAGGTGACGCGATGCGTTGCGCGCTCGCGGAAGATGTCACCGGGCAGCTCGAGGTTGTCGGTGGTCATGCCGCGTGCCTTGAGGTCCGACAAGGCGCCCTCGCGCAGCCGCGCGATCTCACTGTCCACCAGGGCCCGCGGAACCTCGAAGTCGGCTGCGGCAACGAGGCCATCCATCACCTGCTGCTTCACCAGGCCCTCGATCCGCTTCGCCACCTCGCGCTCGACATTGTCTCGAATCTCGCGGCGCATCTGCTCGACGCTGCCGTCCTGCACCCCGAGCGCCTGCGCGAACGCGGCGTCGACCGCCGGGAGCTTGGCTTCGAGCACCTGCAGCACCTTGACCGTGAACTGCGCCGTCCTGCCCTTGAGGTGGTCGGCATAGTCTTCGGGGAACGTGAGCGGGAAGGTCTTCGACTCCCCGGCCGCAAGGCCCAGCAGGGCATCCTCGAAGGTCGGCAGCATGCGCCGCTCGCCCACGATGACACCGAAGTTCTTGCCGGAGCCGCCCTCGAAGGCGACCCCGTCCAGGACCCCTTCGAAATCGATGTCGACCTGGTCCAGCTTCGCCGCGGGGCGGGAAACCGGCTCGAACGGCGCCCGCTGGCGGCGCAGGGTCTCGATGGTTTTGTCCACCGCCTCCTCCGACACCGGCGTAACCGGGCGGGTGACGGTCACGCCGGACACGTCCTTGATGGCAACGGTGGGGTAGACCTCGAAGACCGCCTGGAATTCGAAGGCGGTGTTCTCGCCAGACGCGGGCATCGGCTCGAAGCGCGGCATGCCGGCCACCCTGAGTTGTTGGGCCTCGACTTCTCGCGCGAAGCCCGCCTGCACGGCGTCCGACAGCGCTTCCTGTCGGACCTGGAAACCGTAGAAGCGCTCGACCATCTTCATCGGCACCTTGCCGGGGCGGAAGCCCTGGATCTTCGCGGTGCGGGCGAGCTTCTTGAGGCGCTCGGCGATATCGCTCTCGAGTTGCGCGGCCGGCACGGCAACCTTCACCTGCCGCTCGAGCGCGCTCGGCTTGCTGTCGACTGCCTGCTGCATGCGGAATGTCCTGTCGGGTCTCGGAAATCACCCGCGAAAGGCCGCCGTCTACTGGCCCGGCCCGTCGAAACTTGGTGCGAAAGAAGGGACTCGAACCCCCATGCCTTTCGGCGCCGGAACCTAAATCCGGTGCGTCTACCAATTCCGCCACTTTCGCGGTGAGCGCGAATTATAACCGACTCGGGGGGGTTCCCCGCTCTCCGTCGCGCCGACGCCCATCGATATAATCCCGAAAATTCAAGCGCTTCCACCCCACCTTGCCGGTCGAGCACCCCGAGAATTTCCCCGTGGCGTCGTGGCTGCTCCCCGCCCGGATGCGGCAGCCCGTGGAGGCGGTCTACCACTTCGCCCGGACGGCCGACGACTTTGCCGACGAAGGCGACCTTCCCGATGCGGAGCGCCTCAGGCGGCTGGACCACTTCCGCCGAGGCCTCGATGCCATCGAAGCGGGCTCTCGGCCGGCCCATCCCGTGCTGGGCCCGCTTGCCGACGCCGTGGCCGCCCACAGCCTCCCCCTCGCCCCCCTCAGGGACCTGCTCGATGCCTTCAGCCAGGATGTGGTCAAGAAGCGCTACGAAACGATCGCCGAGCTCATGGATTACTGCCGGCGCTCGGCTGACCCCGTCGGGCGCCTGATGCTCGCCCTCTTCGGCCAGGACGCGCCCCGCGACCGAGCCGAGTCCGACTGTGTCTGCTCGGGGCTGCAGCTCGCCAACCACTGGCAGGACGTCGCGATCGACTGGAGGAAGGGCCGCGTCTATCTGCCCCGGGAGGACCTCGATCGCTTCGGCATCGACGAGTCGCAGATTGCCGCGGGCCGACCAGACACCCGATGGCGCGACCTGATGGCATTCCAGTGCGAGCGGGCGCGCGGGATGCTTGAGCGAGGCTCACCCCTGGGTGCCCGGCTCCCGGGCCGCGTCGGCATGGAGATACGGGCCATTGTTGCGGGAGGGCTCTGCATCCTGGACCGCATCGACGCAGTCGGGGGCGACGTCTTCACGCGCCGACCGCGACTCGAGGGCCTGGATTGGGCGCGCGTCTTCTGGCGCGGCATCGTCGGGCTGCGAAGCCCCGCCGCGACAACGGGGCCCGCGTGACGCCCGACGAGTACTGCCAGCGAAAGGCGGCGGCGAGCGGCTCGAGCTTCTACTACAGCTTCCTGTTCCTTCCCCGGGACAAACGCCGGGCCATCACCGCTTTCTACGCCTTCTGCCGGGAAGTCGACGACGCCGCGGATACCCCTGGCGAGCCCTCGGTGGCGCGAGCAAAGCTCGCGTGGTGGCGAACCGAAATCGCCAACCTTGGCGCGGGTCACCCTACGCATCCGGTGACGCGGGCGATGGCGCCGTTCGCCGGGCCCATGGGCCTCGACGGCGAGAGGCTGAATGAAATCATCGACGGCATGGAGATGGACCTCACCCACCACCGCTATGCCGACTTCGAAAGCCTGCGCCTTTACTGCCATCGCGCCGCCGGGGTCGTGGGCCAGCTCTCCGCGCAGATCTTCGGTTTTCAGCACGCTCAGGCGCTCGAGTACGCCGAGACGCTGGGCCTCGCCTTCCAGCTCACCAACATCATCCGCGACGTGGGCGAGGATGCCCGGCGCGGTCGCGTCTATCTTCCCGCCGACGAGCTGGCGAGGCACGGCCTCACGCCGGATGACATCCTGGCCCTGAGGGACGGGCCGGCATTCCAGGCTGCCATGCAGGCGCAGTACGAGCGCGCTGAAGCCCTGTACGCGAAGGCGCTGGCGCTGCTCCATCGGGATGACCGTCGCGACCAGCGAGCGGGACTGATCATGGCCGCGATCTACCGTGCCCTGCTGGAGGAGATCCGCCTCGACGGCTTTCCCGTCCTGCGCGCGCGCGTCTCGCTGACCCCGATCCGAAAACTCTGGATCGCCTGGAAGACCTGGGTGCGCGGGTGAGGCGCGTCGCGGTCATCGGGGCAGGCTACGCCGGCGTGGCGGCGGCCGTGGCGCTTACCCGGGCAGGCGAGGCGGTCACGCTGCTCGACGCCAGTCGCACCGTGGGAGGCCGAGCCAGGAGAGTCACTTACCGGGGCGTAACCCTCGACAACGGCCAGCACCTTCTGTTGGGGGCCTACCGGGAAACGCTCGCCTTGATGCGGGCCGTGAATGCGCCCGTGTCCGGTCTGGCGAGGCGGCAGCTTGATCTCCACTACCCGGGCTTGCTGCGCCTGTCGGCCCCGCGACTGCCCGCGCCCCTCCACCTACTCGCCGCGTTGATGACGGCCAACGGGCTCTCAGCCCGGGAGCGGCTAGCCGCGGCCCGTTTCGCCGTGACACTTCGCGCCGCCGAAGCAGCTGCGACACCCGGCGAGACCGTCAACGCCCTCCTCGATCGCCTGCGGCAGCCGTTGCGCCTTCGACACCTGCTGTGGGAGCCGCTGTGCGTGGCAGCGCTCAACACCCCGCCAAGCTTCGCAGACGCCCGCGTCTTCGCCCGAGTCATGCGCGATTCGTTGCTGGGGTCGCGGCAGGACTCCGACTTTCTGCTGCCCACGGCGGACCTGTCTGCCCTGCTGCCAGAGCCGGCTGTTGCCTGGCTCGGCGAGCACGGCGCCACCATCGCACTCGGCCAACGCATCACGGGCCTCAGAGCGCGCGGCCAGCGCTGGGAAGTTGTGGCTGGCAGCGCCGGGTGCGCCGACTTTGATGCCGTAGTGTGCGCCACCGCAGCGGCCGAATGCGCGGCAATCGTCGGCACGGTGGCCCCGCTCGCGCCGCTGGCCGAGCGGCTGGCGTCGATCCCTCACGAGCCGATCACGACCGTCTACCTGCAATACCCCGTTCCCGTGAGGCTGCCCGCACCACTGGTGGCCATCGAAGGGGGCTTCGCGCAGTGGCTCTTTGACCGACAGGCGATCGCGGGTGCGAGCGGCCTCGTTGCAGCGGTCGTGTCGGCCTCGCAAGCGTTGGGCGAGGATGCGCACGACATCGCGGCCACTCTGGCGCATCGGGATGTTGCTCGGCTGGTGTCGCCTCTGCCACCGCCCAGTTGGACGAAAGTCATCCGGGAAAAGCGCGCCACCTTTGCCTGCGTTCCGGGGGTGTTCCGCCCAGCGCCGCGCACCGATGCGCCGGGGGTGGTGCTGGCTGGCGACTACACCGAGGGCCCCTATCCGGCGACGATCGAGGGCGCCGTGCGGAGCGGCCAGCGAGCGGCGCGTATCCTTCTCGGCCAGGAGGCCGCAGGCCCATGATCCAATCGGAGAATGCAGCAACGGCCGGCATGGCTCCAGGCACGCTCCAAGGCCGCGTGGTCATGGTCACGGGCGCGGGCCGTGGCATCGGTCGCGCGGTAGCGGCTGCTTGTGCCGCGCACGGGGCCACGGTCGCCCTCGTCGGGCGCAGCCCGGAGCGGCTCGCCGAGGCCTACGACGCGATCGTCGATGCCGGCGGCGCCGAGCCTGCAGCGATCCCCGTCGACCTCGCCAAGGCCACGGACGCCGACTTCCACTCCCTCGCGCAACTGGTTCGCAAGGAACTCGGGCGAATGGACGCTCTTGTTCACTGCGCCGCCCACTTCACGCCCCTGGCGCCGCTGCGCGACCAGACGCTGGAACAGTGGATGGCGCACCTGCGAGTGAACCTCGCCGCACCCTTCGCGCTTACGCGAGCCTGCCTGCCCATGCTGTCGGCGTCGCCCAACGGCCACGTGATCTTCACCTCCGAGACGCACGCGGAGCACCCTGCTGCCTATTGGGGCGCGTTCGCGGTGTCGAAGTCGGGGCTATCGACGCTTGCCACCATCTGGAACGACGAATGCGAGCGCGCCGGCCGGCCCCGGTTCCACGTCATGGTGCCTGGGCCCGTGGCGAGCCCGCAGCGCGCCCAAAGCCACCCCGCGGAGGATCGCTCGAGCCTGCCTTCAGCAGACGCCGTGGCGAAGCGCTACGTGAACATTCTGGGCGAGGCGACTACGCCCTGAGTTGCTCGCGCGTCAGGCCGTGAACGCCACGGCCTCCGCGAGCCGCTCGACGCAGATCACCTCGATGCCCTCGATGGGCTGGCGGGGTTTGTTCGCCGCCGGGATGATGGCGTGGGTGAAGCCAAGCTTCGCGGCTTCCTTCAGGCGCTCCTGGCCCCGCTGCACGGGGCGAACCTCACCGGCCAGGCCAACCTCGCCAAAAACGGCGTGCTTCGCCGGCAGCGGCTTGTTGCGAAAACTCGAGACGATGGCGAGCGTCACTGCCAGGTCCGCTCCCGGCTCCGCGATGCGCACGCCACCCACCGCATTCACGAATACGTCCTGGTCGAAGAGCGCGAGGCCCGCGTGGCGGTGGAGCACGGCGAGCAGCATCGCCAGGCGGTTTTGCTCGAGGCCCACACAGAGGCGGCGCGGCTGGGCGCCGTGCGCCTCATCGACGAGCGCCTGCAGCTCTACCAGTAGGGGGCGGGTTCCTTCCTGCGTAACCATCACGCAGGAGCCCGCTACGTTCGACTTGTGCTGCGAGAGGAACAGGGCTGATGGGTTGGTGACCTCCCGCAGCCCCTTTTCCGTCATCGCGAACACGCCGAGCTCGTTGACGGCGCCAAAGCGGTTCTTGAACGCGCGGATCAGGCGGAAGCTCGTGTGCGTGTCACCCTCGAAATAGAGCACCGTGTCGACCATGTGCTCGAGCACTCGCGGGCCGGCGAGGGCGCCTTCCTTGGTGACGTGCCCGACGAACACGATTGCGGTGCCCGATTGCTTGGCCACCCGCGTGAGCTGCGCCGCGCACTCCCGTACCTGGGCCACCGAGCCCGGCGCCGAGGTGAGCGCCGAGGCATAGAGCGTCTGGATCGAGTCAACCACCGCCACCTTGGGCTTCATCGTGGCAAGCGTTGCCTGAACCTTCTCCAGCTCGATTTCCGGAAGCAGCTGGACCTTTTGTGCGTTCACGCCGAGCCGCTTGGCTCGCAACGCGACCTGCTGCGCGGACTCCTCGCCGCTCACGTAGAGCACCGGCCCCTGCTCGGCCAGTTGCGCCGCCGCCTGCAGCAGCAGCGTCGACTTGCCGATGCCCGGGTCGCCGCCGATGAGCACCACTCCGCCCTCGACCAGCCCGCCGCCCAATACGCGATCGAACTCGCCGATGAGCGTTGGCATGCGCGGGAAGTCCTTGGCCTCGACGGCGCCGAGCGACACCACTTCGCCCGTTCCAGCGAGGCTCGCGAACCGGTTCGCGCCAGCCCCTCTAGCGGCTTCTGCAGCCGACTCCACCATGGTGTTCCACGCATCGCAGTGTGGGCACTGGCCCTGCCACTTGGGCGACTGGCCGCCACATTCGGTGCAGGTGAAGACGCTCTTGCCCTTGGCCATCACGCCACCTCGACGATTGGCACGCGCGGCGCGACCGCGCAAAGCACCTCGTAGCCTACGGTGCCTGCGCATGCTGCAACCTCGTCGACAGCCAGGCCTGAGCCCCAAAGCGTGACCTCGGAACCCACGTGCGCACCGGGAATGGCACTGAGGTCGACGGTCAACATGTCCATCGAGACGCGCCCGGCGATCGGGACTCGCTCGCCCTCGACCAATACCGGCGTGCCGTTCGGCGCATGGCGCGGATAACCGTCTGCATAGCCGCAGGCCACCACGCCGATTCGCATTGGACGCCCGGCCCGGTAGGTACTGCCATAGCCCACCGTCTCTCCCGCCTCGATCGACTGAACGGCGATGAGGCGGGAGCGTAACGTCATCGCCGGACGCAGCCCGAGCGCAGCGGCCGGGCGGCGGGCGAACGGCGTGGCGCCGTAAAGCGCGATGCCTTCCCGCACGGTCTGGTGGTGCGTCTCCGGATGCGCAAATATCGCCGCCGAATTGGCGAGGCTTCGCGGCAAGCGCACCCCCGGGAAGGCGTCCTCGAACCGGCGCACGGCTTCCGCCACGCCCTGTGGCCCATCGGCATTGGCAAAGTGGGACATCAGCGTGACGGTGCGGGCACGGCCCGAGGCCTGCAGGCGGTCGAGGGCCGCAAGCGCGGCGCCGGGCGTGAACCCCAGCCGGTTCATGCCGGTGTTGACCTTGAGATAGACGTCCAGTGCCTCGCCGGCCGCCGCGCTCTCGAGCATCCGCAACTGCTCATCGCAGTGCACAGCGGTAGCGAGACGCGCGCGGAAAAGCTCAGTGAGCTCATGCTCCTCGAAGAAGCCTTCCATCAGGAGAATTTCGCCCGCAAAGCCCCTGTCGCGCAGCGCCACTGCCCCATCGATCTCGAGCGTGGCAAAGCCGTCGACGGGGCCGAGCGCCCGGGACACTCGCTCGATGCCATGCCCGTAGCCGTTTGCCTTCACCACCGCGAGCACGCGCGAGCGCGGCGCGTGTTGCTTCGCCACCGCATAGTTGTGTCGCAGCGCCTCGAGCGAAACCTCGGCGCGGATCGGGCGCGCCACGGGCGTCAATACCCCGTGGGCCCGGCGTAATTCTCGAAGCGCGTGTGCCGCCCGAGGAACGTGAGCTTCACGGTGCCGATGGGGCCATTTCGCTGCTTGCCGACGATGATCTCCGCGATGCCCTTGTCGGGGGAGTCCTCGTTGTAGACCTCGTCGCGGTAGATGAAAACGATCACGTCGGCGTCCTGCTCGATGGCGCCTGATTCGCGCAGGTCCGACATCACCGGCCGCTTGTTCGGCCGCTGCTCGAGCCCGCGATTGAGCTGGGAGAGTGCGACGACCGGCACCGAAAGCTCCTTCGCCATCGCCTTGAGCGAGCGGGAGATCTCGCTGATTTCCGTGGCCCGGTTTTCGACGCCCGCCTGGGCCGAGCTCATGAGCTGCAGGTAGTCGACGACGACGAGGCCCAGCTTGCCGCCGAACTCCCGCCACAAGCGCCGGGCGCGCGAGCGCAGCTCCAGCGGGTTCAGCGCCGCCGTCTCGTCGATGAGGATCGGCGCCTCGTTCAGCTTGCCCAGGGCCCCGCCCAGCCGGTCCCAGTCGCCGGGCTCTAGGCGCCCGGTGCGAAGCTTCTGCGCGTCAACGCGGGCGACGGAGCCCAGCATGCGCAAACCCAACTGCGTGCCGCCCATTTCCATGGAGAACACGAGAACGGGAAGCCCGTCCGCAAGCGCCACGTGCTCGGCGATGTTGAGCGCAAACGCAGTCTTGCCCATGGAGGGCCGGCCCGCGACGATCACCAGGTCTCCTTCCTGGAGGCCGGAGGTCATCTCGTCGAGGTCCACAAACCCGGTGGCAACGCCCGTCACGGCCTCCGGCTTCTTGTAGAGCTCGTCGATACGCTCCATCACCTCGGCCAGCACGGACGACATCTTTCGAAGCCCCTGCGCGGAGCGCTTGCCGGACTCTCCGATCTCGAGCACCCGCGTCTCGGCCTCGTCGAGCAATTGGCGCGCCTCGCGCCCCTGCGGGGTGTAGGCGCTGTCGGCAATGGCGGTGCCGATTTCCGCGAGTTGCCGCATGATCGCGCGGTCGCGAACGATCTCCGCGTACCGCCGGATGTTGGCGGCCGATGGCGTGGAGGCCACGAGCGACTGAAGATAGGGCAGCCCACCGGCCGACTCGAGGTCTCCCGAGAGCTTGAGCGACTCCGCCACCGTCAGCACATCGGCAGGCCTGTTCTCCTCGATGAGCCGCACGATCGTGCGCCACAACACGCGATGGTCGGCGCGGTAGAAGTCCCCTTCGCCGATGAGGTCGCCAACGCGATCCCAGGCGACGTTGGCGAGCAGGAGGCCGCCAAGGACCGCCTGCTCGGCTTCCACGGAATGGGGCGGGAGTCGCAGGGAATCCACAGCCGCATCCGGCGGGTTGCGAGAGCGGTCGAAGTGGGGGAGCGAAGCCATGGGCAATTCTGGCACCGATCCGCCAAGCGGCTCAATGCGAATTCCTGTGTGATTCCTGTGGAAAAGAAAAGCCGGGAGGGCTGCGCCGCATGACGCAGCAGCTCCCGGCCTGGAGGCTGTGCCCTCTTACGCTTCGCCGAGCACCGAGACGGTGATATTGGCGAGCACGTCCGTGTGAAGCTGCAGCGTGAGCGGGTAATCGCCCACCTGCTTCAGCGGGCCTTGCGGCATGCGAATTTCCGCTTTCTGGACCGGGATGCCCTGGGCGACGAGCGCCTCGGACACATCGGCGTTGGTGACGGAGCCAAACAGGCGCCCGTCAACACCGGCCTTGCGGCTGATCTGGACCATCAGCCCCTCGAGCTTGGCTGCGCGCGACTGAGCTGCGGAAAGCAGCTCCGCCGCTTTCTTCTCGAGGTCGGCGCGGCGGATCTCGAACTCCTTCAGGTTGGCTTCCGTGGCGCGCTTGGCCTTGCCCTGGGGGATGAGGAAGTTGCGGGCGTAACCATCCTTCACCTTCACCACGTCGCCGAGGCTGCCGAGGTTAACGACTTTTTCCATGAGGATCACTTGCATGGCGGCCCCCTCAGTGCTTGTCGGTGTAGTGGATGAGGGCGAGATACCGGGCGCGCTTGATCGCCACGCCGAGCTGGCGCTGGTAGCGGGCCTTCGTCCCGGTGATGCGCGCCGGGATGATCTTGCCATTCTCGTTGATGAAGTCCTTCAGGATCGCGATGTCCTTGTAGTCGACTTCCTTGATTTTTTCGGCGGTGAAGCGGCAGAACTTGCGGCGGCGGAAAAGGCCGCCACCGCTGCGGCGCTTGCCGTCCTTGGCGTTACGTCCGCGGGGGGAGGGTCTGGGCATGGTTTACCTCGGTCAGGGTGTCTTGAATTCGTTGATGATAAATACGGGTATGTCGCTCGCGTGGCTGCGCCGGGTGAGAAACCCTTTCACCGCGATCGTCTGGCCCTTGTCCACCTCCGACAGGGGCTTCGCGTGCGGCCCGAAGGCCGATGCGTCGATCGTCAGCTCGGCGTCCATCTCGCCATCCCCCTGGTGCTGACTGGAGAAGTGACGAAGCCTCAGGGCCACGGTCTCGACCCCGGCTGGCGTGCGGCGCAGGGGGCCAATGTCGAGCACTTCGGCATCCAGGACGAACTGGTTTCGCCTCACCGAGGCGCCGCTGTCAGGCAGAGGCCTGCTCAGCGGGCTTCGCCGGCTCGTCCTTTCGCTCTTCGGCGCCGGCAGTCACGTTGCGGCTCTTCTCCTCCTTCATCATTGGAGAGGGGCCTGTAACCGCTTCGGTCATGTTGACGATCAGGTGCCGGAGCACCGCATCGTTGAACTTGAAGGCGTGCTCGAGCTCGGCCAGCGTCTCCTTGCCCACCTCGACGTTCATCAGCACGTAGTGCGCCTTGAACACCTTCTGAATGGGATAGGCGAGCTGCCGGCGGCCCCAATCCTCAATGCGGTGGATCTTGCCGCTGCCCGCCGTGATGGTGGCCCGATACCGCTCGATCATGGCGGGCACCTGCTCGCTCTGATCGGGGTGAACGATAAAAACGATCTCGTAATGGCGCATGAAGTCTCCTTGTGGGTTGAAGCCCCCCGCGATGTGCGCCAAGGCGGTGGGGCAAGGACCGTCGAAAAGCCCGCGATGATAGCCCAATCAAGGGCTTGCAGTCGACCCCAACTCAGGTACGGGGCGGATCGGGGGGCGCGGGCGCCTTGCCTGAATCCGGGCCCGGCTCCGGGGGAAACGCCAAATGCTGGTAGCGGTGCTGATAGGGCAGGCGCGGCGGCGGCCGGGGTGGGTCCTCCGGCATCTGGCGCCACCACAGCGCGAGGCCACTACCCACGGCAGCCCAGAGGGCAATGCCCCAACCCTCGATGAAGGGCCACACGAAAACCGTCGCGAGAATCCACAGCCGAAACACCAACGAGACGGTTTCCTTGCGCGGCTTCATCGGGAAGCCTCGTAATAGTCGAGATACCAATCGACGAATCGACGCACCCCCTCCTCCACTGGCGTGTTCGGGCGAAAGCCCACCGCTGCCTCGAGCCGTGCGGTGTCGGCCTCCGTCGCCTCAACGTCCCCCGGCTGCATGGGCTGCAGGTCGAGGATGGCCTTGCGGCCGAGGGCCGACTCGATCGCCTGGATGTAGCGCATCAACTCCACGCGCTGGTGGTTGCCGATGTTGAAGATGCGCCACGGCGCGCTGCTGGAAGCCGGCAGGGGGTCGGCCGGGTCCCAGGCCGGGTCGGGGGCGGCGGGATTGTCAATGACGCGCACCACACCTTCCACGATATCGTCGATATAGGTGAAGTCGCGCACCATGTGGCCCTGATTGAAAACCGGGATGGGCTCTCCCGCGAGGATTCCCTTGGCGAACAGGAACAGGGCCATGTCGGGCCGCCCCCAAGGGCCGTAGACGGTAAAAAACCGCAGCCCAGTCGCGCGCACGCCGAACAAATGCGCATACGAGTGGGCCATGAGCTCGTTGGCCCGCTTGGTCGCTGCATAGAGAGACACCGGATGGTCGACCGCGTCCGTCTCGCGAAACGGGAGCCGCGTATTGCCCCCGTACACCGAGCTGGACGACGCAAACACCAGGTGCCCCCCGTGATGGCGAACGCCCTCGAGGACGTTCAGGAACCCGGTGACGTTGGCATCGACGTACGCGTGCGGGTCGACGAGGGAGTGCCGCACGCCCGCCTGCGCCGCCAGGTTCACCACGCAATCAAATGTCTCGCGTGCGAACAGGGACTGCATGCCGGCGCGATCCGCAATGTCCGCTTGCAGGAACGAAAACCCCCGCTTGGCAGCCAGAAGGGCCAGGCGGGCCTTCTTCAGCCGGGGATCGTAGTACGCGTTGAGGTTATCAACGCAGACGACCTCGTTGCCGCGAGACAACAGGCGATGGGCCAGGCTGGCGCCAATGAAGCCGGCGCCGCCCGTTACCAAAATTCTCATGACGGCTAGGGGGGAACCCCGGAACGCTGCGCGGGCCCCGATTGTAAGCCGCGGGACCCACGCCCGGGACGCTGCGGCTTGGCCCGATTAAATCTTGAAGTCTTCCTTCTTTTTGCCCTTTTTGAGGTAAGCCACGAGCCAGCGAGGCTCCTTGCCGCGGCCACTCCAGGTTTGTCCGGAAGCGGGGTCGCGATATTTGGGCGCCACCTTGCGCTTTTTGCCGGTTGCCTTCCGCCGCTTCTTCGGGGCGGCGCCCCGCAAATCGGCGAGCGTGATTCCGAAGTCATCCATCTTTTCGCGAATCGCCTTGACGACCGAGGCGATCTCCGACTTGCGCGCTCGCTCCGCCTGGCGCAATAACTCGTCGGCTTTTGCTTTCAAATCCTTGTACGTTGGCAAGAGAACTCTCCTTGAGTAATCAAAACTGCGCGAGCACGCCTGGTCAAAACACGCCCGACACAGACACGGGATGAATATATTTACCGCCAGAAAATATAACTGATTGGAAGGCGCCGGGCAAATCAGGGCGAAAACCACTCATAACCCTGATCCAAAACACCTGACTTTCTGTTTTACGGCCCCGGAAAAATCAAAAGACATCCACTTTAATCATTCGAATCACGAAATGACAGTATCTTTTGATGCCTTTTGTGCTTGCAAGGCTTGGCCTAGCGGACTAATGTTTGCGTGAACCGTATAAGCGCAGTCCCTTACGAAGGGTGAAGGAGCGCGGTGGAAACGAAGAAACTTCTCGTACGGCTCCAACGGCAGCGAGGCGCGATCGGCGGGGATGATTTCCCGATCTACCAATCGCTGATCGGCTACAGCCTCTTCCTGCTCCTGTGCCACTACGAGCTTCGCGGCGAGCCCGCCCGCCTCAAGGACATCTACGTCGAGCTTGAGCGCTCCCAGGGCGGCGTGAGAAGGCTGGTGAAGACGCTTGAACTCGATGGCTGGATCGAGTTGGTGGCGGACGGGGACGACCGACGCAGTCGGCTGGTGAAGTCAACATCCAAACTCCAGCGCGCCATTTCACGCTTCGTCGAGTCGGTCTATCTGGCCGTTTGACTGGTTCGGGCAGGCGGGCGGCTCGCCTCGCGGAAATCCCCGGCTTTCACGACGGTAAGCTGGCGCGGGATCAAAAGTCGACGGATCGCCGCATTGACCTCGGCCACGGTCAGGGACGCCATCCGATCCTCGAAGTGCTTGCTGAACGCAAACGTCCTGTCGAGCCGAAGGTAGGCGACCCAGGCTGAGGCGATGTTGCCATCCTGGGCCCTGGCCTGCAGGCGCTGCTGCAACGCGCCACTCTTTGCCGTCGCGAGCTCCTTTTCCGAGATACCGTCGCGCACGAAGCGCTCGATCTCCTCAACGAACGCCGCCTCGAGCCGCGGCATGTTCTGTGGAGCCACAATGGCAAAGAACGACCAGCTGGCAGCCCGGTCAAGGGCGCCCACAGCGAGGCGAGAGCCGGCTCCGTAGGACAGGCCCTCCTTCTGGCGGAGCCGATCGGCGAGCCGCGAGTCTAGCGCCGCCCCCCCACCCAGGAGGTAATCCGCAACGAAGGCCGCGGCGTAGCCCGGGTCGTCGTCACGCAGGTCAACGTTGAGGCGCGCAAGGAAGACCGCGTTCTGTTTGTCAGGTGTTTGCACCGTGAGGTTCGCTGCCTGCACTTCCGCGTGCCGGGACAGCACTGGCGCGTAAGGCTTCGGCGAGGCCCAGTCGCCCATGGCTTCCCGCAGCGCCTTCTTGGCCACCACCGGGTCGAAGTCGCCGACGATGGCAATCTCGGCGTTGCCCGCTCCGTAGAAGTCCCGGTAGAAGCGCCTCGCGTCCTCCAGCTTGATCGACTTGGCTTCCGCCAGTGACTCTTCGAGCGTGGGCGTGTAGCGCCAATCGTTGGGAGCGTAGGCATTGAAATGCTTCGCCAGCGCCTCGCTCGCCCGGGCCTGGGGCTCATTCAGCTGTGCCTGGATGGCCGTCACGGCTTCGTTTCGCAATTGCTCGAACTCGTTTTCGGAGAACGACGGCTCACGCAGGACGTGCGCCATGAGGCGGAGCGACTCCTCGAGGTTCGCGCGCGTGGTCTGGAAAGACGCGCCGCTGCCGCCGATGCGCCCCGAGACCTTCAGGCGCTCGAGCTCGTCGGCGAGCTGCGTGCGCGTGAAGCGGGTGGTGCCGCGCCCCAGCATCTGGCCGGCAGCCGATGCGGCGGCCCGCTGGCCCACGAGGCTCTTCTCGTCACCGAAGTTGAGGCGAAGCGAGACATTGACGGCCTCGCCGCGGTTCTTCTTCGACAACAGGGCAACGCGCATTCCGCCGATCACCAGACGTTCGGTGCGCGCATCGAGGTTGGCCTGTGACGGCTCGAACGCCTCGGCGACCGATACTTCCGCGGTGGCCTTGAAGTCGCGCATGCGCTCGGCCACAGCCGGTGCCGCCGGCACTTCCGCCCGCTGGGGATTATCCTCGGGCAGGTAGTAGCCCACCGTGCGGTTGTCGCGCCGGTAATAGGCTTGGGAGGCCTTGGCCACCGCCTCCACGGTCACCCTCCTCGCGTCGTCGCGGGCCTTGAAGAAGAGCCTCCAGTCGCCCAACGCGATGTACTCGGACAGCACGACGCCAACGGACTCGTGGTTGTTGAGCGTCTTCTCAAATGCGTTCTCGAAGCTCTTGCGAGCCCGGGAGACCTCCTCCTCTGACGGAGCGGCAGCCCCAAAGCCCTCGATGATCTTCACCATCTCGTCTCGCACGGGCTCCACGGGGTCGCCCTGCTTCACGGTGGCGGCGAACAAGTGCAGGCCCGGGTCGACGCCCGTGAGCGGAAAGCCCACCACGCGCGCCGCCTTGCCCGTCTCGACCAGCGCCTTGTGCAGGCGGCCCGAGGGAGTGTCTGTCAGCACGAAATTGGCGAACGAGATGGCATCGCCATCGGGGTGCAGGCCCGAGGGAATCTTGTAGGCGACCGCGACGATCTGCACGTCGCCCTTGCGGCGTATGGCGAAGGAGCGCTCGCCGTCCTGCGTGGGCTCCACAGTCCACAGCTCCGGGAGCTTGCGCTTCGGCTTCGGGATGGCCCCGAAGGCCCGGGCGATCATCGCGAGCGCCTTGCCTTCATCAAACTTGCCCGCTACCAGCAGCGTTGCGTTGTCCGGCTGGTAATAGGTGCGATAGAACGCGCGAAGGTTTTCCTCTTTCACGTTCTCGATGTCACTGCGGTTGCCGATCGTCGAGCGCCCGTAGGAGTGCCAGTCATAGGCGACGCTTTGCATGCGCTTGAGCAAAACCGAGAAGGGCGAGTTCTCGCCTCGCTCGTACTCGTTGCGAACCACCGTCATCTCGGTGGCGAGGTCCGACTTGCGCACGAACGAGTTGACCATGCGGTCGGCCTCCATCTCGATCGCCCACCGAAGGTTGTCTTCAGTCGACTGAAAGAGCTCGAAATAATTGGTGCGGTCAAGCCAGGTCGTTCCGTTGAAGCGCGCGCCCCGCTGGTTGAACTGCTTGTCGAGGTCCGGGTTTTTGGGCGTGCCCTTGAACACCAGGTGCTCGAGCAGGTGGGCCATGCCCGTCTCGCCGTAATTCTCGTGCCGGCTTCCGACGAGATAGGTCACGTTCACCGTGATGGTGGGCTTGGACGGGTCCGGGAAGAGCAGCACCTGCAGGCCGTTGGCCAGCCGGTACTCGGTGATGCCCTCGACCGACGTCACGCGCGTGACACCCACTGGCAAGGATTGGGCAAGCGCTGGCGTCGAGGCGATGAACGCGAGGCACAGCAGGATAGGCTTGAGCAGCTTCATGAGGACCCCCTTCTTTCTCATTGTGGCCCGCGGCCCGCGGGCACCTGGCAAACAACCGTCAACTAGCGCTTGCTGCGCTGGCGGCGCGCTTCGTAGAGGCACACCCCGCTCGCCACGGACACGTTAAGGCTATCCACGGCCCCCATCATCGGGATGCTCACCTGGGAATCGCACAGGTCCCGCGTGAGCCTTCGCAGGCCCTCGCCCTCGGCGCCCAGCACCAGCCCCAGCGCGCCATCGAGCCGTGCCTGCCAGAGCGACTGCGGCGCTTCGTCTGCCGTTCCGGCCAGCCACACGCCTCGATCCTTCAGGTCTCGCATCGTGCGGCCGAGGTTCGTGACCACGATGAACGGCACCGTCTCAGCGGCACCGGACGCCACCTTTGCGGCCGCCGCCGTCAGCCCGCAACTGCGGTCCTTGGGCGCGATGACCGCGTGGGCACCGGCGCCATCAGCCACGCGAAGGCAGGCGCCGAGGTTGTGCGGGTCCTGCACGCCGTCGAGCAGGAGCAGGAGTGGCGGCTCCTCAAGCCCCTCCAGCACATCTTCGACAAACTGCGGCATCTTGAGCGGCTC
>Ga0075471_10000667_pt1 | contig 21054 bp, 22 predicted proteins | sample DEB19_08_DNA_2_FD_74787 | JGI IMG/M metagenome (GOLD analysis project Ga0075471, IMG submission 74787) | Aqueous microbial communities from the Delaware River and Bay under freshwater to marine salinity gradient to study organic matter... | ecosystem: Environmental > Aquatic > Marine > Coastal ... | reverse complement strand
CCGGGCACCTGGGCGCCGACAAAGGCACCAGGAAGGCCTTTAACGAGCCCCAGAGCGCCGGAAGCCAGCTTGAGCGGGGTTTCGTACCGTTCCGCAAAGTTCTGAACAGCTTCCGCTCCGCGTCCAACCGCCTGACCCGCCGTTTCTGCAGCCTCTCCGGCCTCCTGGACGCCCCTTTGGGCCATTCCTGGCGGCCTGTCGGCAAATTTAGCCGCTTCTTGAGCGAATTGTTGGCCCAGCATGTCGGCTGTCGGACCTCCGATAACTGGGGGCTGTGACATGGCCTGGACGGCTACCTCTCGGGCAACGGTAGTCGCGGCTTTTTTGGCCGTCGGGCGGACCATCCCAGCCAAACGCGAGCCCGCTCTGATGGCGGGCGAGGCCAGGAAGGCAGGGTCAGCGAACTGCGACGCAAAATCAGTGGACTGGGCGAGCTCCGGGGGCGGCCGTACCGCCTGGCCAACAGCCTGGGCAGTCTCAGGTGACGCTCCCACGACCGAAGCAAGGGCCGTGGCCACTTCCTGAGTCAACGATCGGTCACCTTCAGCCAGTTTTTGGCGTTCCTGCAGCGTGCCGCGGTCACGCAGGAGCGACTCCCGCATCACTTCGGCGCTCTCCTGAGGGAAAACCGACGCCAGACGGAGGGTCGGGCTGGAGAGGGGGTTTTGCTGGTTCAGCACCGGCGCGGCGGCAACTAGCCGCCCGACCGTGTTCACCCACCCTTCCTTGTCGGCAGCGCGCTTGACGACCCGCAGTGGGTCCAAAACGGTCGACTGGACAACGTCCTGTCCGATTTGTCCGAGATCCGCAGAGCCTCGCAGGGCTGCCTCAGCGCCGGCCTTGAGGACATCTGGCCGAGCGACTGCGCCTGAGATCCCAAAAGGATTCACGAACATCGCCGGGTTGTTGGCGACGTACTTCATCCACTCTTTGCCCGCTCCAACGCCCTGTTCAGCCAGGCCGACGACGCCCTCACCAAACCCCTGCGCCAGCGCCATCGGGTCCGTACGCGATTCGTCGCGGACCCTGGCGATGTTCAGCGCCTGGTCCGGCGTGATGTCCTCCAACGTGTTCGACGAAAACGCCTCGTTGAGCTGGTCAGGCGACGGCTCCAGGGCGGCGGACGGCTTCAGCGCGGAACCTGCCTCGTCGAGGTAGGTCAGACCCGACTTTGGCTTCGACTGCGTTTTGGGCTTTTCGACCGCGTCGTCGAGATAGGTCAGGGGCATACAATTAAGGGTTCCAGACCGCTACGCGTCCTTTCACGACTACCGGCATCCCAGGCTTCAGCTTTCCGAGCTTGGCCGCGTTGTCGACTTGGGCCTCTGTCTGAAACGTCGGTGCGCCCTGCTCGACCGCGTCGATGACGGCCATCTTGTTGGCGAACTCCTTCTCAATCGCCGCGGTGTCTTGCCCCTTGGCCTTCATCAGCAAGATGCGGTTCTGAGCGGAGTCTACGAGGAGCCGCTTCAATTCGGCGTACTTCTCGTCTCGGGCAACTTGTGTGTCTGAGAAGGTCGGCAGCAGACCCTTGTACCGTTTCTGCTCGGTGTCCGACAGGGCGCCCGTCTCTCCCAAAATACCTTTGGCCAGAGGGACGAGAGACTCTGCTTCAAGACGCTGGAAGGCCCGGTTGTCCTCGCGAGGCCCGGCGAAGAACTCGTACGGAGCCGAGACCATGGAGGCGATTGGACCGCCCTCATCGCCTGCTTTTGTCACCGCCCGACGAATCGCCGGCAGGTTGTCCATGGCCATCAGAGTTACGTTCAGCTCCTTCTCGGTGTCGCTGGACATCTGACCGCCGGGTATGTTGTACGGGTTGAGGTCGACCTTGCCGGACTTGGGGTCGACTGAACGCAGGAACTTCTGCTTGCTGCCGTCGGGCAGGGTCCGCTCGACGATTGTGGGCTCCTCCACCGGGGTCACGACATCGAAGGTCGGTCCGCTCGGCCCAATACCAGAAAGGCGGAGGGCTGGCTGTGCCGATGTAGTGGCTGAGGGTGCGGCGGCTGGGGGCTGGACGGCAGGACCAGGAAGCCGAAGGGGCGGACGCCATTCTGACGGTGTCGCTGCGGCAGCAGGAGTCGACGGGGGCTGGACTTGTGGCCCCATGTTCTTCAGGAACTGCGTCATCGCATCGGGCTTCACAACATCCAGGTTGCCCGTGTTGGGGTTGCGGAAAACGCGGGTGCCGTCAGGCATCGTCGTCACGTCCGTCTCCGGGTTGAACACCTTGGGCTTCTTGCCGTAGGTCGTGACCGGGTTGCCGAACTCATCCTGCTCGACCTTGACCGCCTCAAAGTCCTCGCCGGGGCTGGTCACAGCCGGACGGTTGATGCGGCGCTCCATGGCCTGGATCTGGGCGTCGGTCAGCTTCTTGTTCTGCTCGTAGCGTTGCCGCTCGAGGTCCATCTGATCCTTCTCCATGTCCTCCCGCTTGCGGCGGTAACGGCCTTCGCCGAGCAGGGCCATGCCCCGTTGGAACGAGTCGAATCCTGAAGTCCAGTCGCCCATAGGTCCTCCTTAGAATCCTGCACCACCTGCCGCACCGAGAGCCCCAAGGCCCTGCAAAGTGTAGTCGCCGACACCGGGTTTGTAATACGAAGCCGACGACGCCTGGCCGGCGCTCAGGCCCCGCGTGATGTCCACGGCCGGGCCCAGGGCCGAGTACTCGATGCCTGGCACCGACTGAAGCAGCTGCACCGGTTGAGTGGCAGCCATGTTGACCATGCCGGGGGCCTGCTGTTGGAACATGCGCTCCCGACCGTAGTTTTCCGCGTACGTCTGGTCCTCCGTCGCCTTTTGTTGGGCGAGTCGAGCAGCCTCACTGCGGCCGAGCGAAGCCTCGAGGCCGGCTGTGTTGCCCGTCTGGGCGAGCTGGTTGGCCGTGCCAAAAGTCTGGCCGGACCGCCCGAACTGAGCCCGCGTCGCCGCCTGCTGGTTGGCAAGGTTGGCCCGCGCTTCGGCCTGTTGGGCTTGAGCGGCCATGTCGCCGGCAGCGCGGGTGGACGCGATAGACCGCTGAAGGGCTGGGGATGCGTTGAGGTAATTGCCCGCCAGGACGCTTCGCCCGTAGTCCATGACCGGGGCATACGCGCCTGAAGCCTGGGTGGCGGCCTGGGAAGCACGCTCGGCGCCCGCCTGGGCACGCGCTCCTACAGTCGGAAGCGCGTTAAAAACCTCCGTGCGTACCTTTTTCGCCTCTGGCCCAAACAGCGGATCCGCTGTCTTTGGGTCGACCGTCTCTTGTCCTCCGTAGAAGCCCATGTTCGTGATTGGTTAGGTGTTAGCTCCGGGCCTGCACTGCCGGCCGCCACGGACTCAGAATGTAGTTCGACTGCGCCGGCCCAATTGTCCACGGCTGGCTGGTGACGTAGGTGCCAGTGTTGGTCTTGTACCCCATCGGATTGTTGGTCCTGGCAGCTGTAGACGCGAACCCGGTCGACGTTTTGGCGACTGTGTCTACAGGAGCTGCGGCAGGCGCCCCGCCGTAAAACCGGGGCTGCGGAACAGCAGACGGTTGCGAGGAGGCCGGAGCCGGGCTACTTGCGGGGGCCGGTGTGGGGCTACTTGCGGGGGCAGGTGCCCGAGTTCCACCCAACGGAGTAGGATTGCCAAAAGCCTTGGGCGGCTCCGGCGGCGTCGAGGGGGCCGCGACGGGGGCGGGCCTGACCATGAAGTTGCGGGGCATTTTGTGTTCCTCTCCTTAGTCCGACCCTAAGACCGGGAGGCCAAGATCGTCCAGCGTCAATCCCACTGGTACTCGCGGTACTTCGCCGACATCGCCTGCATGTGCCCGATACCTCCACACAAACCCGCAACTGTGTAGAAAAAGTTCTGGTACTGGCTCTTGAGCACCTCGGCCGCCACCCTCTCGCGGATGTCCTCCCGCTTCCTCCAGTTTTCCGAGTCGATCCACTCCACCGTCGAGACTCTCATGCTGCCCAGGAGAATGTCGCGGTTGGCCTGGAAGAAGGGGTTGGCGGCAACGGCTTCCGTGAAGGTGAGGAGCGCAAGGCCGACTGTCTCGACAGGCAGGGTCACGTCGCGATCGAACAAGTCGTCCAACACGTGACTGAACTGGAAGACCGCCCAGCACACATGGACGGCGTCAGGGTTGCCGAGGCTGATGTCGGCGAACATGCCGTCCAACTCAGCCTTCCGCTTCGCTTCTTCGGGGATCATCCGACCGTCTTTCCGTCGAGTTTCTGCTGCAGCTCGCGGACGCACTCAGCCAGGTTCCGGACGGTCTGTTCGACCTCCCGAGTGTATGCCGCGATCGCAGTCTTCTCGTCTTCTGACAAACGGGAGGACGAGGGCCAACGAATTGTCGGTGCCACTACGGAAGTGCCGACACTTTTGGTGATCGAGATGAGGGTGGGCATCAGTAGGTTCCTCCGCGGCGGGCCGTGATGTGGTACGCTGTGATACCCCAATTGGCCCCCACCGCCTCCGACGCGAACCGAAGGCGCAGGTACCGCCCGCTGACCGTCGCGTTGATCTTGGTCGGGCCGGACCCAGCCTCTGTGATCGACAGTTCCTGGGGCTCAGACCACCGGATGGGACTGTTGAGGTTGTCCCGAGCCCCCACGGTGACCGTCAAAACAGCCCCTTCGGGCACGTTTTGCTTCCCGTTAAGGATAACAAACACCGTGTCGACGTACTTCCAGAGCGTGGGGTCGCCGAAATCGAAGTCTGGCGTCTCGGCGAGGCTGGCGATGGCCGTCGGGTTGCAGTCGTCGTTCGACGAACGTGACCAGACGCGGCCGTGGACCAGCAGGCGCGGGTACTCCTCGTTGGGATCCTCACCCAGGATCTTGTTCCCCGTGTCGCCGCCCGCCGCCATCACGGTGTATTCCCGTTCGGGCTCATCGACGTACTCGTACCACCGTTTGGCCGCTCCATTGCACCGCTCGGTAACATCCAACGACTCCCAGGTGGGGGCCAACTCCCAGTCGACGCGGCCCAGGGCAGTGATGCCGTTCAGCTGCGAGGGGTAGCGGTCCAGCACGACGCTGTTCTCGACGTAGTTGAAGACGAAACACTTGGTCTCGCCCAGCTTGGTCGGGTAGACGAACCACACCTCGTTGTCGCGCCGGTGATGGTGGGCAACGATCTCGTCTGCCCGGGCCCAGTCCACCTCGTCGCGGAAGTCTTCCCAATGCTGGATCGCGAAGGGACGCAGGTTCTGGCCGCCTCCGTAGAGGTACATCCCCTTGTTCCCAATCAGGGCGATCTCACGGTCGCCGGCACGGCACCACGCGTACCTGCCGATGGGCCCCTCGTCGAGGATCTCAGGCCGGATGAAGAACGTCCCGGACGCCGGCCCGACGCTCTGCATGCTCTGGATGGACCGTTTCTTCAGGATGTAGCAGTACTCCGCCAGGGTGACGCATCCGAAGATGTCTCCGTTGATCGTAGATCCGACGTTGAGCACTTCGCCCGACGCATTGGCATTGATCGTTTCGACCGCGGTGCCAGCGGGGATTTTCGCTCCCGGCGCCGTGCCACCAGTGAATCCCAGGGGCTCGAGAATGAGGCTATCCAGGACGGAAACGGTGGCTTCTCCGGGGATCGCAACGTCGCTCGATCCGACGTTCTCGACCTCCACCCAATTCTGGAAGCTGACGATGGTGCCGCTGGGCCACAGCGTACCCGACGCCTTGTCGCCGATCCCGAGCCGTCGCATGGTCACCGAATAGGAGGGCGGGTCAGTGATTTCGTAGAGATCCTGGCCGGGGTCCGCCGACGGGCCGACAGACACCGTGTCGCTGGCCTGCATCTCGGCGTTCACGCGGGCGAACGGCATGACCAGCTTGCCGCCAATCTCCGGCACGACGGGGCTGATACCCGACGTCGGGAAGTCGTAGTTGGCGTTCCGGGACCGGTCCGTGATCTTAAGCTGGGTCGAGACCCCGTTGATCTTGAGCCGGGCGCCGGTTGTCCAGTCGATCCAGGAGTTGTACCGGTCCAGGTAGATCCGGGTCTTGGCGCCGGCCGCCGCGGTCTGGGGCCGCTTGATGCTCGTGATGCTCTGGATGGATTCCAGAGCGACCTGACGGACTCGGAAGTAGTCGTACAGGATCGCCGTCGGGTCGGTCTCGTAGCTGACCATCCGGACGAACTGACCTGACACAAACTCACCCGCCAATTCGGTCAAATACGCTGCCGTGGTGGTCGTGCCTGTCGCGGTCAGGACGAGGTCCGACTCGAGGACCGCCGACCCGGCTGCCGCGGTGATTGCGACAGGGATCCAGAGGCCAAAATCGTTCCGGTCGCTCCACTTGAGGGTCGACTCCCTCCAAAGCAGGACGTGGTTGTCGAACACCTCGACCCCATCGTACCCGTCAGAATCGGGGAGGCCCGGAATCGGGCGTGCGCTCCCGGAACCTGGCCAAAATAGGGGAGCTACCGACGGTGACGCAAAAAGGACGCGGTCGATGTAGTCCGCAGCCACCCAGCGTCGAGCGCGTGCGGTGTCAGCGCCCGAGTAGATTTTCTTCAGGATGCCAGCGAACTGCAAAGCCATAGGTCCTCCTTCTGGGTCACGCTACCGACCTGGTCAGTCGCCGGCAAGGATCGCCCTCCGGTACAGGTCCCGGTCCTCACTTTGCAGGCGCATGTACACCCGGGACACGCAGTTGGGGCGGTTTTTGCACTCCATGAGGTGGCAGTAGCCCAGGTCCTCGGCCTCGTCGTGGTCCTTCAGCAGCAACGTGACCTCCCTTTTTCTGTCGTGCGCGTACTTCGACAGGAACGCCTGCTCGTAGACAGGCATCGCCCACCAGTGGAAGCACGGGTGGTCGTGAATGAGCTTCAACGCCTCGTTGGCGTAGCCCCGGATGAAGTCCAGGTCGTGGCCCCCAAAAATGCCCGTGTTGTAGGCGTGCCAGTTGTAGTCCGGCAAGGCGACCAGGTTTCGGTGGGGCGGGTGGACCTTGGTCAGCGACTCGTCGTAGCGGTAGCGCGGCTCGTCGTCCTGGGCGCCCACGGGCGCCGACGTCCACCACTCGGGCAGGGGCTCGAACAGGAAGACGTCGTGATCGATGTGGACGAACGGCTCTTCCTGCAGGGCGTACGCGTGGATTTTGCCAGCCGCCCAGGCTTCTTTGTCGGCCCGAAAATCATTCATCGACAGGCTGACCTTGCTGAACTCCAGCCCCATCTTTCGGAATAAGGAGGCCCCCGCATCATCAGTGACCATCTCGATCTGCTGATAGTGGCGCCTGGCCAGAAGAACCGAGAGCGCGAGGATGATCCGTTTGTCTGCGGTCAGCGGCTGCCGAGACCAGTGGCTGTAGACGATCTTCATCAAATCAGACCCAGACCGATGCCCGACCCCGACGAGCACGGGTTGACGCACACGTTGTTGCGAAGAACGACAAACACCGGGCCCAGGTCACCCGTGTCGACGACCGAGTAGTAGAGCGAGGGGCAGGTGGGCCACCCGCGGATGATGTCCTCGTAGTTCAGTCCGTAGATCGCCACGTCCAGGGCTACCACGATGCAAGTGATGCCGTTGTCCTTGGCGCCGTTGAACTCGACGGTCGCCGCCGCCATGGCGCAATCGACGTCGTAGTTGCAGAAGGGAGAGATGTTCGCCAGGCCGTCGGTGAACAAGACGATGAGTTTTCTGACTCCCGTCCGTCCGTTCTTGAGCAGCTCCTCCCGCGCCGTAGCGACAGCCTCCGGGATGGCCGTCCCGCCAAACGCACTGAGCGAATTGATGGCCGTCTGTGACTGGCTGTAGTCGGAGGTCAGTCCATGGTGGAGCTTCACCTCACTGGCAAAGGACACCGTGGCGACCTCGTCACCTTCCTTGAGAGAGTCTAGGAACAGGTTGGCCGCGATTTTGAGGCGGTCGACTCGGGTGCCCTGCGGAGGGTTCATCCATGCCATGGACCCCGACCGGTCCAGCACCAAGGCAATGTCGTGCTTCTCGTCGGCGCAGTCGGGCAAGACAGTGACCACGCAGGTGTCCGTGAAGCCCTGGTAGTTGGCGGTTACGGTCGAGACGCCCGTGGAAAATCCGGTGACGACGCCGGACGAATCGACGGTTGCGATAGACGTGTTGGACGAGGTCCAGCTGGACCCCGCCGTGACGTTGAGGGCGGTGCCGTCGTTGAACTTGGCCGTGGCCGTCAGCGGGAACGGGACGTCCTGGGGCAGGGACAGAGTCGGCGGGATGACTTCGAGCTGAGTCGCCTGCTTGGAGATGGTGCCGGTGTAGCAGACACTGAGCGGGCGAGCCGTCGTCCGCGTCATCGTGTCGATGAGGGTACCTGCCCGGCTGTAGAATTTGGTCGTCAGGCTGGTGCTGCTGACATCGACGAGGAGGGCTCCGTAGTCGCCGTTGTACCGGAACTGGGACTGCGGGAGCGGCGTCGCGACGAAGTTGCGGACGGATTGACCGCCGAGCCCGATGGTCAGCTGAGGGATCCCGTCAGCGCGAAGGATGCGCTCGTAGACGTGCGCGTGGCCCGTGATGAGCAGGTCGGCGCCCCACTGGGCGAACGGCCAGTTCATCACTTCGTAGCCGGGGTAGTAGCCCGACTCGCTGGTCTGCGGCGAGTGGTGGAAAACCACGATGCGCCACGGGCAGTCGGATGCCGCCAACTGAGCCTGGAGCCATTGGCCCTGGGGGCCCGTCGAGGACAAGTCAGCCGATCCGACTCCGGCTGCCGCCCCCGTGCCACCAATGTTGTTCCCGCCAGGCCCGGGGGCGGACGGGCCGTAGCCGTACGAATCGATGAAGAAGAACTGAACGGGGCCCCGCTTGATCGTGTACCATCGCTCGTTGTTCGGCAGGTTAAAGAAGGTCAGGAACCGCGACAAAGGCCCGTCGGTGTAGTCGTGGTTGCCCAGGGCCGGGAAGAACCCGTTGATGTCGGGCCCCGTTCCGTACTGGCCGCGGTACCCGCCGATCGCCCAGTAGTAATGCTTGGCCACCTGGGTCTCGTACTTGTCGTCGTCCGCTGCTGTCCCGCCCGCACTGTAGGCGAGGTCGCCGGCGTGGACTACGAGCTCAGGGCCCCAGCCCCGGACGAGCTTGCCGACATCTGCCGCCGCTCCGTCGACGCGCCCGCTGTCCGAAACGGCCGCGAACCTCAACGTGCAGTCCGCCGGGCAGACAAGCGTCCGGGCGCGCTTGGCCATCGAGTACAGACTGCCCTCTGTCCCAACCACCGGCTGGTTCTGGATCTCCGCGTCGGACGACGTGAGGTTGGGCTGGTGGATCAGGTTGACCTGACCGTCGAGCTGCTCGTTGGGGAGGTGGACGCGCTCGTAGCCTGGCGCCGCCTTGAGCTCGCCACGCTCGGCGCGGACGTTCTCAGCGACCGTCAGGTACTGGGACTTGCCGTCGTCCTGGAGGTCGGGCGGGAGACGGGTCTGGAGGCCCTTGGACGGGGCGTTGACCTTGATCTCAATCGAGTTCGTCCTACGCATACCATTCGATGATTACGCAGCCAGGCGTGCCCAGCTGATTGGCGGAAGCGCCGTTGTCCCCGTACGGGCGGTAGATGGCCGGCGGATTCCGGGCGATCCCGGCGTCCGGATAGCCCGCGGTCGGGCTCGACAGATTCTTGATGTAGCCTTCGGTCGTGCAGAACGACTCGGCCTCCATGCGGGCCAGGACGGACGGGCTGTCGCTGCCGCCGACCCACACGTCGAACTTGTTTCCAGGCGTGACGGCCGCGTTGACAAACAGGTGCTTGGGCTGCTCTGGGGCGATCGCAGCACTCCCGAACTTCCACCCGCCACCGAACAAGGAAACGCTTAGGCGACGCACTCCGGCCGGCACGATGAACTTGTAGGGGTACACTTGCGGCAACGAGCGGTACTGCGTCTCCCAGGGGATGCGGTTGTCGGGCCACGGGGTCAGCGTCGACGCCGGGTTGGTGCCGACACCATCTGGTGCCTCGATGAAAGCGCCCTGGGACGAAAAAAACGCACGGAAGTGCCGCGGCAGCGTCAGCAGCTGGTCCGTCGACCCGTCGATGACAAACCCGCGCTTGTCGACGGTGACCGACGTGTACTGCAGCCCGTTGCTGCTGGGCTTGTCGGGGTGGTCGACGATGGCCGCCTGGGGGATGACGTTGTCCTTGAAGTCGCCGTTCTCCAGCTGGAACAGCGGGTCAAAGAACGCCTTGAGCCGAGAGCGGATGAACCGAATCTCGGTGGTGAGGTTGGGCTTCGACGGGTGCCGAACGAAGTCAGCCTCCGTCGGGCTCGAAGCGTTGAAGTCTGCGCCGAGCTTGGCCATAGGTCATTGGAGCCACTCGAGGATCACGACGCCGTCGCCGAGCACACTGCCCGAGGACGAGCCGCGCCCGTACTTGTTGAAGCTGCTGCCCGACTGACCGTTGACGCTCTGTGCGCCCGCGGTGCCTGCAGATCGGATAACCAGCAGACTGCCGGCAGCCGCTCCCGTGGCAACACCGCCGCCCGCCGAGCTGGTTGCCTTGCTGCCGCCCGCGGCGTCGACGTACACGGCCGAACTGAGCCGGACGCGAGAGGGGAGGCCGTCGCCGTAGGACGTCGGGCTGCCGGGCGAGTCGTTCTGACCGACTTTGCCGACGATTAGGGTCAGCGCCTGCACCCCGGACCCGTCGAGGTTGAAGATGGCCTCGGCCGCTTCACCGCCGCCACCGCCAAACCAGTTGCTGGCGCCGACGTAGGCTCCGCCACCGCCGCCGATGATGGTGGCCTTGACGCGGCGCACGCCCGACGGCGGGGACCAGACGAACTCGACGTACTGGCCCCGGACTGCGTAGGCAGTGTCGTAGGGCGGGGTGACGCTACCGCTGGTGCCGTCGTAGTCGAACGACCCTTTGTAGATCGCATCGACAGCTCCGCCTCCGCCCGTGAGAGCGACGGCGTCCTTGCGCTCAACCGCGTAGGCGCCGTTGGCCTGGAACAGGGCGGTGTAGAGGTTGGCGGTCTGCTGCTCGGAGCTCGACGCCCCCTCGTAGACCAGGCCCTTCGAGTTGACCTTGACCCGATTGTAAGTGCCCGCCACCAGGCCCGGCATGTCCGCGAGGGACGCGTGCCGCACCACGCTGTCGCGCAGCTGACCGGTCTCGAGGTTGAACAGCGTGGAGCCGAACAGCTTCACGCGTCGTTTCAGGTCGCGGATCCACTCCGCGCCGAACTTCACGCTGTCGCTGTTTTCCGGCTGGTTCGCGTCAAAGTCTGCTCCAAGGTAGCCTGCCATAGATCATCCTCCCATCCTGAGTGCCCGGCCGCGATACGTGCGGCGCCGGTCGTCCAGCACCGCGTCAGACAACAGCCGCGCTGCCATCGCCTCAAATTGTGCGGCGATTGGGTCGTTAATCGCCGCAAACGCGATCGCCTTGATCTTGTTCTCGACCAGCTCGGGGTAGTTGGTCGTGAGATAGTTGCTGTCCGAGTCGGCGGCGAGGTCGGCCAGGAAAGCGAAGTGCGAGACCCGGAACGTCAGGGCCTCGGCCGCCGTGTCGATGATGTTGAGCGTCCAGCCCGCCGCGGTGTTCTCAATCCAGACGGGCAGGCCGCTCAGGCGGCCGCGGACGTTGGCCGGACGGCTCGGGACGTACGTAGACGCCCGGTAGGAGATCATGTCCTCGCGGCTGGTGACCTCGCAGGGCAGCTCAGCCAGGGGCCCCGTGCCCATGGTCGGGTCGATGACCGTGACCGGGTACTGCTCGGCGGTCAGTTGCTTGAACCGGGCAGGGAGGGCGATGGAAGACGTGCCCTGGGCGATGACGACGTCCGACCGGTTCCGCATGAACGAGAACGTCTCGTCGGACTGAATCTTCCGGAGGGCGCGATTGATCCAGATAGGATACCAGAGGGTTTCCTTGTCGGACCGGTTCACGTCCTGCGAAAGCATCAGTTTGAGTTCAGCGAAGGTCATCTCGTCCTCCCATGGCGTCGGACTGTACTCGGACCGTCCCCCAGCTAAAGGAAAAAGCCGTGCCAGCGTTTCCGCCAGCACGGCCTGTCACTCCCCACCTCCGGCAATTACTTGCCGACAGCGTCAGCGTACTTCTTCGGGGTGTTCTCCTTGTCGATAGCCTCAACGGACTTCTTCTCGGGGACCCCACCGTGGATCTTGACGTACTCCGTCACGCTCACGGTACCGCTTTTCTGATCGTACTTGGCCTTGGCCATAATGGTTTTCCTTTCGGGTTAGGTTGTTATTGCTCGAACACGTACAGGTACGGTCTCTCGACCTTCACCTTTCGCAGCGCCTCGATGATGATCGCGTCATCCGTCTCAAACCAACCGTATGAACACCGATCTCCGGTCAGGTTATTCACCGGAACGTGGAATACAACGGTTGGTAGATCCGGACCAAGAACCACCGGGTCATCGGGGCTCATGGTCTTGACGAAACGGACTTTCGCGGTCGACTCGGGCGCTATCACGGGCTGAGGAGACACCTCAAGTGCCTCTGTCTTACTCATTGTAGTAAGAGCCTTCACTTTCAGTGCTCCTCAGCCGTGTTGATTAGGTGGTGATCTTCTGCAGGCCGTACGCGTAGGCAAACGCCTGCGCGAACTTGAGCTTCAGACCGTACTTGGCGCGGAACTGCTCCTGGTAGGCGTCGCTACCGGGCGTCTGGATGTTGGGCTCGAGGAAGAGCGGCTCCATGACCTTCTGGACGATGAGGGCCAAATCGACCACGACCATCCAGTCGTTGTAGGTGCCGATCTCCTTGAACAGCGGATGCATCGCCAGGCTCAACTCACCGAACGGCGTGTTGATGGTGGTGATGTTCATGCCGAACACGGTCTCCTGCGAGGTGATGCGGAATCCGTTGGAACCGCTGTTCGCGTAGTTGGAGATCGCGCTGTACGCCTTCGGGCCGCAGAACGCCAGCTTGGCGTCAGAGCCGAGGGTGAGGAACGAGCTCAACCAGCTGTTGAAGGTCGCGAGGCTGACACCAGTGCCGCCCTGACCATTGAGCTTCTGCTCAGGCGAAGCGCCGATGGCGTCGACGGAAGCGACGATGCCACCGGTGTAGTAGGCCCGGCCGGAACCGTTGATGCTCGAGGTCGAGAACGCCTTACGACCGAAGAAGTAGGCGAGCTCGATGTCGCGGGCAATGCGCTCCAGGGCCTGGACACGACGCTCGCGGAGGGGTCCCTCGATGTCGGTGCGGAGCTTGGACGCCTTGAACGCGTTGGTGATGTTCACCGCGCTGTTGAACGTCTGGATGTAGTTCGTCAGCGTGGTGGGAGCCTCGTAGACGGCCGAAACCGGCGAAGCACCTTCACCCTGACCGAGGGTCACGACGACGAGAGCCTCGTTGTCGGTGAGGGCCACGGCAGTGCTGCTACCAAATCCGCGCTCCACCGTGAGGGTGGTGTCAGCGGCGTTGTTGGTGAACGCAGTCACGCGGATGAGCTCACCAGAGGAGCTGCGGAGGATCGTGCCGACCTGGACGATGCCACCAATCGGGCCAGGGCTAGACTGGCCGTCATCGACAACGATCGAGGTGGCGCCGACGAGGGCAGCACCATCGGCGTACACGGTCCGGGTCACCGGATCGCGCTCGAACCACTTGAACTCAAGGGTCTCAGAGGGCTCGTTCTTGAGCTTGCTCATCAGACCGAACAGAGAGGTCCCGGCATTGAGACCCCGCGAGTTACGCACCAGGATTGTGTCCTGGAACTCGCTCACCCACTCGTCGCTGTTGTACCCCGTGCCGCCCGCAATCTGGGAGCCGAGGGACAGCAAACCACTTACAGCTGGCATTGTATGTCCTTTTGGTTGTTGTTTGACACGTAGGTGTCAGGACACTCGCCCCAACAACCTAACTGAGAGGACGATTACACGGAAAAGGCCCCCAACCTCAATAGGTTGGAGGCCCTCTTTGATTGTTTGTCCCCTAAATCAACTAAGCAGCGAGCTTGCTACGCCCTTCTGCCAGTCCTTGGGGGCTCCAGTAACCGCCCCCGGGCTGTTTGCAGCCGGTGGTTTGACGGCTGGCTTGGGGGATGCAGCCGGGGACGGAGAAGGCGCGGTGGGAGCTGCTGGAGCGGGCGCCGGCGCTGCCGCAGGGGTGGGAGCGGGTGCAGCTGGCGCTTTTTGAGCCTTGGTCCAATCACGCCAGGTGCCCTGGGCGTTGGGGTTCCATCGCTTGAACTCGGTGGACAGAATGCGGTCCGCCTGCCGATTGACTTCTTCGACGAACTGGCCGCGATCCATGCGGGCCACCTGCTGCGGATACTGGGCCATGAGCTGCTCGGCGACGTAGCGAGCCGTCTCAAGGTGCTCTCCAGAGTACTCAGGGTACTTGGACAGGAACGCGGCCTCAGTAGCGTGGCGTTCGAGCATTTGGTTGCTCTGCACCAGCGGGCTGACCTGCTGGGCAAGCTGTTGCATGACCGGGTTGAGCTCGGCGTAGATGCTCTTGCGGGCCTCGAGGACTGAACGAGCAGCGACGCCCTTGAGCACGTTCTGCAGGGCCGCTACGCCATCCTTGCCTCCGACCAAAATCTTCTCGAGACCCTCCTCGGACAGATTGGCGTCGGCGATGTTCGACGCGAGCTGATTGATGAAGTCCGCCTCGAACTTGGCAATCTCTTCCGGAGTCGGCTCCTTCACCGGGGCCGGTGCGGGGTCGGGCGCCTGGGCTACCGGCTGGGGCTTCTCGCGCTCGGCCAGGAGCTTTCCGAGCTCCTCGACGGTGTACTCCTTGTCGCCAATCTTGACCTTGGCCGGCTCGGCAGGCTTGGCGGGTTCTGCAGGCTTTGGCTCCTCGACCGGGGCTGGTGTAGCCGCGGCGGCCGGAGCGGGAGCTTCGATCTTGGGAGCCTTGTCCTTCTTCGGTTTGGACGGGTTGATGAAACGCCCGTTTTCATCCCGCTGCATCTTCTCCTGCGGCGCCTGCGCGTTCACCTTCTCCTGCTCGCGCTGGAGGGATTCGCGGGGCGACTCATCCAGACCAAGAGCATCCTTGGCCGAGATCGTGGGGGTCGACAGTGCTGCCGACGCCTGAGCATTCGCTTGCTCGATGGTGGTCAGGCCCGCCTCAGTAGTGGAGGGCTCAATCTGGCTGGTGTTCATACATTCGCTTGATCTGCTCTGGGTCGTGCGCGTGGAGCTCGCCCAGGAAGGCGCGGCACTCACGGATGGCTGCCTGTAGGGCGACGATGTCACCCGTCGGCGCTGTCTCCAGACGGTTCCGGTACTCCTCGATCCGCTGGATCAGGAAGTTGTGTAGAACCCTTTGGGAACGGCTGCCGGGCAACTCTTGACGAGCCCAGTTTCGTTCTTCGGTCGACAGGCTTACCAGAGACTCCATGCAGGACAAGGGAAGCCTCAGATGCTCTCAGGACGAGGCTGCGTCGCTGCCAAAGGCTCGATGGACGGAGGGCCGACGTCGGGCAGTCCCGGCATGGCGGGCGCGGGTCCCGGAGGGGCGCCTCCCGGCGGCTGCAGCGGAAGCGGCGGCTCGACCGTGGGCACCATGCCTGGCATCTGCGCTCCGACCTGGCCCGCAACAGCGGACGGGAACGAGGCGGGATCATAGTAGAACCGCTCGAGGTCGTTGATGCCGGACGCCTTTGCGCCGGCGATGATGAGGGCTCGGGGATCGATGTTGCCAGGCGCCGGGGCGAACACCTGAGGGAAGCCGGCAGCCACCTGCAGGAGGCGAGCGATGCCGGCCACCTTCTTGGCGTCTCCCGTCGGCAGTGAGCCGTCGTGGGGGACAAAGTCGAATTCGCCCTGGACCGTGTCGCGGCTGATCTCCAGGACGTTGACGTTCAGGAGCTGCGTCGGGCTGCTGAAGGGGTCGGCGACGTACCGCACCTTCTGCGTGTCCTCGAGGAACTGCTGGAACATCGAGACGAACTGCTTGGTCTGCGGAACGATGGCCTGGACGCTGATGAGGCGGGCCACACTCGACATGCGCCCGGCCGCCATCTGCTGGGTGCCGGCAAACTCGGTGGCCGTGCCACCCGCTTCCGTCACGCCCTGCATGTAGTTGTTCGCCCCGGTGACGTTCTCCGAGTACTGGACGAACCCCTGCATCTCCGCGTTGAAGCCTTCGGTCAGGTCCTTGATCGGCACCTGCTGGATGACGTCGCTGATCTTTTGGCCGACTGCCGACGGCTTCAGAGGGATGAGAAGGCCCTCTTTCTCCGGGTTGAGGAAGTCCTCGAGGTCGACGTAGTGGGGGTTGGCGACGAAGACATTGCCGACGGTGCGCTGGAGAGCCTCCTGGTGGCGGTTCTTTAGATAGTCGACATGGTCCTGAAGGCCCTTGAGCATGAACGCCCAGGACGGGCCAAACTGGTAGTGGGCGGTCGGTCGGCCCTCGGCGTACGAGTAGGGGAACATCCCGTGGTCGTAGGTCGACTCAACCGCGCTGAGAAGGGTGTCTCCGTTGGCGAGGATGAACTGGAAGACCGTGAGGTCCTCGCCGTCGTGGATCCCTTGGTCGGCGGGGACCAGCTTCACCCACATCTCAACGCACTCGACGGTGCCTGGATCTGCGTGGTTGGCGGTCTCCGCGACGAGAGGCCCAGTGATGCGTTGGCGCTCGTAGAACGACCGGGACATCGCCTGGTCGGGACGGGTGCCCGTCACGCTGCCGTGGCCGGTCAGGGAAGGGGGAAGGTTGCTGTTGGGCCGGTTCTTCTTTTTGAGGGCCTCGACAGCCTCGGGCCGGACGTAGGCCGGGTGGTCGACAGGCAGGCGCGAACGGCGCAGGAGCTCGGTCCACTGCAGCTTGAACCGGTGGCCCATGAAACGGCCCTCCTGGGCCTTCCACAGGGCCGCCGAGGGGTCGGCGATCCAATCGTAAGGTGACACCAACTCCGACTTGCAGAAGCCGCCGATGGTCTTCATCCGGCGCCGCTGCGAGAGGTACTTGACGGGCTGTCCGTCGTCGCCGACTTCGCCCGGGACCTCGACCTCCACCTCGACCGTCTCCGGCTTCTGGATGGGGGACCAGCTGTTGTAGAAGATGCCGCGGTTGAACGTCAGGACGTCCTGGACGAACAGATGGCCCAACAGGTAGGTGGGCTGCTGCTCCGCGTTCCAGCGGAGCATCGTGTTGATGTGCTCGGCCGGGATCTCGTCTTCAGGGCCGCGGGGCTCGACCTTGTGCGGTGCGGAATCGCCGTAGAGGATCTGGGCGATGTAGGTGGCCATCGTGGTCACCTGGGTCGCCGTCATCGGCAGGACGAATCGCTTGGGGTGGCCCTTCTCGAGCTTCTCGTAGTCGGTCTTGGTCAGCGGGGCGTAGCACATGATCAGGTCATGCGCCGTGTCCCACTCCGGGGCCCAGTACTCGACGTTGCGAAAGCCCAGTTCGGCGTACTCACGAACCAGCTTGCACAGCCGGTCGTGGTACGACTTGTCCTTGAGCTTGGCAGCGAGAGCCCTGTCCATGACTTACATCGCAGGCTTCACGGTCTTCGAGCCGACCTGGACGATCTTGACAGCAGGGCCGCGGGAACCGTCGGGGTTCTTGATGTGCAAGAGCACCGTGCCGTCCTCCTGGGTCACCGCCTCGTAGGCTTTGCCCGCAGCGTCCATCATGCCGACGCCAGGCATGCCCATGCCGCCAAAAGCAGGCATCGGAGCCGGGCCCGCGGGGGCAGGCGGCATGCCTCCGCCCATCGGAGAGGCCAGGGGATCAGAAGGAGCGCCCGAGCCGGGCATACCGGCCGGCATCGACAGTCCGGGCTGCGGGTTCGCGCCGAGATAGTTGAGCATTGCCATGGCAGTGAACGAGAGGGGTTAGTACTCGAGATCCTTCATATCCAGCTTGGCAGACTGCTTGCCGCGCTTGGACACCATCTTCTTGCGGTCGTAGCCCAGCATGGACACCTCGTCGTCCGGGCTGGAGTCCTCCTCGGCGGCCATGTCTTCGGCCGGCGCCTCTTCGTACTCGGACTCCGTCTCCACGATCTCGAACGTCTGGGAGCCTGCGTCACCGAGCTCGCCCGCCTTGAGCTTGAGCTCGTACATCTCGCCAGGAACACAGCCGCCCGGACCGAACAAGGCGTCCCGTTGGCTCTCGGTCAGGTCAACGGTGGGTGATGCCTTGGTGGGCATGTTCTTGTTCTCGGCGGATTGAATCGGGTCCATGTGTTTCCTCCTGCTCAGGCTATGTGGCCACGTTTCCAAGGCGACGTCAACGCCAGCGGCGCGGGCGATTGGGCTTGGCCACCATGCTCAGCTTGCCGGTGGGGTCCTTGGGGTCCTCGCCGACCTTCAGGAGGCGCAGGACGTTGGTCTTGGCGTACCGTGAGGCGTCCGCGATGTGGTCGTAGTTGCCGCCCTTGGGGCCCTTCAGCGGCTCGTCCCCTCCGTATCCTGGCTCCCCCTGGCCAGGGTAGCGGTAGCCGCCAACCGAAGCTGCGTAGAGCATGGGACAGTTTTTTGAGTCGATCCGATAGACGAGGCGATTTGCCGTGTCCCGGGTCTCGAGGAGGCGGTTGTAGAGGGCGAGGGACTCTTGAAGGCCGCTGCGGCGGAAGCCCGGATAGAAGCCAAACGACGAGAGAACGGCGAGGCTTTGTCCCGTGTCGCGCCTTTGGACTCCCGCCGGGTCGCAGTAGTGGAGAACTCCCGCACAGAACGCCCGGTCCTGGTGCCACGGAAAGACTTCATCGAGGATCTTCTGGACCTGTCGGCATTGTTCTTCGGTGTCGGTCTGTTCCTTGAAGTACTCATAGACGTCCCAGAGGTATTCTTGCCCGTTTTCTTCCCAGTAGGCGCTGAAGACGCAGGCATTCGCGGAAGCGCCGAAGTCCCACCCCACGACGAGGTAGGCGCCTTTCGGAAAGGGCAGGTCCTTGTAGACGTGCTCCTGGCTGAAGGACCACAGGACGGGGTTGCCGTCAAAGGCTTCAGCGTACTGGCCCAAGAGCATCCGCTTGTACATCGGCGGGTTCTTGGCGTACTGCCGGGCGAGGTCCTCGATGTAGTTGGGCGGCAGGTTGGACCGGTTCTCTTCGGTCTCGATGTGCCAGAACCGGATGACGGTCTTGTCGACGTAGGTCGCCGCTTCCTCCTCCCACTTGGCAATCCAGTGGCGGGGCGACGGAGGGTTGGTGTCGAGGATCAGGCCCTGCTCCCTCAAGAAGCCGCGGTCGTCGCAGTCCTTGGGGTCGGCGCCTTTCCACCGGAGACACGCCAGTGCCAGGTCGACGTCCTCCTTGTCGAACTGGTCGGCCTCGATGAGGACGATGAGACTGGCCTCGAAACCGCGGAAGCGAGTGGCCCTGTGGGAGCTGGTGGGCACACCTGAGAACAGGAGCCAGGAGCAGTACTTGTTGCCCACCGTGTCCAGCCACCGCTCAATCTCGGCCTTGGAGGCTCGAGGGTTCATCTTCATGTACGAGTTGAACAACTCGACAGCCTTTTGGCTGGGGATCCGGAATTGACGGCCGCCCTCGATCTTCTTGAACAGGCTCAGGCCCGTGTCCAGGAAGGCGGTTCCGGAATTGCCGAAGACCAGCTCGAACGTCTCGAGGGTGGTGTCCTGGTTGGCCTGGGCGGTCTTGCGGAGGATGTAGACGCGGGCCCCAGCGTTCTGCCAGCAGTGCTTGAGCACCGTCTCCACGGCGACGCCGGTCGTTTTGCCCGAACCACGGCCGCCGATCAGGACGCGGATTCGGCAGCGGCTCTGGTGGAACTCCGAGACACTCTTCCCTGGCCGATACCAGTCCGCCGGTGCCTTCGTCTCACTCATGGGAAAACGGCCCCCTCTACTATCCGCTCACGGGCGGGGCGGGACCATGCAAGAAACCCGCCGAGGGGGTGAAAAGGGGTTAGTGAATGTGCGTGCCGGTTCAAGGTGTTTTTGAATCAAAAACCCCACCCCATCAGGGCCGCCTATGCTCGGCCAAGACAGAGTGGGGTCGGGGTGGTTGGAACTCGGCACTCCCCAAAATCAGGCAGCGCCTTCAGCCTTTGAAGCCTGCTCGAGCAGACGGTCGAAGGCGAGAACCGCGCCCTTCGAGGCGATCAGGTTCTGGGTCTGTTGTTGGATTTCCTGCTGCAGCTTGCCGATGTTCTGCTCCAGGGCAGCGATGTTCTGGATGACGGCCTCGCGCTCGGCCTTGATGATGTCGACGTTGATCATGTCGGGTTCTGGTGTAGCTGACTTGCCCACGTGTTCAAGTGAAGCGAGTCAGAAAATCAAGCGACGTCCCAGGGCAGGGGAGGCACCACGATGGGCGGGTTGATGGCGCTGGCAATCTGCTGGTCGACCGACGCCTCAGTCGCGTCCTTGTCGATGCCGGCAGCCCAGACCCAAGCCAACACCTGCTCTTCGGTGAGGTCCGGGAACGGGGTGAAGTCCGCAGGGTCGGGGGCGGTGAATGAGGCAGTGCCGTAGCACGTGCCGCTGTAGGATTTGCCGTCTGCCTCTTGGGTGCCTGTGCAGCGCCACGCGGCCGTCACGACTACGTTGTTGAGGTCGCCTTCCGCAGGCTTGACCCACATCTGTTCGATCTTCCAGGTGATCATGTTGGTGCTTGTTTAGGTTACACTGCGGGGATGGCCTGTCTCCAGCTTCCGCCGGAACGGACATACAAAATGTTGTTAGTACTGTCCCAGACCAAAGGCACGCGGCCCGTGTAGGCCGTCGGGTTGCCGGTGGGCGTGCCCGCGCATGACGGGATGTACAGGAACCCGTTGGTCGCGTTGGTGGCCAGGGCGGCCGTGCCGACTACGACGTTGCCGTTGCCATCGACGCGTGCGCGCTCGGTGCCGTTGGTGACGACGGCCATCGTGTCCGCGGCGGCCGACATGAGGCCGGTGTTCTGGTCCGAGGAGAACGAGATGCCTGGTGCGGACGTGGTGCCGTCGGTGGCGCGGATCTGGTGTCCAGACCCCATCGAGATCGGGCCTGAGAACGTCGCCGTTCCATCAGCTGCGATGCGGAGGCGTTCGGTGAGCGTCGCATTAGTTCCAGCTCCACTGACTCCAGAATTGGGTGCGGTTGCCCATTGATGAGTGCCTGTCGCTTGCAGGTAGTAGGCACCCTCCGCGTTCGAGTTTCTGTATTTCCAATTTGTTCCGTCGAAGTAGAGGTTGCTT
>Ga0075471_10000663_pt1 | contig 21080 bp, 10 predicted proteins | sample DEB19_08_DNA_2_FD_74787 | JGI IMG/M metagenome (GOLD analysis project Ga0075471, IMG submission 74787) | Aqueous microbial communities from the Delaware River and Bay under freshwater to marine salinity gradient to study organic matter... | ecosystem: Environmental > Aquatic > Marine > Coastal ... | reverse complement strand
GCGCGAGGAGGTCGGCGGCGAGGGCGGTGTCGCCCGCCTTCACGAGGGATTCGCTCGCGCGCACGGCGGCCGCGCGCACCTGCGGTTCGCCGTCCTTGAACGCCGCGCGCACCAGCGCCGGATCGAGCGCGTCGAGGCCCTCGAGTGTCCACAGGGCGTGGACGCGCGCCAGCGGCGCGGCGGCGGAGCGGGCCATCGTCCGGAGCGCGGGCACGACGGACTTGTCCTGGGCGAGCACGAGCAGCTTCTGCGCGGTGTCGCGCCACCAGCCGTTCGGATGCGCGAGGTGGGCCACCCACTGCGCCGGCGTCTCGTCGAGCATGCGCGGCGACGGGCTGGGCGGCAGGCTGTCGTGCACCAGCCGCCAAATCCGGCCGCGCTGGACCTTGTCAGCCATGGCGTGGGCATCGATCACGCCGCGGAGATAGGCGCCCTTCCGCGTCCAGTTACCCTCCTGGATGATGCCGCGATACATGTCGGTGATGTAGACGGTGCCGTCGGGCGCGTTGGCGAGGTTCACCGGACGGAAGAACGGATCGGCGGAGCGCAGGAACTCGGATCCGGCGTGGGCGTTGCGCAGGGTGGTGACTCCGCCCTTCACCTCGATTTTCGCGCGCCGGATCAGGCGGCCGACGGGCTCGGCGAACAAAAGGTCGCCGCGCAGGTCGGCCGGCAGCCGGTCGCCGCGCACGATCTCGAGACCGGCTGCGGCCGTGATGTGGTTGAGGGTCTTGTCCGCCGGGCGGAAGCGCGGCGTGCCGCCCTGCACGTCGGCGAGGCCGACGAGCGGAAACACCTCCTTGAAGCCGGGCGCGAATTCGTCGCGCAGGCGGAATGCGCCGTAGACGACGGGCTGCTGGAACGCGACCGGCCCGAGCTCCGTCATGGCGTTGACGAACCAAGGCTTGCCGCGGTCGTCCTGGGCGAGGCCCCACTGGCCGCTGTTGGGCGCGGTGGGCTCCTTGATCACGCCGCGCGGCGTCCAGCGGATCCGCTCCGCGTTCATCGTGGTGTAGATCCAGTTGTCGTTCGCCCAGATCAGGCCCGAGGGCTGGTGCTCGAGGTTGGCCGCACGGCGCTCGAAGGCGTGAAACAGCTTCTTCTCGTCCGCCACGCCGTCGCCGTCGGTGTCGCGGTATTCGAGCACGTCGCCCGTATCCGTTTCCTGGATCAGCACGCTGTCGCGCAGCGGCAGGACCATGCGCGGCAGCAGCAGCTGGTCGGCGAAGACCGTGTGCCGGTCGAACCGGCCGTCGCCGCGCGAGGACCAGTGCAGCGAGACGCGGCTGGTCCGCGCCTTCTGGTCGACGCCGTCGGCATCCTGCATGTAGGTGCGCATCTCCGCGACGTAGAGCCGGCCGTTGCCGTCGAAGACACTGATCACGGGCTCGCGGATGTCGGGTTCGGCGAGGACCAGTTCGAGCCGGTAACCGGGCGGGAGCTCGACAAGCTTCGCGCTCTCCGCGGGCGAGAGATAGGGCGGCGGCGCCGGGCGGGCCGGAGACTCGGCCGCGCGCAGGATGGCCGCGCCGCCCGCGAGGGCCGCGACGGCGGCCAGCGACAGGAATTTCATCGTGGGAGAAGTCGGTTGCGGGGCACCACGGGAAGCGGTGGCCGGCCCGGGCGGGCCGGCGGGCGGACGGCACGGACGCCGCGCGCGGGGTCGCGACGGCGGCGTTGGCTCAGGCGAGCTTGAGCCGGCCGGTCGAATCGCCGAACCGCCCGATGCGGGCGCCCCCGACGCGATCCATCATGTTCAGGTATAGGTTGGTGACCGGCTCGTCGTTGAACTTCGTGTAGGCGCCGGGTTTCAACGCGCCGCCCGCATGGCCGGCGAGGATGATCGGCAGGTTGCCGTGGGTGTGCCGGTTGCCGTCGGCGTTGCCGCTGCCGTAGACGATCTGCGAGTTGTGCAGCAGGGAGTTGCCGTCGATGTCCTTCGTCGCCGCCATCTTCTCGAGGAAGTAGGCCAGCTGCGTGACATACCAGCGGTCGATCTTCTCGACCTTGTCGATCCAGTCCTGCTTTCCGCCGTGGTGCGAGAGGTTGTGGTGGCCGTCGTTGACGCCGATCTCGGCGAACTCGCGGTTGTTGCCGTCGCCCGCGATCATGAAGGTCGCGACGCGCGTGTTGTCGGTGAGGAACGCCAGGTGGAGCATGTCGAACATGAGCCGCACGTAGTCCGTGTAGCTGCCGGGGATCCCGGCCTCCGGGGCGTCGACGTTGGGCTGCGGGCGGCCGGCGCGCGCCTGCTCCGCGGCCTGGATGCGCAGCTCGATGTCGCGCACGCTGGTGAAGTATTCGTCGATCTTGTCGCGGTCGCGGCCGTTGAGCTCGCCCGCGAGGCTCCGCATGTCGCTCTGGATGAAATCGAGCACCGAGCGCTTCTGCTGCTGGCGCACGAGGAGGTTCTGCGCGCGCTCCTTCGGGGTGCCGGCGCCGAACATCCGCTCGAACAGCATCCTCGGATTGACCTCCGGCGTGAGCGGCGTCGTCGGCGAGCTCCAGGCGAGGTTGTGCTGGTAGACGCAGGCGTAGTCGGTGTCGCAGGTGCCGACGTTCAGGATGGTGTCGCAGGAGAGCTCGAGCGAGCGGAAGGGCGTGGCGAGGCCGATCTGCTGCGCCATGACCTGGTCGGCCGAGACGCCGGCGCGGAAATCGGCGCCGTTGGTCTTCTTGATGCGCACGCCGGTCAGAAACACGCCGTTGGCACGCGCGTGGTCGCCGCCGCCGTCGGCACCGCCGTTGGCGCAGAGCGCGGTGAGGCCGCCGAGCAGCTGCAGGTGCTGGCGCACGCCGGCCAGCGGCTCGAGGGTGCGGTTGAGCGCGAAGTTGGCGCCCGTCTCCGTCGGCCACCAGGCGGACGGGATCGCGCCGTTGGGAAAATACAGGAACGCAGTGCGCAGCGGCGCGCCGGTCGCCGTGGTCGCCGGCGCCGCGGCCGCGCCGGCGGCGGGCGTCGCGGCGAACAGGCGGCCGGGGAGCGATTCGAGGGCGGGCAGCGTGAGGCAGAGTCCGGCGTTGCGGAGGAAGCGGCGGCGGCTCAGGGCCGGGCTGGCTTCGGGGCCGAGGCGGGGAAACGGATTTTTCATGGGGCGGAAGCGGCGGGGGTGGGAGCGGAAGGTTTGCTGTCGTGGCTGGCGTTGGCGGCGATCCGGCGCTGTTGGAACGCCGGGGACTCCAGCAGCCCGAAGAGAAGGGTCGAGAAACGGCCCCGGTCGCGGTCGAGGGAGCCCACGATCGCGTCGACCGTCGACACGTCGTAATACTCCACGCCGCGGCCGAGCAGGTAGGTGAGCATCTTTTCCGTCAGCGTGCGGTAGAACTCGATGCGGTGGGTCTCGGTGAGGGCGCGCTTGAGGTCGCGCACGCCGGAGAATTTCTCGCCGGTGGCGAGCTCGCCCGACGGGTCGATGGGCTGGCCGGCTTCGTGGGTGCGGGACCGGCCGAAGGCGTTGAACTTCTCCATCGCGAGCCCGAGCGGGTCCATGCGGGCGTGGCACGAGGCGCACTTCGGATCGGCGCGATGGAGCGCGAGCAGGTCGCGTTGGGTGAGTTTCTTGTCCTCCGCCTTCGGCGAGGCGTCCTCGAGGGCGGGCACGTCGGGCGGCGGCGGCGCGGGCGGCGCGCCGAGGATGTTTTCGAGGATCCACTTGCCGCGTTTCACGGGCGAGGTGCGCGTGGGATTCGAGGTCACGGTGAGCACGCTGCCCATCGTCAGCACGCCGCCGCGCACGCTGTCGGCGGGCAATTCCACGCGGCGCAGGCCGTTCCCCTTGACGTTCGGGATGCCGTAGACCGCCGCGAGCGGCTCGTTGACGAAGGTGTAGTTGCTGTCGAGCAGCTCGAGCACGCTGCGATCGCCGTCCACGACGTGGTGAAAATAGGCCTCCGCCTCCGCCTTCATCGCCTCGCGGATCTCGATCGTGAGCACGGTGCCGGGCGTGGGGCGGCGGCGGCCGAAACCACCGAAGCCGCCGAAACCGCGGCCGGGGACGGCGCCGGGGGCGCCGGGCGCACCGGGGCCGCGACCGGCGAATCCGGGCGGCGCGCCCGCACCGGGAGGCGCTCCGCCCGGAGGGAACCCGGGCGGCAGCCCCTGCGCGAGGGCCGGTGCGCCGCCGGCCGGGGCTCCGGGCGGCACCGCCGCGCCCGCGGGCGCGTTGCCCGGCGGTGTCGGCGGCGTCTCGGCGGCCATGACGACTTCGGAATTGATCGGGACATCGAGCACGCCGCGCGACTGCAGCCACTGGCCGGCGAAGTTTTCCGACAGCGCCTTGGCCTTGGGATCGGCGAGCATGCGTTGCACCTGCGCGCGGAAATTGGCGCGCAGCTCGCCGCGCGCCGCGAGGCCGAGCAGCGTGTCGTCGGGCATCGAGGACCAGAGCGCGTAGGAGAGGCGCGAGGCGAGGGAGTATTCGTCGAGCGGCGCGGCGGTTTCCCCGGGCTTGGGCGTCTCGGTGCGCTCGAGGTGAAACAGGAAGCGCGGCGAGGCCAGCACGGCGGCGATCGCCTGCGCGACGCCTTTCTCGAAGGTGTTGCCCGGGACGTTGTAGGTGAGCTCGGCGAGCTGGACGAGCTGGTCGACCTTCGCGGCCTCGACGGGCCGGCGGTAGGCCTTCTCCACGAAGCGCGCGAGCACCTCGCGGGCGTAGACGCGGCGTTCGGCGGCGTCCTCGGGCGGCCGGTCCCGGGTGTAGAAGCGCCGGTAGTTCGGGTGGTGCTCCCATTGCTCGCGGGCCAGCGGGCCCTCGAGGGTCACCCAGAGGACGCGATACTCCATCTTGGTGCGCAGCGGCTGCAGATCGGGATCGACCGGCTCGATCGACACCGACAGCTCGTGCTCGCCGGGCTCCCACTGCACGACGCGTTCGTCGGTGAGGTAGTCGGCGTCGGCCCATTTGTAGACGGAGCCGAGGATCTCCTTGCCGTCGACGGTCCAGGAGACCTTGGCCCGCTGCGGGTCGACGGGCATCGCCTCCCCGTCGATCTTGGTGTTCAGGATCAGCCGGTATTCGCCGGCTTTCTTGATCTGGTATTTGTGCGTCGCGCGGCGCGCCTGGTAGTAGGACATGCGCGCGGCGTTCTGCGTCCCGTCGGCTGTCTTGAAGTCGTCGCCCACGGTCATGCGCGAGGACATGACGTAGGTGTCGAGCGGCACGCCCTGGTTCACGGCAGCCATCGCGGCCTCGAGAAATTTCTCCATCCGCATCGGCGAGATGCTCATCACGTCGCCGATGTTGTCGAAGCCGTAGCCGACGTCGTCGGGGGGCAGCAGCGCCTCGGCGTTGAAATCGACGCCGATCAGGTCACGCAGGGTGTTGCGATATTCTGTGCGGTTGAGCCGCCGCAGCGTCACGCGGCCGGGATCGGGTCGCGCCGGGTCGAGCCCGAAGGCCCCGCCGACGATCCACTGCTCGAGCGTGCGCTGCTCGTCGGCCGTGAGCGGGGTCTCGCCCGGAGGCGGCATCATCTGCGAGCGCGTGTTGCGCAGCACCTTCAGCCAGAGCTCGGGGTTGCGGGTGATGTGCTCCTTCGCCGTGAGTTCGTCGAAGGCGAGTCCGCCCTTCTTCATGCCGTCGCCGTGGCAATCGTAACACCGCGCCTTCAGCACCGGCGCGATGGTCTGTTTGAATTGGGCGAGCATGCGCTCGTCGTCGGCCGCGCGTGCCGGAGAGCCGGACAGCACGGCCGCGACGCCGGAGGTCGCGAGCAGGGAAAGAAGAGATCTCACGTTCGTGGGGTGGGGTAACCGGGTCATGGCGACGCGCGCCAGACGCACCGGAGCGGAAAGTGCGACGCGCGTAGTGCCACCGAAAAGCACGAATAAGGCATACCCGAACCTATGGCCGCGGTCATAGTCACCGCCGGCGCGGGTCCCGAACCCCGGATGCGCCGCGTTCACTCCGCCTGCCGCGGCGGCGCCGGACACTATGCCTTAAGCAATACCACCGCATTAAACCAATGTCGGTTTGATCGCGGGCGCCGCGCCGCGCCTTGTCGGGGCATCCCCACCAGCTCCGCGTGCACGTCCCCCGCGCGCGTCACCCCACCGACGGTCTTCCGGCGTTCCCGTGCGCCGGACGCCCGGCCGCTTTCGACCCCCATACTCCATGAGCCACATCCCCAACCGGGCGGCCGTCCTCCGCCGCACCTGCATCGCCGTCGCCTTGGGCGCCGTCTCCACCACACTGGCCGTCGCGCAAACCGCCACGCCGAACGCCGATCCCGCCGCCCTGGCGAAATACGACGCGAACAAGAACGGCCGCCTCGACCCCGAGGAACTGGCCCAACAGGCGGCCGACCAATCCGGCGATGCCGGCCGGATCGTGCTCACGCCGTTCGAGGTGAACACCACCAAGGACCGCGGCTACGCCGCCGGTAACACCCTCTCCGGCGGCCGCGTCGACACGCCGCTCGCCCTCACGCCCGGCTCGATCTCGGTCATGACGCGCGAGTTCATGGACGACTTCAACATCACCAACATGAACGACGCCGGCAGCTGGATGATCGGCGTCGACCTGGGCACGGCCGTGCCGAATTCCAACCCGACCTCGGAGAGCGTCTACCAGAACATCATCCGCGGCGCCCCCTCGACCGACAATTTCCCGACCCGCAACGGCACGATCATGTTCGGCGCCGCCGACAGCTACTTCACCGAACGCTTCGAGTTTCAACGGGGACCGGACACCGCGATGTTCGGCGACGGCGGCCCCGGCGGGCGGCAGGGCAGCTCGAGCAAACGGGCGAATCTCAATCGCAGGGCGACCTCGCTCAGTCTCCAGGCCGACTCCTGGAACGGCTATCGCCACACCTTTGACCACAACCAGGGTTGGGGCCGGTTTGCGGTGCGCCTCAACGCCCTCGCCCAAAACGCCCCCGGCTACCAGAGCGGCATGAACAAGCTCAAGAAGGCTTGGGCCGTCGCCACCACGACGAAGGTGTCCAAGAATACCGCCGTGTATGCATCCTTCGAGCGCATGGACGACTGGAACAACCTCTGGTCGATCACCAACGGGGATGCCCAGCTCGCCTGGGACGGTGCCACCGTCAATCTCGACAATCTCACCGCGCTGACCACCGCCCAGCTCAACGCCGCGGGTCTTGATTTCAACCGCGTCTTCAACGGCAACGCGGCGCAGATGTATGTCTACAACTATGCGACGCGGGATCTGCAGGACTACGGCGGCAACAACTACCGCACCCGCGCCGCCATCGCCAACCTGCGCATCCCCTACCTCGGCAACCCGTATCTGAAGGCCATCCCGTCGCGCCGCCCGCCCATCCCCGGCATCGACAAGCGGTTCAGCTTTGCGCCGAAGGACAACATCGCGGCCCGCGACATGGACTGGCTCGAACTCGCGGTGGAGCAGCGCGTCGGCGACGTGTTCCTGCAGGGCAAATACACGAGGAACAATTTCGACAACAACACGATCTGGTCGAACACCAGCCCCAACAACTACCTGATCGACGTGAACCTCCGGCAGCCCAACGGGCAGATCAACCCGAAGTATCTGCGCCCGTTCACCGACGTGGAGCAGAACAACCTCTACAGCCAGGACGCGATCGAGGAGTATTCGCTCACGGGATCGTATCGCTTCACCAAGCCGCGCCTCTGGGACTACAAGCAGCTGTTCAGCGTCAACGCCAGCACCCGCGAGACCAACTCCGAGAACACCACCCGCGCCTGGCGCCGCGCGGACAATCCGGCCAACGCCGATCCCTACAACAACGCGAACCGGCTCTTTTACCGCGTCTATTGGGATGATCCGCGCGCCGACCTCGCCCCGATCTTCACGGATCCGAACAAATCGCTCGGCGTCGGCAAATGGGTCTACGTCAGCGGCGTCGGCGGCGCGGTCAACGGCACCTCCGGCGGCATCGTCAAGCGGACCCTCGATCACTACGGCGTGACCTCGCAGAGCACCTTCTTCAACGATCGGGTTTCGATCACCGGCAGCGTCAGCGTCGACAAGGTCGGCGTCGACCTGCTCTCCCCGATCGCCGCCGGGCTGGCCGGCACCAACGGCGCGCCCAACTTCGGGACGATCCTCGGCTACAACGGCGTCGCCGGCGCCCACTACAAGCGCGTCGAACGCGTCCGCTCCTCCGCGCTCGGCACGGTGTTCTATCCCTTCAACTTCAAGCACGAGGGCGCCCTGAAGACCTTCCTCTCCCCCATCGGTTTTGTCTTCAACTTCGCCGAGAACAACCAGCCGCCCAGCACCGGCGCGCCCGCCCCGCTCATCGACGGCAGCCAACCCCCGCTCACGCATTCGCGCACCAAGGACTTCGGCCTGCGCTACTCGGTGCCGGGCGGCAAAGCCTACCTGACCGTCTCGCACTACCGCACCGACCAGATCGACATCCCGTCGGCCTTCGGCAGCCGCACCGACATCCAGAATCTCTGGCTGGCCCTCGGCTACACCGACCTCGCCAAGACGACCGGGTTTAACTTCTCCGATCCCAGCTCCCGCCGCCTCGAAGGCTGGGAGGTGGAGCTGACGGCCAATCCCACCCGCAACATCACGCTCTCCGCCAACTACTCGCACCCGATCGTCTACCTCGTGCGCGAGAGCGAGGACCGCAAGGCCTACGTCGCGGCCAATATGGCGGAATGGAAGGCCGGCGTCGGCGACCCCAACACCGGCGCGGGCGCCGTGGGCCGGGGCCCGCTCGGCATCCAATCCGGCGCGGCGGGTTCAAACGGCACCGTCCAATCCGCCCTCACCAGCATCCAGAACAGCCTCGACGGCCTCACGACCGGGACCCTGCAGGACGGCTCCGAGCGCCATCGTATGAACTTCAACGCGCGCTATCGCTTCACCGACGGCACGCTGCGGGGCTTGGGCCTCGTGGCGGGCGTGCAGTATCGCGGGCACATCAAGAGCGGCAGCCGCGACGCGCGCATCAAATTCGGCCTGCCCGACTCCGCGACCCCGACGGCGACGCAAAACACCCAGGCCGCGTTCGACTACCTTTGGACGGACGGCTACTGGAAGAACACGATCACCGTCGGCGCCAACTATTCCCGCCGGATCGGGAAGCAAAATTGGCGCTTCCAGCTCAACGTCACCAACCTGCTGGACGTGCTCGACCCGATCTGGGGCCGCAGCGGCATCGGTAACGCCGCCTACTTCACGGTCGCTGAAAACGCGCTGAATGCCGGCAACAAGCGCACGCAGTTCCTCTACAGCTTCACCAATCCCGATCCGCGTAAGATCACGCTCACGACCAGCGTGAGCTTCTGATGCGCCCGCCGCCGCGGCCGGCGAAAATCCGGCCGCGGCTACTTCGTCGGTCTCACTCGCCCTGGCGAGCCGCGGATCTGCCTGACCCGCGGCTCGCCCGCTCTCCGTCTCCCTTCATGAACCTTGCTCCCCGCCTCTCTGCCGGTGTCGCCGTGCTGGCCGCCGCGATCACCACGTACGCAATCGCCCAAACCGCCCCCGCCCCATCCGCCAGCCCCGCGCGCGGCGGTCGCGGTCCCGGCGTCGAAGCGAGCGTCGTCTCCGCCGCCCGCTCGCCGGAGGTCAACGCCGACGGCACCATCACCTTCCGCCTCGTCGCGCCCAACGCGAAAACCGTCCGCATTTTGACCGACTTTCCCAAGCTAGGCGACGTGCCCGTCAACGGCGCCGCCGGTTTCGACATGACGAAGAACGACGCGGGCGTGTGGTCCTACACGTCGCCGAAACTCGCGCCGAGCTACTACCAATACTGGTTCGTGATGGACGGCACCGTGCTGCCCGATCCGCAGAACACCTTCGTGCGTCCCGCCTCCGGCGTCTACAAGAGCGTCGTCGCCCTCCCCGGCAAAGACGCCGAGTGGATGATGTTCCGCGATGTGCCGCACGGAAACCTGACCGAGCACCACTATCTCAACCCGGAAAACAAGACCGCCCGCCGCGTCGTGATCTACACGCCGCCCGACTACGCCACGAGCGGCCAGCGCTACCCCGTCATCTACCTGCTCCACGGCGCCAACGACTACGAGCGCGGTTGGACGCAAACCGGAATGGCCAACACCATCATGGATAATCTCATCGCCGACGGCAAAGCCGTCCCCGCGATCATCGTGATGCCGTTCGGCCACGACACCACGGGCTCGACCGGCAAGCTGCCCGAGGTGCGCGCCCTCCAGGCCTCCCTCGGTTACACGCCGCCCGCGCGCAGCCCCGGCGGTCCGCCCGCCGCCGGCGCGGCCCCGGGAGCCGGCGCACCGGGCGGTCGCGGACCGGCCCCCGTCAACCCGAGCTACATGGAGAAAGACCTGCTCGGCTACGTCATCCCCTACGTCGAACGCGAATTCCGCGTCATCAAAGACAAGAAGGCGCGCGCCATCATGGGCTACTCGATGGGCGGCGGCCACAGCACCACCATCGGCTTCCGCCACCCGGAGCTGTTCTCCGTCGTCGGCGGCTTCAGCGGCTACAGCCGGCCGGCCGCCGAGCCGCTGCTCGCCGATCCGGCGAAAGCCAACCGGGACTACACGCTGATCTTCATCGGCACGGGCACCGAGGACAACGCCCTCACCGGCGGCCGCGCGCTCCACGCCGCCTTCACCGAGAAAGGTGTGAAACACGATTGGCGCGAAGATCCCGGCTACGGCCACGACTATCAGATTTGGCGCATCTATCTCCGCGATCTCGCCGTCAGGATGTTTCGCGAATGATCCGCCCTGTCCTCCCGCCGACCGCTCAAACGCCCACCCGTCCCGCGCCGGAGGGCGCACGCCCCGGCGCGGCGCGCGGACTTTGCCGCCGATCCGCCCGCGGCCGACTCGCCGCCGGCGCATGGGGCCTCGTGGCGCTGCTCGCGGCGCCGGCGGCGCTGCGTGCCGCGATTCCGACCGAGGCCGCGGCCTTCATCGAGAAACACTGCGCCAGCTGCCACAACGAGACCGACAAGGAGCAGGGCCTCGACCTCACCGGCCTCGCCTTCGCTCCCGGTGATCCGGCGAACTTCGCCCTCTGGGTCAAGGTGCACGATCGCGTGCAGGCCGGCGAAATGCCGCCGAAAAAGAAACCGCGGCCTCCGGCGGGCGAACTTGCGACGTTTGTGCAGACGATGGCGGCGTCGTTGTCAACCGCCGAGCAGGCCGCGCTCGCCCGCGACGGCCGCGCGCTGCACCGGCGGCTCAACCGCTACGAATACGAAAACGCGCTGCGCGACCTCCTGCACCTCCCGTGGGCGCAGGTGAAGGACAAGCTCCCCCTCGACGGCGAACGCCACGGCTACAACAAGAGCGGCGAAGCGCTCGATGTTTCCTTCGTGCAGATCGAGCGCTACCTCGGCGCGGCGGACTACGCCCTGCGCCAGGCCATGGCCGCCGCCTTCGAACGCCCGGCCGCCGCCACCCGCCGCATCTACGCGCGCGACGCCTTCGGCACCTTCTCCTACTGGCCGCGCGAGAACGGCACGCTGCCCGACCGGCTCGCGTTTCCCGTGTTGGCTTCCCGCGCCCAGCCCGACGTCCGCGCCGGCCGCGCGCCCAACACCACGCCCGAGACGCGCGAGCGCGAGGCCGTCGGCAAGGTCGCGAGCATCTTCAGCGACTCCGGCGCCTACAACTGGGGCTTCGTCGCGCCGACTCCGGGGCGCTATCGCATCCGCCTCAAGGGCTACAGCATCTGGGTCAGCGGCGGCGGCATTGGCCGCTGGTTCTACGAGGGCCAGGGCGCCGAAAAGGCCCCGGTCTACTGGCTGCCCGTGTGGCATCGCCCCAACGCCGACGAGATCTGGCCCGGTCGCAGCGACGAGCCCATCGGCTTCTACGCGCAGAGTGCCGGGCAGACCCGCCCGCTCGGCGCCGTCGACTTCACCCGCACCCCGTCTGTCGGCGAGATCGAGGCCACCTTGGCCGCGGGCGAGTCCGTGCGCACCGACGGCATGCGGCTCTTCCGCACGCGGGTAAACGGCACCGACGAGCAATACGTCAATCCGCTCGCCACGCCCGAAGGCATGCCCGGCTACGCCGTGCAGTGGCTCGAGGTCGAGGGCCCGCTCGCCGACGACTCGGCCGTCGCCGGCTACCGGCTGCTGTTCGGCGACCTGCCGATGCGACGCCTCGCCGCCGGTCAGCCCGGCGGCGTGCCGCTCGACGGCATCGGTTTCGGCGCGGCGCCGAACGGGCGCAGCGGACCTGGCGCCGGTCCCGGTCCCGGCCGCGGCGGCGGCGGACGCGGGCCCGGCGGTTTCGGCGGCCGCGGCGGCCCCGCTCCGGCCGTGCTCGTCGAAATCGATTCCCCGGATCCGTCGGCCGACGCCGACCGCCTGCTGCACCGCTTCGCGTCGACGGTTTTCCGCCGCCCGGTGCGCGACCTCGAACTGAAGGGCTTCCGCGCGCTCTTCGACCGCGAGTTCGCGCTCGGCTCCGGTTTCGCCCGCGCGATGCTCACCGCCTACACCGGTATTCTTGCCGCGCCGGGTTTCGTCTTCCTCGAGGAGCCGGCCGGCCGGCTCGACGCCGCCGCCCTCGCCACGCGCCTCGCGCTCTTCCTCTGGAACTCGACGCCCGATCCCGCGCTTCGTGCGCGCGCGGCCAGCGGCGAACTGCTGCGCCCGGACGTGCTCCGCGCCGAGACCGAGCGCTTGCTCGCCGATCCGAGGTCCGACCGCTTCATCGAAGCCTTCACCGACTACTGGCTCGACCTGCGCAAGATCGACGACAACTCGCCGTCCTCGACGATCTACAACGACTACGAACTCGACGACCCGCTCAAGCTCGCCGCCGTCGACGAGACGCGGCTCTTCGTCGCCGACCTCGCGCGTCGCGACCTGCCTGCGCGCTCCATCGTGTCCGCCGACTTCACGTTCCTCAACGAGCGCCTCGCGCGCCACTACGGCATCGACGGCGTCCGCGGCGTGGCGATGCGCCGCGTCGCGCTCCCGCCCGGCAGCGATCGCGGCGGCCTGATGACGATGGCGAGCATCCTGAAAGTCACCGCCAACGGCACGACCACCTCGCCCGTGTTGCGCGGCCACTGGATCACCTCGCGCATCATGGGGCTCGAAACCGCCCCGCCCCCGGCCGGCGTGAAGGCGGTCGAGCCCGACATCCGCGGCGCCGTCACGATCCGGCAGCAACTGGAGAAACACCGCGCCGACGTTTCCTGCGCCTCCTGCCACGTCAAGATGGACCCGCCCGGTTTCGCGCTGGAGAGCTACGACGTGATGGGCGGCTTCCGCGACCGCTACCGCGCCGTCTCGGAGCACGTGAAACCGCAGGCCGGCTACGGCATGAACGGCCAGGCCTTCGCGTTTCACTTCGGTCCGCCGGTCGATGCCGCGGGCGAATTGCCGGACGGGCGGGCCTTCCGCGAGGTGCGCGAGTTCAAACACCTCGTCGCGCAGGACGAGCGCGCCCTCGCCCGCCACCTCGCCGGCCAGCTAATCCTCTACGCCACGGGCGCGCCGGTCGCGTTTTCGGAGCGAGCCGCCCTCGACCGCCTCGTCGCCCGAACCGCCGCCGGCGGACACGGCGTGCGCGCGCTGTTGCACGAGGTCGTGCAGAGCGAATTCTTCCGGACGAAGTGACCGCCCCGCCCCCGCCATGACCCAGCCCGCTCCCGCCGCCCCCTACGTCGCCACCCGCCGCGCCCTCTCGCGCCGCCACTTCCTCCGCGGCGCCGGCGTTGCCCTCTCGCTGCCGCTGCTCGACGCGATGCTGCCGCCGCTCGCGCGTGCGCGCGCCGCCGTGCCGCCGACGGCCCCCGGTGTGAAACCGCGCCGCATGTTCGGCATCTGCAACAATCTCGGCCTGCGGCCGGACCTGTTTTTCCCGCGCGACAGCGGCCGCGGCTACACGCCCTCGCCCTACCTGCAGCTGCTGCAGGAGCACCGCGCGGACTTCACGATCTTCAGCGGCGTCTCCCACCCCAATGTCGACGGCGGCCATCCCTCCGACATCAGTTTCCTCACCGCCGCACCGCACCCGGCCAGCAGCTCCTTCCGCAACACCGTCTCGCTCGACCAGCACATCGCGGAGCGGATCGGCACGCTGACGCGGTTCCCGTCGCTCGCGCTCGCCGTCAACGGCGGCGCCCGCGGCCTCTCGTGGACCGGAACGGGCGTGGCCATCCCGCCCGAAGGCCGCGCCTCCGACGTGTTCAACCGCCTCTTCCTGCAGGGCACGCCGGAGCAGGTGCAGGCCCAGATCCGCCAGCTCGACCGCGGTCGCAGCATCCTCGATACGCTCGCGGAGCAGGCCGGCGCACTGCAGCGCGACCTCGGCGCCCGCGACCGCAGCCGCCTCGACCAATACCTCACGAGCGTCCGCGACCTCGAGCACCGGCTGCAGGAATCGCGCGGCTGGGAAAACAAGCCGAAGCCCGTCGTCAAGGTCCCCGCCCCCGTCGATCCGGCCAACCCGGCGCAATACATGGACAAGGTGAAGGTCATGTATGACCTCGTGCGCCTCGCCTTCGAGACCGACTCCACCCGCGCCGTCACGCTCATGCTCAACAGCGTCGGCACGCCCGTGGTGACCATCGCGGGCGAGACCATCACCGACAGCTACCACAACCTCTCGCACCACGGGAAAGCCGACGAGAAGCTCGCCCAGCTCCGCACCCTCGACGAGGCGCACATGAAACTCCTCGCCGGCCTCTTCCGCGACCTGAAGGCCGTGCGCGAGGGCGAGGACACCCTGCTCGACCGCACGATGATCCTCTACGGCTCCAACCTCGGCGACGCCAACGCCCACTCGACCACCAACATGCCGACGCTCTTCGCCGGCGGCGGCTTCCGCCACGGCCAGCACCTCGCGCTGGGCAAGGACGGCGACTACCCGCTCCCCAATCTCTTCGTCTCGATGCTTCAGCGGATGGGCCTCGAGGAGACGAAATTCGCCTCGTCCACCGGCACCATGCGCGGACTCGAGCCGGTCTGACATGCGACGCGTGCTGCTCTTCTTGCTCGCCGCCGCGGCCGCCCGCGCCGCCAACGAGGTTGTCGTCGACTTCGAGGCCGCGACCATCGGCAAACCGGTGCCGACCTGGACGGAAAAGGCCGTGAGCTTCGCGCTCGCCGAGCCGCCGCGCACGAGCAAGGCCGTCGGACGCGTGATGTTTTTTCCCCACCTCGCCTCCAACCGCAAAGGCCTGCTCAACGCCATGGCCAACGAACAGGCGATCCCGGTGCGCGCCACGTTCCCCGGCCCCGTCACTTCGGTCTCCGTCGTGTTCTGGGCCTCCACCGGCTGCCCGGCCAAACTGACGGCCTTTGATCGCCAGGGCCAGGTGGTGGACACCGCGGGCCTGCCGGCCGCGCCCGCGCGCCAGGCCCCGGGCGAGCCCGTGCCGACCTTCGAGCTGCGGGTTCAGGGCAAGGCGATCGCCTACGTCGAGTTCAGCGGCCCGCGCAACGGCGAGTTCCTCGCCGCCGACGAGCTGCGCTTCCGCCCGGAGTAGTCCGCGCCCGCCGCGGCGATCGCCGGGCGCCCCGCGCCGGGACGCCCGTCCTTTGGCACCGGATCCGACGATCCGAAATCCGCCGGTATGACGAAAGCCATAGTCGCGTGTAGGACCAATGGAGGTTTGAAGCCTCCGTCCGCCGCGCCGCCCCTCACTCCCGCGTCCGCGGATCGCCGGTCGCGCTACCCCTCGCCGCACGTTTCACCCCGTCAGCCTATCGCTCCCTTGAATACCCCCGCCCGCCTACCGCGCCTCCCGCGATCCGGTTCGACCGGTCCCGGCACCGTTCACCGCCGCCCCGCCCGCCTCGCCGTGCCTGAGACCGCGGCCCACCACGAAGGACGGCTCCGGCCGGCGCGCGCGTGAGCACCCCGGGTTCGAACTCCGCCCCGCAGTCGCCCGCTCCAGGCGCCACTCCGGGCAAACCCGCCGCCTCCGGCCCCGCGGGCACGCCCGCGTCCGAAGGGCTGAAAAAAACCGAATACATCGGCTACGCGCTCGGCGACACCGCCTCCAATTTCTTTTTCCAGACCTTCAATATCTTCCTCACGTATTACTACATCGACGTGTGGGGGATCCCGGCGACCGCGCTGCTGTGGCTGATTCCGCTCGTGCGGGCGTTCGGCGCCTTCGACGACGTGATCATGGGGCTCATCGCCGACCGCACGAACACGCGCTGGGGCAAGTTCCGCCCCTACCTGCTCTTCGGCGCGGTGCCCTACGGCATCTCCGGCTACCTCATGTTCGCCGGGCCGGACTTCGGCCCCAACGGCAAGATCGCCTACGCCGCGGTCACCTACGCGCTGATGATGGTGAGCTACACCGTGATCAACGTGCCGTATTCCGCGATGCTCGGCGTCATCAGCCCGTCGCCGCGCACCCGCACGGTCGCCTCGACCTGCCGGTTCGTCGGCGCGTTCGGCGCCGCCTTCCTCATCTCGCTGTTCGTCCGCCCGCTCGTGAAATACCTCGGCGACGGCAACGAGACCCGCGGCTTCCAGCTCACGATGGCGATCTTCGCGGTCGTCTCGGTCGTGCTGATTCTCATCACCTTCGCCACCACCAAGGAACGCGTCGCCCCGCCGCCGCAGCAAAAGACCAACGCCCGCGAGGAACTCGGCGAACTGTTCCGCAACTGGCCGTGGGTCGTGCTGCTCGTGACGTCGGTCTTCTCCAACGCCTTCGCCGCCCTCCGCTCGGGCAGCACGATCTTCTATTTCAAATACGTCCAGGGCTACGACTCGACGCCCGTCTTCTGGACCCTCGACCGCACCACCCTGTTTCTCACCAGCGGTGCCCTCGGCCTCGTGCTCGGCACGATCTGCCTCGGTCCGATCGCGCGCAAGGTGGATAAGAAATACTACGCCGCCGCGCTGAGCGCCGTCACCGGCATCTGTTTCCTCGTCTTCTACTTCATCCCGAAGGGCCAGTTCGGCCTCATGGTCGCGGTTAACACCCTTGCGTATTTCTGCGCCGGCCCGACCTCCGCCCTCACCTGGGCGCTCTACGGCGACGTCGCCGACTACGGCGAGGTGAAATACGGCCGCCGGTCCACCGGCCTCATCTACTCCGCGTCGCTCTTCTCGATCAAAGCGGGGGTGCTCGTCGGCGGGTTCCTCGTGCCGCTCTTTCTCGCGCAGTTCGGCTACGAGAAGGGCGCCGCCGTCCAGACCGAGCGCGCGCTCTACGGCATCGCCATCGCCTTCTCTATCGCCCCGGCCCTCTTCGCCCTGCTGAAGGCGGTGGCGCTGCTCATCTATCCGCTCGACCAGAAACGGGTCGACGAACTCGAGCGCGAGCTCGCCGCCCGCCGCGCCGCCGTCCCGGCTTCCCCGTCCGCATGACCATCCGCAATCCCATCCTGCGGGGCTTCAATCCCGACCCCTCCATCGTCCGCGTCGGCGACGACTACTACATCGCGACCTCCACCTTCGAGTGGTATCCCGGTGTGCAGATCCACCACTCGCGCGACCTCGTGCACTGGCGGCTGTGCACCCGCCCCCTCTCGCGCGCGAGCCAGCTCAACATGCTCGGCGACGCCGACTCCTGCGGCATCTGGGCGCCCTGCCTCACGCACGCCGACGGCCGCTTCTGGCTCATCTTCACCGACGTGAAACGCTTCGGCCGCAGCACGGCCGCCGGCGCCAGCGGCGCGTCGATGCGCGATTTCCACAACTACCTCGTCACCGCCGACCGCATCGACGGCGAGTGGAGCGACGCGATCTACCTCAACTCGAGCGGCTTCGACCCCTCGCTCTTTCACGACGACGACGGCCGGAAATACCTGCTCAACATGCTCTGGGATCACCGGGCCGGCCGCAATCGCTTCGGCGGCATCGTGCTCCAGGAATACTCCGCGACGGAGCGTCGCCTCGTCGGCCCGCGCGAGAACATTTTCCTCGGCACCGCCCTCGGCTTCACCGAGGCCCCGCACCTCTACAAGCGCGACGGCTGGTATTACCTGCTCACCGCCGAAGGCGGCACCGGTTGGGGCCACGCCGTGACGCTCGCGCGGTCGCGAAATCTGCGCGGCCCCTACGAGCTGCACCCGGGCACGCCCATTCTCACCGCGCGGGACCGGCCCGACGCCGCGCTCCAGCGCACCGGCCACGCCGACCTCGTCGAGACGCCGGATGGCAAAACTTACATGGTCTATCTCTGCGGCCGACCCCTGCCCAACCGCGGGCGCTGCACCCTCGGCCGCGAAACCGCGATCCAGGAGATGCGCTGGGACGCCGACGGCTGGCTGCGCACGACCGACGGCCTCGGCCTGCCGCACGCCGAGACGCCCGCGCCCGCCCTGCCGCCGCATCCCTTTCCCGCGCGCCCGCCGCGCGAGGACTTCGACGAACCGCTCCTGCCGCCCGATTTCCAATGGCTGCGCTCCCCGTGGCCCGACGAGCTCTTCTCGCTCACCGCGCGGCGCGGCTGCCTGCGCCTCCACGGCCGCGAGTCCCTCGGCAGCCTTTTCCGGCAGGCGCTCGTCGCCCGCCGCCTCCAGGCCCACTGCTGCAGCGTGTCGACGCTTCTAGAGTTCGAGCCCGAACATTTCCAGCAGAGCGCCGGGCTCGTCTGCTACTACAACAGCACCAAGTTCCACTACCTCTTCGTCTCGCACGACGAGACGGTCGGGAAACACCTGCGCGTGATGACCTGCACGCCCGACTCGCCGCAGGCGGATTCCTTCACGCCGCCCGTCGCGGTGCCGGCCGGCGCGCGCCTCGAGCTGCGCGCCGAGATCGACTGCGAGCGCCTGCTGTTCGCGTATCGCGTCGAAGGCCGCGGCGACGCCTGGCAGTGGCTGCCCCAGGTCTTCGACGCCAGCATCCTCTCCGACGAAGCCACCGCGCCGGGCCAGCCCAACTTCACCGGCGCCTTCGTCGGCGTCGCCTGCCAGGACACCTCCGGCGCCGGCCGCCACGCCGACTTCGACTGGTTCGAATACCGCGAACGCGACCTCATCCCCACGTTTTCCACCCCGACCTCCCGTCCCACGCCATGATCCGACTCACCGCCACCGCTGCCGGTCTCTTTCTCGAAAAGGACGCGCGCCTCGTGCGCGCCCTCGGCGACTTCACGCTCGACCGGCTGTTCTGCGCCGACGACCCGGCCGCGCTCGCCCACGCGGCGTTTGCCGCCGGCACGCCCGCCGCGCCCGGCGAAGGCTCCGCGCTCCGCGCGCCCATCGGCACGCAGGAAGTCTGGGCCGCCGGCGTCACCTACCTGCGCAGCAAGAGCGCGCGCATGGCCGAGTCGAAGGAAGCCGGCGGCGGCAGTTTCTACGACCGCGTCTACGATGCCGACCGCCCGGAGCTGTTCTTCAAAGCGACGCCGCATCGCGTCGCGGCGCCGAAGGCCGCCGTGAAGATCCGCGGCGACTCCAAGTGGAACGTGCCCGAGCCCGAGCTGACGCTCGCCGTCAACGCCGCCGGCAAGATCTTCGGCTACACGATCGGCAACGACATGAGTTCCCGGGACATCGAGGGGGAAAACCCGCTCTATTTGCCCCAGGCCAAAGTCTACGACCGCTGCGCCGCGCTCGGCCCCTGTCTCGTCATCGCCGATACGCTCCCCGGGCCGCAGACCGTCATCGCCCTCGAGATCGTGCGGCGCAACGAGACCGTGTTCGCCGGGCAGACGACCGTCGGCCAGATCAAGCGCCCGCTCCCCTCGCTCGCCGCGTGGCTGTATCGCGACAACGCCTTTCCCGCCGGCTGCTACCTGATGACCGGCACCGGCATCGTGCCCTCGGATGGCTTCACGCTCCAGCCGGGCGACGAGGTCCGCATCACGATCGAGCCGGTGGGCACGCTCGTGAATTTCATCGGCTGAGACCCACGCCCATGTCGCTCCACGGACGCAGTTTCATCGCCGGCGCCCTCGGCGCCGTCGGCGGCAAGACCTTCGCCGCGCAGAATCCCGCCACCGGCGAACGCTTGGCGCCCGATTTCCACGAGGCCCCGCCCGCCGAGGTCGCGGCCGCGCTCGATGCCTCCGCCCGGGCCTTCGCGGACTACCGCGCGCGCTCCGGCGCCGAGCGCGCCGCGTTCCTCGAAGCGATCGCGACGGAAATCGAGCAGCTCGGCGACGCGCTGCTCCAGCGCGCCCACGCCGAGACCGGCCTGCCGCTCGCCCGCCTGACCGGCGAACGCGCCCGCACCTGCGGCCAGCTCCGCCTGTTCGCGCAGGTCGCGCGCGAGGGCTCCTGGGTCGACGCCCGCATCGACCCGGCGCTGCCCGACCGCCAGCCGCTCCCGCGACCCGACCTCCGCCGCATGCTGCGGCCGCTCGGCCCCATCGTCGTTTTCGGTTCCAGCAACTTTCCCCTGGCGTTCTCGGCCGCCGGCGGGGACACGGCGTCCGCCCTCGCCGCGGGCTGCACGGTGGTCGTGAAAGCCCACCGCGCGCACCCCGGCACCTCGGAATTGGTCGCGGGCGCGGTGACGCGCGCCGTCGCCCACTGCAGTCTGCCCGCCGGCGTGTTCTCGCTGCTCCACGGCGGCGGCGCGAGCATCGGGATCGCCATGGTCAAGCATCCGGCAACCGCCGCCGTCGGGTTCACCGGTTCCCACGCCGCCGGCCGCGCGCTGTTAGACGCCGCCGCGGCCCGGCCGCACCCGATCCCGGTGTTCGCCGAGATGAGCAGCCTCAATCCGGTCTTTCTCCTGCCCGGCGCCGTGCGCGACCGCTCGGCCTCGATCGCGCAGGGCCTCCTCGCCTCGTTCACCCTCGGCGTCGGCCAGTTCTGCACCAAACCCGGCCTCGTCTTCGCGCTCCGCTCCGCGGAGACCTCCGCGCTGCTCGCGACGCTCGCCGAACTCGTCCGCAACGCCGCGCCCGGCACGATGCTCACGTGCGGCATCCGCGATGCGTTCGTCGACCGCCGCGCCCGGGTGCTGGCCGTTCCCGGTGTGCTCCCGCTCGCGACGACCACCGGCGCCGCCGATCCCGCGAAAACCCACGGGGCACCCAGCGTCGCGCTCGCGGCCGCGAAGGACTTCCTCGCTCATCCGGCGCTCGCGACCGAAGCGTTCGGGCCGTTTACGCTCGTGATTCTCGCGGACACGCTCGACGAGTTCGCGGCCTGCGCCGCGGCGCTCGAAGGCCAGCTCACCGCCACCGTGCAGGCGGCCCGCGACGACTTCGAGGCCGCGCGACCGCTCT
>Ga0075471_10000662_pt1 | contig 21087 bp, 18 predicted proteins | sample DEB19_08_DNA_2_FD_74787 | JGI IMG/M metagenome (GOLD analysis project Ga0075471, IMG submission 74787) | Aqueous microbial communities from the Delaware River and Bay under freshwater to marine salinity gradient to study organic matter... | ecosystem: Environmental > Aquatic > Marine > Coastal ... | reverse complement strand
AGCCTGTCGGTTTTCGTGACACGCTGAAGCCTGTCCTACATCAGCGGAATCACGAGACCGTCGTAGGCCAACTCCACCCCCTCTGGCAATCGGGCCGCGACGGCCGCGTGCTCCATGTCGTGCGACATGTGCACAAAGAGCGTGCGGCGGGCCCCCACGCGGGTTGCAACCGCGAGCGCCTCGTCGAGCGAAAGGTGCGTGGGATGCCGCTCGGGCCGCAGGCAGTCGAGAATTAGCGTGTCGAGGCCCGTGAGGAGCGGCCACGTCTCGTCCGGGATCAGGTTCGTGTCGGTGCAGTAGGCGACGTTCCCGAACCGGAAGCCGAGCACGTCGAACACGCCGTGCCGCAGCCGCAGCGGGATCGCGCGGGCGCCGAGGATGTCGAAGGGCGCGGTCGTGATCCGCTCGAATGTGATCTTCGGCACGCCACCGCCCGGCACCGGCATCGGCTCGAACGCGTAGTCGAAGGCCCTGCGAATTCGCCGCTCGACACGGTCTTCGCAGTAGACGGGCACGGGGCCGCCGGATCGATAGCAGATCGGGCGGATGTCATCGAGACCGTAGACGTGGTCGACGTGATCGTGGGTGTAGAGGATCGCCTGCACGCCGCCGATCCGCTCGCGGAGCAGCTGGCTGCGGAGGTCGGGCGTGGTGTCGACGAGCAGCGTGCCGCCGGGGAGCCCGAGGGCCACGCTCGTGCGCGTGCGCTGGTTTCGCGGATCAGCGCTCGTGCACGTCGCGCACCGGCAGCCCACGATCGGCACGCCGACACTCGTGCCGGTACCAAGAAACACAAGTTGCCCTGTGAGATCGCGGATGGATCCCGTGGTGTTCGGCTGGATGGTCATCATTACGATCGTAGCCAAAACTCCCGAGTCTGCTCAGCAGGCGAGGCTACACCTCGTCGCTCGGGGGAAACTGGCGGCGGTCGAGGATCGCGACGGCCACGGCGAGGAGCACGGTCGTGAGCACGGCTACGGCAAGCACGTGGAGCCACGCGGGCTGCGGATCGATGAACAGCTGCATCTCCGTCGGCAGCTTCCGCTTCCACCCCATCCAGTCGACGAGCAGGCTCCGCAGCCTGAGGCTCACCGTCGCCTGGTTGACGAGAGCCGGAATCGTGCCTGCCAGATATTCGACGACGAGCCCCACGCCCACACTCGCCACGAGCGCCCGCTTCGGCAGCACAACGGCCGGGATCGCGAACAGCGCCGCGCGGCCCACGCAGGAGAGCGCGACGAGTGCGGCAAACATCGCACCCACGGCCACCGGCCGCTCGATCGTGGTCACCGCGAGCGCAAGCGCCGTCGCCACGATCGCCGCCATGCCCGTCCAGATCACCGCAGCGAGCCAGGTGCCCACGAGGAGCGCCCGGCGGCCGTTCGGCCGCGTGGCCACGTGGGCCCATGTGCCCCGCTCGAGCTCGTCGGCCACCGCCGGGCACATCGTCACGAGCAGGCCGAGCATGCACACCGCCTCTGGGATCAGGGCATAGAGCAGCGCCACCTGCACGTCCGACGTGAGCCCGCCCCGCGCTGCCCGGCCGGCCGCCAGCATCACGCCGGCGGGAAACACGACGCCCACGGCGGCCATCACGAGCCGCGGCCAGGTGAGCAGCCTGTCGAGCTGAAACATGGCTACCGTCCACACTGCCGCCGGCAGGCCTGTGCGATCGCTGCTCATGCCTTCACCCCGCGATGCAGCCGCACGAGATGCCCGAAGATGCCCTCGAGCGAGCGGTCGGCCGGCATGACCTCGCCGAGGTGCAGCCCCTCGTCGAGCGCCCGCACCACGGCCTCCTCGACGAACGCGACCGGCCGATGCGTCGCGACGATCACTGCATCGCCTTCGATCCGCACTCCCTCCACACCGCCGATTCGAAAGGCAAGTTCCGCAAACTGCCGCGGCTCCGCGCACCGGATCGTCACCTCCCCGGGTAGTGCGTCGACGAGGCCACGGATCTCCGCCGCGCCACCGCTGGCCACGAGCCGGCCGCCGAGGATCACGGCCAACCCGGCGTCAAGCGACTCCACCTCGTGGAGGAGATGGCTGGCCACGATCAGGCTGCGCGTCGTGGCCCAGCCGCGCACAAGCGTCACGAGGTCGTGCCGGGCCACGGGATCGAGGCCGTTGAACGGCTCGTCGAGCACGACGAGGTCGGGGTCGTGGGCGATCGCACCGGCGAGTTTCGCCCGCTGGCGCATGCCCTTGGAGAGCGTCACGAGCGGCCGAAGGGCGGCAGCCGTGAGCCCCACCTGCTCGAGCGCGTGGTCGGCCCGTGCTAACGCCGCCGCCGCAGAAAAGCCGGCCAGCCGCACGAGATACCGAACCCACTCACGCGGCGTGGTCGTGCGGTCGAGCAGGTCGGCGGCCGGGCAATATCCGATCCGCCGCAGGACCCGCGGATTGCCGAACGGCTGCTCGCCGAACACCCGCACGCGCCCCAGCGTGGGCCGGAGTTGGCCAGTCACGAGGCCGAGAAACGTCGTCTTGCCCGCGCCGTTGGGGCCGAGCAGGCCATGCGCACCCGCGCCCAACTCGACCGTGACATCGTTGACGCCGATCACCGAACCGTAGAGCTTCGTGACGTGGTCGAGTGCGATCATGGTGTCAGGCCCTCGCGGGGGCCGCGACCCGCCACGCGAGCACGGCCGTCGAGACAAGCGAAATCACCACGAGCGATAGCACCGGCGGCAGCACCGCCCGCGGCCGGCTGTCGACGCCGAAGATCCACCCCTGCACCACGCCAACCGCGTGATACGGCGACATCCAGGCCCAGCGGTCGAGGGCCCCGTCGAGGCCGGCCGCCCGGGCGAGCCAGTGGCCGCGGCGCGGTGGTGGCTCCGGCTGGTCGGCGGCGTCCGCCACGGCGACGCCATGATGACTCGTGGCGGCCACGAGATCGGCCGTCGTGAGCGCCGAGTGCGCGATCCAGCAGGCGGCCCACGTGGCAAACCACGCAAAGCTCGCGATCCGGCTCTCGGCCGTGAGCGAGGAATACGCAAGGGCCAAGAGCACGGTGGGAACGGCGAGCACGATGCTCGCCGCCACGGCGCGCAGCGGGAGATCCCACGTCTGAGCGGCGACGATGACGCTCGGGCTCACGAGCACGCCGGCCAGCCAGAGCGCGATGGCGGGCAGCACCGTGATCACCGCCACGATCGTCCCCAGGATCGCCATCTTGCCGAGGATGTATTCGGTACGGCCCACCGGCCGCGTGAAGTAGACGAGCCAGGCCTTCGCCCGCAGGTCGCCCGAAATGAGCGCGGGAGCCACGAGCCCGATCACCACGGCGAGCAGCACCGCCTGCGGCGCCCGCATGAAGGCGAGCAGAAGCCGCGTCCACACGAGCTTTCGCGTGGCCACGAGCCGCTCGGCCTCCGTCGCATGCTCAGCAGTGGCCGCGGCGCGGCCGAGCGTGTCGGCGAGCACCGTGCCGAGGATGCCCACGCCGTCGAGGTTGCCGCCGCGGGCCGCCCGCTCGGTGAGCGACGTCAGCCGCCCTTCCTCGACGGCCTGCTCGAACGCGAAAAAACTGGCCGCGAAGAACAGCGCCGGGCTCCACGCCAGGAGCATCGCGCGGCGCAGCCAGCGGCTCTTCCACGCCAGCCGCAGGCCGGTGGTGGCGATCACGCCCACCGCGGCCCACGGCGGAAGCAGCCGCCCAGCCCAGCCCCGGTAGCCCACCTCATGCAGCGGCATCGGAGCCCTCCGCGATCGCCTCGAGAAACACATCCTCGAAGCCACGCCGCACGGGCTCCAGCGACCGCACCGCCACACCCGACTCGCGGGCCGCCTGCCACACGGCGGCGACGGTGTCGCCCGCGTGGGCTGTCACGCGCAACGTGGTCGCGCCGCTGCGCGTGGCATCGATCCCGCGACCGCGGAGCAGCGCGGCGCAGGCGTCGAGTGGCCCCACGGCCTCGAGCGCGAGCTGCGGCACGGCAGGCCGCGTGAGTTCGGCGATCGAGCCCTCGAGCCGCACGCGGCCGCCGGTCATCACGATCACGCGGTCGCAGATCGCCTGCACGTCGGGCAGCACGTGCGTGGACACGAACACGGTCTTGCCGTGGTCGCGGGCGAGCGTCGTGAGCCGGCCGAGCATCGCCTGCCGCTCCAGCGGATCGAGGCCGTTGGTCGGCTCGTCGAGGATCACCAGCGGCGGATCGTGAACGATCGCGGCGGCGAACGCCACCTTCTGCCGCATCCCGACCGAGAGCGTCTCGACCGTGCGATACCTCTCCTGCCCGGCATCGCACCAGTCGAGCACCTCGTGGGCCCGCCGCAGCGCCTCGGTGCCGGGCAACCCCGAGAGCCGCGCGGCATACCGCACCATCTCGACGGCCGCGAGCCCCGGCACGGTGCATTCGTCCTCCGGCACCACGCCCACAAGCCGGCGCACCGCCCGCGGCTCGCGCGCCGCATCGATGCCGAACACCCGCACGGAGCCTGCTGCCAGGCGCACGAGGCCGAGGATCGAACGCACGAGCGTGCTCTTGCCGGCGCCGTTGGGGCCGACGAGGCCGGTGATGCCCCGCGGCACGGTGCACGTCACCCGATCGAGCACGGTGCGCCGGCCATATCGCTTGACGATACCGTCAACCTGCACCGGCAGGGCATCCGTGGGGTTCATCCGGGGCGGCTGTTCAACCATGCTTGCCTTCGAGTCTGGATCGACAGTTGCAAAAATCGGTGCTGAATCTGCTCGGGCAGGGTCATCTGCCCGAGAAATGCTTCCATCTGCCGGGCTGCATCCTGGAGCGGATAGCCGGTTCCCGTGTCGTGTCGAATGCTGACGCTTCGATCCCTGACCGCGATGCCGTTGTTCGCATAGGTGTAGCACAGCGCCGCCCAGTCGATCCCCCAGCCGAGGTTATTCCCCCGGTAGTCGAGCTGCCTCAGCCGCTGCACGACTTCCGGAGCCAGCCCCAGCACGATCGCATCGGTGTGAACGACCGCGAGATAGCTCGACGTCGACGATTGATCGAACTGGACCAACGCAGTGGGCCAGGGAGTCACGTCGATTTCCGGAGACCAGAGCTTGATCGGGGGCGAGTCCAGGGCGCGAGAGCACGCGGCGGCAACCTCCTTCCAGTCGGTGGCGAACGTGTCGGCGTGCACGAGCAGCATCGCCTCGTCGTTCCAGTGACGGATGGAGTGCTCGAACTTCGACCCGAAATACGATTCCGAAGGGACACGAATGCCTTCGACCCTGGGGATGACGATGTCGCCGCCCCGCGTGGAATAGGTGAGGCGGACGCTGTCCACGTGGTCCCGGAGTCGCAGGGCGATGGCGCTGGCACGCTCTTCCTTGCCCTCCCAACCGATAACCAGGGCTTTGAGTTTCATGAACGCGTTGCCGCGGTGGCACGAGCTGGCTGGCCGTTTCTCACGAGGTCCGCTCCTGCAGCAGCCCGAGCAGGTAGTCGCCGTAGGCGTTTCCCTCCAGTCGCCCGGCCAGGGTGGCCAGGCGGGTGTCGTCGATCCACCCCTTCCGCCACGCGATCTCTTCTGGACAGCAAATCCTCAGCCCCTGCCGTTTCTCGAGTGATTGGATGAATTGCCCCGCTTCCAACAGGCTATCGGGCGTGCCGGTGTCAAGCCAGGCATGGCCCCGGCCGAGCAGCTGCACGTTCAACGCTCCGTGCTCGAGGTACGCGCGGTTCACGTCGGTGATCTCGAGCTCACCCCGGGCAGAAGGTGTGATGCTCCGGGCGATGTCCACGACCCGATGGTCGTAAAAATACAGGCCGGTGACGGCAAACCGACTGCGCGGCGACAGCGGCTTCTCCTCGATGCTGATGGCCTTGCCGGCCGCGTCGAACTCCACCACCCCATATCGCTCCGGGTCGGAAACAGGGCACGCGAACACCGTCGCCCCCGACGGCTCACGGCTGACCGTGGCGAGGCGTTCGGACAGGCCGTCTCCATAGAAGATGTTGTCGCCCAGCACGAGCACCGACGGCGAGTCTCCGATGAAGTCGGCGCCGATGAGAAACGCCTGCGCGATTCCCTGCGGCTCGGGCTGCACGGCATAGTCGAGCTGCAGGCCCCAGTCGTTCCCTGTCCCGAGGAGGTCGCGAAACCGCGGCGTGTCCCGTGGTGTCGAGATGATGAGAACATGCCGCACGCCCGCCAGCATCAGCACGCTGAGTGGATAGTAGATCAGCGGCTTGTCGTAGATGGGCAGCAGCTGCTTGGAGATCGCGAGCGTGGCGGGGTGCAGCCGGGTGCCGCTTCCCCCTGCGAGGATCAGGCCTTTGCGCTTCATTGGAAGGGTCGCCGTCATCGAGGGGTGGTGGGACGTGGAACCCGAGTCTCCATCGTGCCCGGTCGGCTTGCCCATCGCAAAGCGCGCCAGTTCCGTGGGCATGGAATCGGGTTCCGTCGAGTCGAGTCGCGGTGAGGGATCCCTTGGCACGCTATGCTGCTCGGATGCCACCGCACATGCTCGCCGTCGATGCCGCGCTCAGCCATTGCCGGTCTGCGTTCGAACTGCTGGAGACGCTCCACACGCGGAAATCGGAGTTCCACGTCGAGGCGCCCCGGTACCTCGAGCGGTTCCGCGGGCTCAGAGCCCGCCTGACGGCGTTTTATCTGCCCCAGTTCCACCGCGTGGAGGTCAACGATCGGGCCTGGGGCTCGGGCTTCACCGAGTGGACCAACGTCACCCGCACCCAGCCTTTTTTCCACGGCCACTTGCAGCCGCACCTTCCTGCCGACCTCGGCTTCTACGATCTCGCCAATCCCGATGTGATGCGGCGGCAGATCGACCTGGCCCTGCATTACGGCATCACGGGCTTCTGCTTCCATCACTACTGGTTCGCCGGGCACACGCTGATGGATGGCCCGATCCGGTTGTTCCAGCAATTGGCCGACCCCGACATGGAGTTCTGCATCTGCTGGGCCAATGAAAACTGGACGCGGCGGTGGGACGGCGCCGAGCAGGAGGTGCTCGTCCATCAAGACCACAGCGTCGAGCGGGATCGACTCTTCATCCACGACATCCTGCCCTACATCCGGAGCGAGCGCTATCGCTGCATCGAAGGTCGCAAGCTCATCCTCATCTACCGGCCCGAGGCCCTCGGCGCCGGGTTGCAGGACACGGTGGCCTCTTGGCGCCGCGTCGCCAGGGACGAAGGCGTTGGCGAACTCGCCGTCATGGCAAGCAGTTTCCCGCGGCATGCCCGCCACGATCTCCGCGCCGAGCCCGCCATCGACGGAATCGTGCAGTTCCCACCGCATCATGGCTTCCGGGGCAGTGTCCGCATCCGGCCGGAGCAGATGCTGAACACCTCCTTCGAGGGACGGATCGACGACTACGGGCAAACGCTCGCCCACCTCGATTCACTCGATTACGGCCACGACCGGGTGATCCCCGGTGTGTTCCCAGCGTGGGACAACACCGCCCGCCGGCGGTCCCGATCCCACATCTTCGTCAACTCGGATCCCGTGAAATTCGAACACTGGCTCCGGCACGCGATCACCAGGGCCCTGGCTGATCCCCGGGCGGACGGCCTCGTGTTCATCAACGCCTGGAACGAGTGGGCGGAGGGCGCCCACTTGGAGCCCTGCCGCTGGTATGGGCACGCCCACCTCGCAGCCTGTCGGAGGGCCCTGGTTGCGTCTCAGGCATCCACCCAAGAAACGTCGCGGTAGTCGCCGCACCCACTCGCGATCAGGGCTGCCACTGCTCGTCGAAAAACCCTTCCGCGAGAATCGTGCCCGGCAACTGCGAATCGCGCCCCTCGACCGTGCTCACGAGCGCCCAGTCGGGCAGCATCGGGATCTGCCGCGCGTTGTTGAGATAGGCGAATTCCCGGAACGTGAAGCCGCTGTTCCAGACGATGTAGCGATCGGGGTTGAGCGGGTTGGGATACACGAGCAGCGGCAGGCTCGTGCCCGCCGGCGAGTGCGCCGCACCGATGCGCCAGGTGTCGCCGTCCCGCTTGACTGGCAGGCTGGGCAGGATCTTCGCGACAAGCGCGTTCGACTCGGCCGTGCCGAAGAGCACGAGATGCTTCGTCGCAAGGTCGTCGGCCGAGACGTCGGCTGAAAGTCGTTCGACGATGTCACCCCGAAAATGCCGCCGCCACTCGCGCTTCACCCGGGCAAACTCGTCGGCGACCCAGCGTTCAGTCGGGGACTTCGCCTCGAACCTCGGTACGGGACCGACGAAGACGAAGGCGTCCATGAAGGCGTCGTCGATCGGCCCCTGGAGGCCGGGCCGCTTCCGCAGGCTCTGCCCGCGCGCGGTACCCGCATCGTCCGGGCTGCCGGCACGCCAGCCTGAAGACTCCTTCACGAACGCGGCCTGCCGGCGATCGCCCGCCGCTGGCGGCACTGCGATCGCGGTGCCGTCGATGCGCACCGTCACCGGCTGCGCCGAGTCGACGAGCCGTGCCCCGGCAGGGATGTCGATGGCCAGGCTCGTGACGTTCGTCGTCGTGATCTCGATCTCCCGTGGTGTCGCCACGGCCGCCCGCACGCGAGCCTCGCGCCAGTGCTCCTCGAGCCCGGTCACCGTGAGCCACGCGTGCGTCGGATAGCGCAGCGTGTAGGTGGTGAAATCGATTGCGCGCGGCGTTGCCGACCTCCCCTGCTCGGCACACTGCGACACAAAGGCCTCGATCTTGACCTTCGAGTCGGGATGGATCTTGTGGGCCGTGCCGGGCCCGATCACGTGCGGAATCTCGAACCCCCGCGCCGCGCACGCGGCCACCATGATGTCCGAGGCCTGCTTCTGCTTGTCGAGTTCGCCGCTGTAGGCGATCGTCGGCAGGTGCCGGAGATTGTTCGCCCAGTCGGGGCAGTCGAACCAATGGAGCAGCTTCGCCTGCGCCGCCGTCGGCTGGAACGCCTGCTGCTGGAACGATCGCAGGAACTCGCGCGTCTCCGCGAACCCGGCGCCAGGCGTCGCCGCCAGCCACACGCCGGGAACGTGCACGGCAAGCTGCCAACAGCCGGCTCCACCCATCGAAAATCCGCGAATCACGATCCGATCCTCGTCGATCGGAAACAGTGTCTTCACGTGGGCGATCGCCTCGAGCACATCGACTTCGCCTGCGAACTTGAACGCATTCGAATAGCGGCCATAGGGATGGAGCACGATCGTGTCGGGCGGCGCGATCTCGCCGACCGTCGCAAGCCGCTGGGTGAGAAATGCGACCTCGCTCACCTTCTCGCCACGGCCATGGAGCCAGACATCGAGCCGGCGCGGTGGGCCAGCGCCCGGCTCGAGCCCCGCCGGCAGAACCAGGCCATACGGCTGCGCGGAGCCGTCGATCCGCGACACCAAGCCTCCCGCCACGAGCCGCGGCTCCTTCTCCACCGCGCTCCCGGAGAGCACGAGCCGCGCACCGCTCGCCCCTGCCCCGAGCGCCTCGAGCCGCTCGCGCCCGCGAGCCAACAACTGCTCCGCCTGCTCGACCTCTTTCTCGGAATAGAGAAAGCGGTCCTCGACGGCCAGCCTGACAGCACGCGCGAAGACCAGCACCTCGGCACGGTCGCTCGCGCTGGCCCGCTCGAGCGCGGCAACGTCGCGGGCGAGGCCCGCCGCACCATCGAGCAGCCGCCTCTTCACTGCCTCGTCGAGCTCGATCCCGGGCGGAGGAATCGGCCGCACACTCCCGGGCAGATTGTCGCCGGGCCCATCGGCGACGCAGCACGGGGTGACGAGGGCTACCGCCAGCAGCATCGCGACAGCTGGTATCCAACTCCTCATGCTGATCAGGATACCGTCCTGCGGCATGAAAAAGGCGGTGGGCGACGTCTTGTCACCCACCGCCTGTGATCGCGAACATCAGGCCTGTACCTGACGGCTCGCCGGCTCAGCCCGCGTTGCAGCAGGGCTCGGCCGAGCAGGCCGGCTCTTCGCAGCAGCTCGCGCAGCCGCTGGCGCTGCCACCATGGTGGGCACGACGGCCGGAGAACAGGCCGCGGCGGGCACGACGGTGGGTCGGGGCACTGCCGCAGCAGGCCGGCTCGGCTCCACAGGCGGGCTCGGCGGCACAGCAGGCCGGCTCAGCCGCGGCACAGGCCGGGGCGGCAGCACAACCGGGTTCGCAGGCGCCGCAGCTGGGCTCGGCCGCACAGGCGGGGGCGCAGTCGCAACTGCTGCGGCGGCCGCGGCCGGCAGCGGAGGCGGTGTCGGCGACCATCAGGCTGACGGCGACGGCACACAGGACGGTGAAGATCGTGGGAAGACGCATCATGAAATTCTCCTCGTAGAAAACTGGACCGCGTCGCAGAGCATCCACATTCGGATTCACCGCACGCGGCCGCGGCCCGCAGGACGCCCACGGGCCACCAATTGATGAGCACCCTAGCGGGCAGCGGGAAATTCTGGGTAGACGAGAAAATCGCCCGGGCGAAATTGTCGCAGGAAAGCGGCTTTTCCCCGGCGTTCAGGCGTGGCGAGACGGGCCGCAGCGACCCACTTGTGCCTTGACCCACGTGGCTCGTGGCCGTGAGAATCCGGAATTGGCTCCTTTTCGCCCCGCACGGTCTCCAATGCAACAGCTCGAACGTCTCTGGGATGGTCTCTCCAACGCCGCCGCCGGGGCCGGCTCCCGCCTGGAGCGGTTCCTGACCGGGCTGTTCGGCTCCTCGAACGCCCGCTACGTGCGCCGGCTGGAGCCCAAGATCGAGGCGATCAACTCGCTCGAGCCGAAGTATCAGGCGATGACGGAGGCCGAACTCCGTGGCCAGACCGTCGAATTCAAACGGCGGCTGGCGGCCGGCGAGACGCTCGACGACATCCTCGTCGAGGCCTTCGCCGTGTGCCGCGAAGGCGGCAAGCGGTTCCTCGGCATGCGCCATTACGACGTGCAGCTGATCGGCGGCATGGTGCTCCACTCTGGCGCGATCGCCGAGATGATCACGGGCGAAGGCAAGACGCTCGTGGCCACGCTCCCGGCCTACCTCAACGCGCTCGAAGGCAAGGGCGTGCACGTGGTCACGGTCAACGATTATCTGGCCCGCCGCGACATGGAGTGGATGGGGCCGCTCTACATGGGCCTGGGCCTCACGGTGGGCACGATCCAGTCGGGCATGGACTCGGGCGAGCGGCAGAAATCCTACGCCTGCGACATCACCTACGGCACCAACAACGAGTTCGGGTTCGACTATCTCCGCGACAACATGCGGATGGCGGCCCGCGGCGACGACCGCTTCCCCAAGCACATGCAGCAGGCTCAGGGCCGGCTCAACTTCGCGATCGTCGACGAGGTCGACAATATCCTGATCGACGAGGCCCGCACGCCACTGATCATCTCCGGCCCCGCCCACGACGACGTCAGCAAGTATTCCCGAGCCGACCAGATCGCCCGCCAGCTCAAGCCCGACGTCCACTTCGAGGTCAAGGAGAAGGAGCACACCGTCGCCCTCACCGAGGAGGGCGTGCGTCTCGCCGAGAAGCTCGCCGACGTCGAGAGCTTCTACACCGCCGGCAACATGGAGTGGCCGCACCTCATCGACAACTCGCTCAAGGCGCATCACCTCTACAAACGCGACGTGAACTACGTCGTGCAGAACGGCGAGGTGGTGATCGTCGACGAGTTCACCGGCCGCCTCATGCCGGGCCGCCAATGGTCCGACGGCCTCCACCAGGCGGTCGAGGCGAAGGAAGGGGTGCGGGTCAAGGAAGAGTCTCAGACCCTCGCCACCGTCACGCTGCAGAATTTCTTCAAGCTCTACAAGAAACTCGCCGGCATGACGGGCACGGCCATGACCGAGTCGAGCGAGTTCTGGAAGATCTACAAACTCGACGTGATCGCCATCCCGCCCAACCGGGGCATGAAGCGGATCAACCATCCCGACGTGATCTACCGCACGGAGCGGGAGAAGTGGATCGCCGTGGCCGACGAGGTGGAGCGGCTCCATCGCTTCGACACGCTCGCCATGAGCGACGGCTCGTGGAAGGTCGGCAGGATCGTCAAGGAGACCGATGCCGCGATCGAGTTCGAGCCCAAGGGCACGCGCGACGTGGAGACGATCGACCGCAGCAAGGTGAAGGAGATCGAGCGGCGGGGCTGCCCCGTGCTCGTGGGCACCGTCTCGATCGAGAAGAGCGAGCGGCTCGCCGACCTGCTCGAGAAGCGCGGCGTCGAACACGAGGTGCTGAATGCCAAGCAGCACAAGCGCGAGGCCGAGATCATCGCCCAGGCCGGGCGGCTCGGGGCCGTAACGATCGCCACAAACATGGCCGGCCGCGGCACCGACATCATCCTCGGCGGCAATCCCGACACCATGGCCTGGGCGAAGCTGCAGGATACCTATCCGACACGGCTCGACGTGCCGCACGCCGAGTGGGAGGCGCTCGTCAAGGAAATCTCCGTCCGCGAGAACATGAAGGCCGAGGGGGAGCAGGTGCGCTCGATGGGCGGGCTCCATATCATCGGCACGGAGCGGCACGAGGCGCGGCGCATCGACCTCCAGCTCCGCGGCCGCTGCGGACGGCAGGGCGATCCGGGCTCCAGCCGCTTCTTCCTCTCCCTCGAAGACGACCTGATGCGGATCTTCGCCGGCGAATGGGTGAAGAACGTGCTCACGCGGCTCGGCATGCAGGATGGCGAGGCGATCGAGAGCCGGATGGTGACGCGGCGGGTCGAGGCGGCGCAGAAGAAGGTTGAGGAGCGGAATTTCGAAGTCCGCAAGAACCTGCTCGAGTACGACGAGGTGATGGACGAGCAGCGAAAGCGGGTCTACGGCTTCCGCCAGAAGATCCTCGACCATACCGACGGCGATGCCGACTGCCGCGAGATCGTGCTCGACATGGTCGACCGCCAGATCGACCAGAACATCGGCACGTTTCTCGACAAGGACTACGGCACCCAGACGTTCGCCGCGTGGGCATCGGAGCGGCTCGCCTGCGAGCTCGAGGCCGCCGACTACCGCGGCATGACGCCCGAAGAGGCGGAGCGGCTCGCCGTGGAGGAGGCCGTGCGGCAGTCGCAGGCCCTGATCTACGAGGCGGTCGAGGAAAACCTGCCGGCCGGCGAAGACGAGAGCGAATGGAACTGGTCGGCGCTCGCGTCGTTCGCGAATTCGCGCTGGAAGCTCTCCGTGAACGACCGCGACCTGAAGCGGGCCGGCCGCGATGCCGTGGCCGAGGTCCTCCAGGAGAAGGCCCGCGAGGCGATCCACCGGATCGACCTTTCCGACGGAGCCCGCTTCCTGGCCCCCGACTTCGGCCTGCGCAGCGCCTGCGGCTGGACGGAGTGGCGGTTTGGCCGCCCGCTCACGTCGACGGAACTCACCGAGGCCGATGCGGTCGGCCACGACACCGAGGCCTTCAAGAAGATCGTCAAGCGAAAGGCCCGCGAGGTCTACGCCGAGCGCGAGGCGAAGTATGGCGCCGACATGCGGCGGATGGAGCGGGCCGTGGTGCTGCAGATCCTCGACAATGCCTGGAAGGATCACCTCCTCGCGATGGATCACCTGCGCTCGAGCGTCGGACTCCGCGGCTATGCCCAGGTCGACCCGAAGGTGGAATACAAGCGCGAGGGGATGCGGACGTTCGACCTGATGTGGAAGGCGATCGACGAGCGCGTGGTCGACATCGTCTACCGCATCGAGCAGGTCGAGGACGAAGAGGTGAAGAGCACGTTCCGCGAGACGGCCGCGATCCACGCCGAGGCGCCGTCGGCAGCCGCCCTCTCGGCCCAGGCCGAGCCCCAGCAGGCGTCGGCCGCGGAGTCGCGGGCCGAGGCGGTGAACCTCGAGCCGATCCGCAACCTCGGGCAGAAAGTCGGCCGCAACGACCCGTGCCCCTGCGGCAGCGGCAAGAAGTTCAAGAACTGCTGCGCGAAATCGAGCGGCGTCACGACGGGCTGACGGTGCCTTCGACGTACGGCGTCAGCCGCGGGATCCAACAGGGCACGGCGTCACGGTAGCGCCGATAGCGATCGCCGAAGCGACGCTCGAGGTCGGCCTCTTCCCAGGGCCGCGCCAGCCACTGCCAGATCACCATGCCGATGGCGGTGTAGGCGAGCACGGCGGGCGACCCCAGCCACAGGCCCACGCCGAATCCCTGAGCAAACCCGAACATCGCCATCGGGTTGCGCACGTAGCGGTAGGGGCCGCTGACGACGAGGTTGCGGGCCGTGTCGAGCGGAAGGGGCGTGCCCTCGCCGTCGCGTACGAGCGCGTTGGCCGTGACGAGTCCGAGCAGGCTCCCCGCCGCGAACAGCGCGGCCCCGAACCCAGGGCACGCCGGCAGGCGCGGCGACCCCGACCAGTGTTCCACGATGTCGATGCCCAGCGGCAGCACGCAGAGCAGGAGGCTCCACATGATCGCGATCTGGCAGAAGGTCTTGAGCGAGTTCCAGCCGCGCGAGGCAGGCCGGGCCACGCGCGGACCGCTCGGAATCAGGCGTCTCGGTTCGAATGCCATGTGAAGAAGAGCGTGAGGGCAAGCGCGGGCACCATCAAGAGCACGCCCGGCCACCCAGCCCGGGCTTGCGCTGCGAGCGTCGCCGCGTGGAGGAGCGACGCGGCGATCGCACCACACAGGACGCATGCCACCGGCATCGCCCAGCGCGTCTGCCAGCAGGCTCCGATGGCCGCGGCCAGTGACCCGCCGCACCAGAACAGTATGTCAGTCGGAAAAAACGCCCACAGCGAGGCGCCGTCGTCCCCGAAGGCGAACCAGCGCCGCCATTCGGGCGACCACGCCATGAGTGCCCACCAAGCGAGCGTGGCGACGGCCTGCGCGACGAAGTAGCCGACGCTCGACGGATGGCGGGGGTGGTTGGTCGACATGCGTGCTTCCCTCGCCGATTCTATGGTGCCTCGCGGGCGAGCCGCTCGACCACCGTCGGCGGCTCGTCGGCAGCCGGGCATTCCAGGATCGAGCGGAGCGGCCGGCTCGGCTGCGTGTCGCCGCCGGTGGCGAGGAAGAACTGCCCGGCGTCGAGCCCCGCATCGATCGTGTCCTTGGCCTCCCATTCGGCACCCGACGCCGTGAACCGCGCCCGGCGGAGCGGTGCCCATGTGCCATCCACCGTCCGCGCCCAGCCGGCGCCAAACCGGGCCCGACGCACCTCGTGCGGGCTCCGCCCGTCGCGCCGGAAATCCTCTACGAACGAGTAAAGACCGCGGAGCGGCTGGCCGCCGGTGCGTGTCCGAAACGTGACCAGATGCTTCCAGCCCTCGGCGCCGGGAACCTGGACATACCCCGCGTAGGCGGTCGTGTCGCCCGCGACCGCCGCCGTGACACCGAACCGCACCGACACGCCGAGCCGCCAGTCGAAATCGCCCATGCATTGCCCGCCGGTGCCCTCGCCACCGAAGCGTTTGATCCGCATGTCGGGCGCGTGAGACAGGCACTCGACCCGATCCTTCTCCCCAACGGCATTCGGGTCGTCGCCGGTGGTCGGATCCCACGCGGAGAAGATCACCACTTTGCGGCGATCCGCCAGTTCCTGCAGACCGAAGTAGCCGGTGTTCCACCCGGCGGCCATGAAGTAGCTACCCGGTGTCGAGGCGAGGATCGTCATCTCGACTGAGAATGCCGTGGCATCGGCGGCATCGTATCCCAGGTGCACCGATCGCGCCGCCCGCGGCTCGGCGGCCGATGACGCGTTGCAGAGCATGTTCGTCAGAACAAGGATCACGACGGCAGGCACGATCGTCTCCCGGCACTTGGCCCCGCAGCTGGCGGCATCAGTGTACGCGGAACGCCGCCGCGCCTGCCCGCCGCGGTGCAGCCGACGCCCCACCCGGACCGTGATGCCGGCCGGAGCTGGGCTGGTCGTCGGCCGGTCATCCGGCATACGTTCACGCGGCATGCTGCTCGATCTGGTCTATCTCGTGGTGGCCCTCCTCGCCCTGCCCTGGGTGGCGTGGCGAAAGCTCTCGGGCCGTCGTCCGGTGGCGGCGCCGTGGACGCGGTTCACCGGCGCGATCAGGGCGGTGCCCGCTTCTCCGGCACCGCGGATCTGGCTGCACGGCGTGAGCGTGGGCGAGGTGCAGTTGCTCGCCGGGCTCGCAGCGGAACTGCGGCGCCAAGCCGAGGCTGCCGGACGCTCCGTCGAGTGCGTCGTATCGAGCTCCACGACGACGGGGCTCGAGGTGGCGGCCAAGCGGTTCGGCGCGGATCGCACGTTTCCCTGCCCACTCGACTTCACCTGGGCGGTCGACCGCGTGCTCGACCGCGTGCGGCCCGATCTGCTCGTGCTCGGTGAACTCGAACTCTGGCCGAATCTGCTCGCCCGCACCGCCCGGCGCGGCATTCCGATCGTGGTGGCCAACGCCCGCATGAGCCCCCGGAGTGCGGCGGGCTATGCCCGGGTCGCCACGCTCGTGCGCCGGATGCTCGGCCGCATCGCCGTCGTCGTCGCCCGCTCGGCCGACGATGGCGCACGATTCGCGGCGCTCGGCGCGCCACACGTGGTCGTGGCCGGCTCGATGAAGTTCGACGGAGTAAGTGGTGATCGTGGCCTTCCCGAGATCGCACGGCTGCGAGCGCTCGCGGGCTTCCCCGACGAGGCGATCGTGTTCCTCGCCGGCAGCACGCAGGCCCCGGAGGAATCGCTCGCGCTCGAGACGTTTCGTGCACTGGAGCAATCACATCCGCGACTGCGGCTCGTGATCGTGCCGCGCCACGTCGAGCGCGCGGACGAAATCGCCTCGCTCCTCAACCGGGCGGGCACCCGCTGGCAGCGGCGGAGCCTCCTCGACCGCACGGGCCCCGACCCCGCGGCCCGCGTGCTCCTGGTCGATACGACCGGCGAACTCGGATGGTGGTGGGGTACTGCCACGATCGCATTCGTCGGCGGCAGCCTCGACGGCAGGCGCGACGGCCAGAACATGCTCGAGCCGGCCGCCTACGGTGCGGCCGTCTGCTTCGGCCCACACACCCGAAACTTCGCCCGCGAGGTCGAGACGCTGCTCGCCGCCGAGGCCGCGTGCGTCGTCGCCGACGGGCCAGCGCTGCACGCCTTCGTGAGCCGGTGTCTTACCGACCCCGGCTGGGCCGCGGCGCTCGGCACGCGGGCGGCGGCCACGGTGCAGGCGTATCGGGGGGCGACGGCCCTGACGGCTCGGGAGATCCTCGACCGACTCGACTCAGGCCGCATGACACGGTGACGGTTGCCGACTTCAGGCCGAATCCCGATAATCCGGATTCCCATAAGGGGCGGCCCGAAGGCCGCGACCGGGGTCCGGTTTCCGGACGACCATTTTCACGTCTTCACGCACGAGGCATCTGCCGTGGCACAAGGAAAGTATCTGTTCACGAGTGAGTCGGTCAGCATGGGGCACCCGGACAAATTGGCCGACCAGATCTCCGATGGCGTCCTCGATGCCTACCTCGCGCAAGACCCGCGGAGCCGCGTGGCCTGCGAGACGATGGTGACGACCGGCCTCGCGGTGATCGCGGGCGAGATCACGTCGAAGGGCGCGATCGACTATCAACAGGTGGTGCGCCAGGTGATCCGCGACGTCGGCTACACCGACGATGAGATGGGCATCGCCGCCGACACCTGCTCGGTGCTCGTGGCCGTGGGCAAGCAGAGCGGCGACATCGCCATGGGCGTCAACGAGGACGAGACCAAGGGCAAGGACATCGGCGCCGGCGACCAGGGCCTGATGTTCGGCTACGCGTGCAACGAGACGCCGGAAATGATGCCGCTGCCGATCGCGCTCTCGCACCGGATTCTCAACAGGCTCACCGAGGCCCGTCAGAAGGGCGAGGTCGATTGGCTGCGGCCCGACTCGAAGAGCCAGGTGACCGTGGAGTACGAAGGCAACCGCCCCGTGCGGATCGACACCGTCGTCGTCTCCACGCAGCACGCGCCGCATGTCTCGAACGACGAGATCAGGAAGTTCATCGTCGAAAAGGTGATCAAGCCGCTGCTGCCCAAGGGCCTCGACACGGCGAACATCACCTACCACATCAATCCCACCGGCCGGTTCGTGGTGGGCGGCCCGCATGGCGATTGCGGCCTCACGGGCCGCAAGATCATCGTCGACACCTACGGCGGCTGGGGCCGCCACGGCGGCGGCGCCTTCTCTGGCAAGGATCCCACGAAGGTCGATCGCAGCGCCGCCTACATGGCCCGGCACGTGGCCAAGAACATCGTCGCGGCCGGCCTGGCTGACCGCTGCGAGGTGCAACTCGCCTACGCGATCGGGGTCAGCGAGCCGGTGAGCGTCCATGTGGACACCGAAGGCACCGGCAAGGTCGACGACCAGAGGCTCTGCGAGGTGGTGCGGGAGTTCTTCCCGCTCACGCCGCGCGGCATCATCGACTACCTCGACTTGCGTCGGCCGATCTACCGCAAGACCGCGGCCGGCGGCCACTTCGGTCGCGACGGTTTCAGCTGGGAGAAGACCGATCGGGCCGCCGCGCTCGCCGAAGCCGTGGGGTCCGCCGTCGCGGTGGGCTGACGACAGGTGCTCGCACACGGGCCGACCGCCGCCGCCAAACCGGCCGACTCGCTCGAGCGAGCGCTCCTGGCGACCGCCGGCGCGCTGGCAGCCGCGCTCGTCGTCTGCTGTGGCCTCGTGCTCGCGGTGCGGCGCATGGGAGGAGGCTTCGACCCGCTCGATGGCCGGGGGGTCTTGGCCGTCGCAGCCCTCGGGGGCCTGCTCGTCGTTGCCTGCGACGCCGCCGCCAAGGGCGTCGGACTGGCCCAGCCGTGGCGACACGTGGCGCGGCTGGGCTACCTCTGCGCCCTGGGCGCCGTCGCCGTGCCGTTCCGTGCGGCTTCGGGGCTGGACATGGCCCTGTTCGTCGCGGGCGCGGGCCTCGCCGGAACCGTCGTGGCGGGGCCCTTCATCCGCGGCACCGCCCGCGGCTGGCTGGCGGCCAACCGCGGCCGCCGACCCGCGATGGTGCGTTCGCTGCGCCCGCCGACGACGCCCCCAACGCTGGCCGCTCGTCCCGAGACCACCCCGCCAGGCCACGTGCTCCAGCGGTTCGAGCGCTATGAGCTCGACGGCTTCGACTGCGTTCGCGGCGCGCTGTCGCTGAAGGTGCCCGAAGGATCTCGGTCGGCATACGGGCATATCGGCTTCTGCCCTTCGTTTCGGCAGGTGCCGCGGGTGGAGGCGAGCACGTCGTACGACGGCGTCGAGGCGATCGTCACCGCGGCGGAAATCGTCCCCTGGGGTGTGCGCATCGAGTGCCGTCTCGACGAGCCGGCGGACGAGCCGATCGAGATCCCCGTCGACGTCGTCGCCCGAGCCCCCATCTGACCACCCACGCACCGATGGCACGCTGGCCCGAGCATCTCTGGACGACGATCTTCACCTACGGCGTGATCTTCGTCGGCTTTCCGCTGCTTTGCCTTCTGTTTTGGAGCTGGGTGCGCGGATGACGGATGCCCTCGCGACTGTTCCGGCTCCCCTCGCAGCGGCGCTCGAGCACGCCGGCCAGCAGAACGTGCTCCGGTTTTGGCCAGCGCTCGATGCAGCCGGCCGGGCCCGACTGCTCGGGCAACTCGCGGTGATCGACTGGCATGAATTCGAGACGCTGCGGCGGCTCGCGCTTGCGTCCCATGCCGACACCGCGCCCGCGCCGCTCGACCTCACCACCGCCGTGACGCCCTCCTGCCTGAGGCTGCGCGATCCGGCGAACTCCGTGGCTCCGTCGGCCGCCGTCGCTGCGGGAGAACGCCTGCTCGCCGCGGGAAGCGTCGGCGCGATTCTCGTGGCCGGCGGACAGGGCACGCGGCTGGGATGCACCGGCCCGAAGGGGCTCGTGCGCGTGGGACCCGTCTCGCACGCCAGCCTGTTCGAGGTGCTGTTCGGCAAACTGCTGGCGATCCGCCGCCGATTCGGTCGCAGTGTGCCGCTGGCGATCATGACGAGCTCGGCCACCGACGTCGAAACGCGGCAGTTCCTCCGCGGCTCAAGCCACTGCGGCCTCGACCCCGACTTCGTCCACGTCTTCCGACAGCACGATCTCCCCGCCCTCGACGCCCACACGGGGACGCTCCTCCTCGACGCTCCCGACCACCTCGCCATGGCGCCCGACGGCCACGGCGGCATGCTCGTGGGGCTCCACGAATCAGGCGGGCTCGACTGGTTCGGCCGCCATGGCGTCGCACACATCGCCAGCTTCCAGGTCGACAACCCGCTGGCCCTGCCGCTCGACCGCGAGTTTCTGGGCTACCACGTGCTCTCGCAGGCCGAGTTCTCCACGCAGGTCATCCTCAAGCGCGAGCCGGGCGAGCGCGTCGGCGTCGTGGTTGAACGGTCAGGCCGCCACGCCGTCGTGGAATACAGCGATCTCTCCCCCGCGCTGGCGGCGGAGCGCCGGCCCGACGGCCGGCTCCGGTTCCACGCCGGCTCGATCGCCGTGCACTGCTTCACGAAGGCCTTCCTCGACCGCGCCGCCGCCCGCGACGACTCGCTCCCGCTCCATCTCGCCCACAAGGTCGTGCCCTTTCTCGACGACGCCGGCACGCTCGTCCGCCCCTCCGCCCCCAACGCCATCAAGTTCGAGCGGTTCATCTTCGACCTCATGCCGCTGGCCGACCGCGTGACCGTCATCGAGATCGAAGCCCGCGACGGCTTCACCCCGCTCAAGAACCCCGCCGGCTCGGCGGCCGACGCCCCGGAGCACGTCCACGCCGCCCTCGTCGACCACGCCCGCCGCCTCCTTGCCGCAGCGGGCGTGACGGTCGCCGACGGCATCGACGTGGAGCTCGACGCCGCCACGATCCTCGACGCCACCGACATCGCCGCCGCACTCCCCCGCGGCACGCACATCGACACGCCGCAAGTGATTCGCCGCGCGTAGGACAGGCTTCAGCCTGTCATGGCTCTCGTGCTCGCGCCGGCTCGTGGCTGCCCAGACCCTCTCGCTGGACGTTCGCCTCGGCCCTCCCGGCCTCGGCTCTCTGCGTGTCCGCTTCGCTTTCGCCATCCATGGCTGCGCTCGCTCCCATCAGCCCGCTCGAGGGCATGGGCAGCCCCGATCCTCCTCAACTGGAAAGGGGAGGCTCGGGGTTACCCCTGCCGTTGAGACGGCGTATGTGACCAGCGCAGGCATGGATGCCGGAGCGCAGGCACATCCGAGTGAGCCGAAGCCTGGAGGGCGGAGGCGAACGTCCGGCGAGACGGTACGGGGTAACC
>Ga0075471_10000660_pt1 | contig 21121 bp, 19 predicted proteins | sample DEB19_08_DNA_2_FD_74787 | JGI IMG/M metagenome (GOLD analysis project Ga0075471, IMG submission 74787) | Aqueous microbial communities from the Delaware River and Bay under freshwater to marine salinity gradient to study organic matter... | ecosystem: Environmental > Aquatic > Marine > Coastal ... | reverse complement strand
TCGATCTCCTCGCTCGCGTTGCCGATGTCCTGAGTGATGGCCATCAGGCGCACCTGGTCGGCACGCATCTCCATGCGGAGGGGCGTGGAGTCCTTGGCGAGGATCTTCATGCGGCGGATGGCATCGAGCAGGGCCTCACGCTCGACCGTGAGCACGTTCGGGAACGACGGCGGGATGAGGTGCAGGATGGCCGGGAACTCGTCGTTGATGAGTCGGGTGGTGAGGCTGATGTTGCCCACCTGGAAGACGGCCTGCGCCTCGCCGATCTGCATCGTGACCTCATCGCCCGTGGTGACGAGGCGCTGCAACTCGGACAAGGCCTTGCTGGGCACGATCACCTTCTGGCCGGCAGCGAGGCCCTGTTGCCCGGGAAGGTCGCGCAGTGCCAAGCGGTAGGTGTCGGTGGCCACCATGCGCAGACCATCGGCCTCGGCCGACATCAGCACACCGGTGAGCGCCGCCTTGCGGGTCTCGTCGTTGCTGGCGGCACGCACGACCTGGCGCAACGCCTCACCGAACGTGCTGGACGACAGCGTGACGGCCGAGCTGGTGGGCGCAGCGAGACGCGGGTAGTCGTCGAAGCTGAGCGGGCGAACGCTGAACTGCGAGCGGCCGTTGCTGATGACCACGTCGTCACCGTCGCTCGACATCTCCACTCGACCAGCACCCAGCGATCGAACGATGTCGGCGACCAGACGAGCCGGCAACACCACGCCACCGTCGGCGTCGCCTCCCACCTCGATAGTGAGTTGGATCGTCAACTCGAGGTCGGAGCCGGTGATGGTGAGCCGGTCGCCCTTCAGTTCCAACCGCAGACCGGCGAGCACGGGCAACGACCCAGTGCGGCCAGTGGCGGCACGACTCGCAGTGGACAGGGCCTCGGCCAGCGCTTCACGCTCACAACGGAACTTCACAGCGGTGCCTTTCTCGACAGGGAGGATGCTTGGAAGGTAATAGCGGTAATAAGGGCTGTGGATTGTGCACAACCACGTGTTTGCCCAGCGTAGGGGGCAGAACGCCGTGCACATGGGTTTCCCCACGCGCCCACAGGCGAAAAACCACAGGTCTGTAGTTCGGTGGACAACGCGCGTGTCGTCCACCGCGCGGCGACCGTCGTCCCCATGTTGTCCAGCGCGACATCCGCAGGTGTGCCCATGTCAGGTGGTCTTCAGTCGCTGGACGAGATCGGTGACCTGGTCGTAGATCTGCTTGCGCTCGCGCATGAGGCGCTGGATCTTGTCGACGGCGTGGATCACGGTGGTGTGGTCGCGGCCGCCGAACAGCCGTGCGATGGCGGGATAGCTGAGATCGGTGAGCTCGCGGAACACGTACATGGCCGTCTGGCGGGCAGTGACCAGCGGTCGTTGCCGGTTCTTGCCCCTCAGGGCATCGACGCTGAACCCGAGGATGAGTGCGATCTCCTGCAGCAGTTCCTCGTCGGTCCGGGGCTTCACGAACGACTGGTGCATGAGGTCGCTGAGCAGGTGCTCGGCGAGGTGGGTGGTGATCGGCACGTGGTTCAGGCTGGCGTAGGCCGTGACACGGATGAGGGCGCCCTCGAGCTCGCGGATGTTGCTGGTGATGTGCGACGCGATGAATTCGAGGGTGTCGTCGGGCACCGGGCTCTGGTCGCGCTCGGCCTTGTTGCGGAGGATGGCGAGGCGGGTCTCGAGGTCGGGAGGCTGGATGTCGGTGATGAGACCCCAGCGGAAGCGGCCTCGGAGCCGTTCCTCGAGCGTGGGAATGGCGTCGGGCATGCGGTCGCTGGAGATGACGATCTGCTTGTTGGCGCCGTGCAGCGAGTTGAAGGTGTGGAAGAACTCCTCCTGGAGTCCTTCCTTGCCCTCCATGAACTGGATGTCGTCGATGAGCAGCACGTCGATGTCGCGGTACCGGCGCTTGAACGCCGCCGTGGTGTTGGTACGAATGGCGTCGACGTACTCGTTCATGAACGTCTCGGTGCTGACGTACCGAACCACGTCGTGCTGGTAGTGGCTCTTCACGTAGTGACCGATGGCGTGCAGGAGGTGGGTCTTGCCCAGCCCGGCGGAGCCATAGATGAACAACGGGTTGTAGCTGCGGCCGGGCGTCTCGGCCACCCTCAGGGCGGCGGCGAGGGCGAACTGGTTCGAGGCGCCCTTCACGAACGTCTCGAAGGTGTAACGAGGGTTCATGCCGTCGGCACTGGCCGCCAGTGTGGGCCCACGGTCGTTGGCGGCAGGACGCGTGGAGGCGTCGGCATCGTTCGACGTGCTCCACGGGGTGTCGGCGTCAGGTTCCGCCTCGGCAGCCTGCACCTCGACCTCGACCTGCAGGTGCCCGGACCCGATCTCCTCGAGTGCGTCTCGAACCAAGGGCAGGTACCGGGAGAGGATGCGGTCGCGAGCCTGCGAGTTCGGTGCGCTCACGAGCATCGTGCCGTGCTCGGTACTGATGGCTGCGACGTCCTGGAAGGTGCTGAACCACACCGATTCGGAGACCTGCGCGCGCAACAGTTGTGACACGGCTGTCCACAGCAGTTCATGGTCGCTCACCTGCACCTCCTCTCCTTGCCGACCAAGGCATCCACATGCTTGTCCACACATGTGGACAAGGTGGGCCCGGGGACTCGGCAGGCTAGCAGGTGTCCACAGGGCGACGAAACGGGCCGTCGCGGAGGGGGCTCGGTTGCCGCGCGGGAGCGCGCGCCCGTAGTGTTGGCATGTCCCGGCGAGACCGACCCTCTGGGTGCCAGGTCGCCACCACAGGATTCTCCCGCTCCGATCGCCTTCCGGCGCCGGGCTGGGTGACGTCGACACAGGAGAGCTGCGTGAAGCGCACCTACCAACCCAACAATCGTCGCCGGGCCAAGAAGCACGGCTTTCGCAACCGGATGAGCACCCGGGCCGGTCGTGCCGTGCTGAAGGCACGTCGCGCCAAGGGCCGCCACCGTCTGTCGGCTTGATCTGGCGAATCCGAGAGCGTCGGGCCTTCTCCCGCCTCGCCGCGGAGGGCCGTCGCGCTCGGGCCGGAGTGCTCTGGTGCAGCAGTCTCCTCGACCCACCCGGATCCACGACGCCGCCTCGCGTGGCGTTTGCCATGGGTCGCGCCATCGGACCCGCCGTCGTTCGCAATCAGGTTCGGCGCCGGCTGAGGGCCATGTTGCAGGCCGCCTCGTCCGACGGGCGCCTGCCGCCGGGGGAGTACCTGTTCGGCGGTCGGCCCGGCATCGGCGAACGGTCATCGGCCGACTTGCAGGTCGATCTCGACCAGTTGCTCCGTCGACTGCACGGCTGATCCGCATGGTCGAGTGGTACCAAGGTGCTGCAGAGGGTCGACCCTCCCCGTGCCGGTTCACGCCCTCGTGTAGCGCCTACGCCATCGATGCCCTCCACGAACACGGCACGCTCCGTGGCTTGATTCTCACTCTCCGTCGACTTTTTCGTTGTCGACCGTTCGGTCCGTCCGGCTGGGATCCCGTCCCACTGGCCGAGTCCACCCGTTCCACCCATCGCCCGTCGTCACCGAAGGGAACCACCGCATGATCGCCGGTCTGTTCGAACCGCCCGCCTCGCTCCTGGCCTGGTTCTACAGCATCACCCACAACTACATCCTGGCGATCTCGCTGATCGCCCTGGTGGTGATGCTCATCACGGCCCCACTGGTGCTGAAGAGCACCAAGGGCATGCTCGAGATGCAGAAGTTGCAGCCCGAGATGCGCAAACTGCAGAACCTCTACCGAGGTGATCGGCAGAAGCTCAACGAAGAGATGATGAAGCTCTATCAGGAGCACAAGGTCAACCCGTTGGCCTCGTGTTTCCCGCTGCTGCTGCAGATGCCCGTCTTCATCGTCATGTTCCAGGTGTTGCACGGCCTCACCAAGACGACGGCCGGCAGCCCCGGTTTCACCCCGAAGTACATCGGCACCGGGACCGAGCTGTACAAAAGTCTGGTCGGCCAGACCGAGATGAACTCGTGGGGCCTCGACCTCGCCAAGCGCCCCTACGGCGTGGTGGGCGAGTCGTTCGGCCAGGGCCTGCTGTATGTGGGTCTGGTCGTGGCGTTGGGCGTGCTGTACTTCGTGCAGCAGCGCATGGTGGCGTCGCGTGCGGCGGTCTCGCCCACGGTCTCCCCCACCCAGCAGAAGATCATGCAGTACCTGCCGGTGGCCTTCGCCGCCTTCATGGGGCTCTACCTCACCGGTCTGGTCATCTACTACTTCGCCCAGGCGGTCATCCGCATCGGGCTGAACTACTACATCACCCACCGCTTCTACAAGGGCGAGGAATCGCTCGGCCAGCAGGCGCAGGCCGCCAGCGAGCGTGCTCGCGAGCTGCACAAGAAGGACGGCGGTGGCGGAGGCCTGTTCTCGCAGGCCAAGAAGGATCTCGCTGCTGCCAAGGAGCAGGCAGCCACTGGTACCCAGAGCAAGCGGGTCACCCCGCCCAAGAACCGACCCACGCCGTCGTCGGGCCGTCCCACCGGACGTCCGCAGTCGAGTGGCAAGGCGCAGCGTCCCGGTGGCCAACAGCGCCAACCCAAGAAGAAGTGACCGAAGGACTCGATGATGGAATGGGTGGAGACCACCGGCAAGACGGTGGAAGAAGCGAAGGAGAAGGCCCTCGATCAACTGGGCGTCCATGAGGTGGATGCCGAGTTCGAGGTGCTCGACGAACCCAAGGCCGGCCTGTTCGGCCGGGTGCGCGGCGAGGCTCGGGTTCGTGCCCGCGTTCGGCCGACGCAGGTGCGTCAGAAGATCGAGCGTCGTGACCGCAAGCGCAGCGGTGAGCGCACTGGCGAGCGGAGCGGCCGAGCAAAGGGCGATGCCCCCAAGTCGGATGCCCCCAAGCAGGGCGGCGGCCAGGGTCGCGGCCCGAAGCCCTCGACGCCCCGAGCAGCAACCCCGAAGCAGTCGACACCGGAACGGAAGAAGGAGCAGGACGTGGATCCTCGTCAGGTCGGAGAAGAAGCCAGTCGGTTCATGACCGGACTGTTGGATGCCTTCGGTGCCACCGGCACCGTCGAGTTGGTCGAGGCCGGTGACGACCTCGAGATCCGGGTGCACGGCCAGGAACTCGGCCTGCTCGTGGGGCCCCGTGGCACCACCCTGCAGGCCGTGCAGGATCTGGCCCGGGTGGCGTCACAGCGTCGACTCGGCGACCACGACACCCGTCTGCGGGTCGACATCGGCGGCTACCGCGAGCGTCGCGCAGCGGCACTGGGCGAGTTCGCCCATCGGATGGCCGACGAGGTGAAGGCCTCAGGCGTGGCTCGGGTGCTCGAGCCGATGTCGTCCTCCGACCGCAAGGTGATTCATGACACCCTGTCGGACGTCGAGGGCATCGCCACCCGCTCCGAAGGTGACGATCCCCACCGTCGGGTCGTCATCGCCCCGGCGAATGACTGACGATCAGCAACTGATTTCGGTCCTCGCCGACATCCGCGAACGCGGAGCGATCGGCGAGTCATCCCTCGAGGATGCGGTCGCGCATGCCGACCAGTACGTGGCGGCACTCGCCGCCGAGGTGCGCACGGTGGTCGACCTCGGGTCCGGTGGGGGATTGCCGGGCCTGGTGATCGCCGTGCGTCGACCCGGGGTACAGATCGTGCTCGTCGAGCGGCGACAGGCCAGGGCGGATCTCCTGCGCCGGGCCGTCAGCGCCCTCGGTGCGACTGACCGCATCGAGGTGGTGTCCGACGACGTGGCCGTCGTGGCGACGACCCGGGGCGGCACGTTCGACGCGGTGACCGCCCGCAGTTTCGCTGCTCCCCCGATCACCGCCCGGTGGGCCGGTGCCTTGCTGCGAGGCGGCGGCATGCTGGTGGTCAGTGAGCCGCCGGTCGAAGCGGGGGAACGGTGGCCAGCCGAGCTCCTCGACCAGCACGGGCTCGTCGATCTGGGCCGCATGCAGGGTGTTCGCCGCTTCCGGCGGTCCTGACGCACCACCCCGAATGTTCCACGTGGAACATTCGGATGGAGGCCCAGAGACGGCTGGCGGAGGTCCGGAGATGTTCCACGTGGAACATCGAGCGCTGCCATCCCCGCGAATGGCCAGCGTGCTGGCTATCCTGCCCTCCTGAACCCCACGGAGGATCTTCGTGGGCCAACGAGCAGGAGTGGAAACCCCATGACCTCATCTGCCGCAGGGAAGCGCCCCCTCCCTCGCGTGATCGCCGTGGCCAACCAGAAGGGTGGTGTGGGCAAGACCACCACCACCATCAATCTGGGCGCCTGCCTGGCCGAGCTGGGATATCGCACGCTCATCGTCGACCTCGACCCGCAGGGCAATGCGTCCACCGGGCTCGGCATCGATTCCCGAGGCCTCGAGACGTCGATGTACGACGTCATCATGCGCGAGGTACCGCTCGAGACCTGTATCGAGCCCTCGTCCGTGAAGAACCTCTTCGTCGCCCCCGCCAGCCTCGATCTGGCCGGAGCAGAGATCGAACTGGTGCCGGCCTTCAGTCGTGAGAACCGGCTGAAGAATGCGATCAACGCCGTCCTCGACGACTACGACTACGTGTTGATCGACTGTCCGCCCTCGCTGGGCCTGCTCACAGTCAACGGTCTCAATGCAGCGCGGGAGGTGCTGGTGCCCATCCAGTGCGAGTACTACGCACTCGAAGGCCTCGGCCAGTTGTTGCGCAACGTCGACCTGGTGAAGCGGAACCTGAATCCCGACCTCGAGGTCAGCACCATCGTGTGCGTCATGTACGACGCTCGCACCAAGTTGGCCGACCAGGTGGTCAAGGAGGTGCGCGAGCACTTCGGTGACAAGGTGTGCCGCTCGGTGGTGCCCCGTACGGTTCGTCTCTCCGAGGCCCCGTCGTTCGGTCAGCCGATCATCACGTTCGATCCCACATCCCGCGGCGCCTCGGCGTATCGCGGTGTCGCCAAGGAGGTGTCCGGTGGCCCGGCAGAGCGGACTCGGTAAAGGTCTCGGCGCACTCATCCCCGCCGACGTCGCGGCGACGGCGAAGGGCGAGGGGCCCAGCCTTCGTGACATCCCGGTGGGTGACATCGTCCCCAACCCGAATCAACCACGCGCCCACTTCGACGAGGAATCGCTGGCCGACCTGTCCGCCAGTATCCGTGAGGTCGGCGTGCTGCAACCGGTGCTGGTTCGTCAGACCGGGCCGTCGAGCTTCGAGTTGGTGGCCGGTGAGCGGCGGTGGCGTGCAGCCCGGCGCGCCGGGCTGTCGCTCATCCCGGCGATCGTGCGCTCCACCTCCGACATGGCATCGGTGGAGCAGGCTCTCATCGAGAACCTGCACCGCGCGGATCTGACGCCGTTGGAAGAGGCGTCGGCGTACCAGCAACTCATCGATGACTTCCAACTGACCCACGAACAGGTGGCGACGCGTGTCGGCAAGAGCCGTGCAGCGGTCACCAACACGCTGCGTCTGCTGACCCTGCCACCCGGCATTCAGGCGTATCTCGCCGATGGTCGGATGTCGGCGGGTCATGCCAAGGCGTTGCTCGGCACCCCTGACCGCACGCTGCAGGAGCAGTTGGCGAAGTCGGCGGTGGAGGAGGGTTGGACCGTCCGCATGATCGAGGGCGCCGTACGCGGCGACACGGTGGTCGGCACGGTGTCACCTGCGGCGATCGATGAACCCGATGCGCCGTCGGTCACCGCACCGGCCGGCACCAAACCTGGTCCTGGTGTTCGACCCCTGCCCGCTCCCGGACTGCTCGAGTTGGAGGCACTGTTGTCCGACCACTTGTCCACACGGGTGAGCGTCACCATGGGTGCGCATCGCGGCAAGGTGCTCATCGAGTTCGCCGATCTGGAAGATCTGGAGCGCATTTATCACCAAATGACCACTGGTGGTGCCTGAATCACCACAGTGACCACGGAGAGTGGCGAACTTCACGGAGCGCGCTCAGACCCTCCGCGGGAGGTTTACACACATCGGTGGACAAGCCTGTGGAAAAACTCTCAGGTCGCGCGGGAGATCCACAGTTCGAGGGCCCGTACCACGCCATCGGCCAAGGCTGGCACGGCGTCGAGCACCAGTCGCACCGGCCCGATGCGCACCAGCACGGCGGGCATGCGGGTCTCGCGCAGCACGGGCATGCGCATCCCGGCCACCGTGGGGTCGAGCCCGGGGACGGCCCGGTACTGCTCGGCGATGTCCTCGGCGAGCGATCGGCCGACCACCGACTCGAAGGTGGGCACCCGGTAGAAGTGCACCACGGCCTCGGCGTCGGGAACGCTCTCGAAGCCGATGAACGCATGGGCACCGAAGTGGTTCGCCGCCACGGCCTGGGCCACCGGGTCGGGTTCGTCGAGTGTCATCACCGTTGCGCCGTGGTGGCGCAACTCGCGGGCGATCGACCGGGTGAGCGAGCTCAGTCCACCGAACTGACCCACCACGATGCGGCAGTCCTCGAGGTGACCAGGACCCGACCGTTGCCGCTCGAGTTCGCGCACGGCGCCCACGCCGGGTCCGTCGCCGGTCTGTGAACTGACGCGGTGCAGCGATCGCACGGTGTCGGGTCCACACACGGCGTCGGCCATCAGACCGCAGTTGGTCTGGAAGTCGGCCAGCGCCCGAACGGTTCGTGGTCCGAGGATGCCATCGACCCGTCCGCAGTCGAACCCGAGTCGGGCGAGCATCGTCTGCAACTCGGCGACGTCGTCGCCACGCATGTTCGGTGAGGTGAGCACCAAGAGGCGGTCGCCGAGACTCCAGCTGGCCTCGACCAACGCTGACCAGGTGTGTTCATCGCAGCGACCATCGGCCACCAGTCCGCGGGCGGTCTGGAACGCGCGCACGCTGAGCTCGGTGCTGGCACCGAACGTGCCGGCTTCGTCGCCCGGTGCCGGCGGGAATCCGGCGGCCGAGAGGCGTCGTTGCAGGTCGCGGATGGCGTCGCCGCGTTGCCCCTGGATCAGAGGGAAGTAGGCAGGAATTCGCTCAACTCCTGAAGGAGCTGGCCCTTGCCCTTGGCACCGACCAGACGCTTCTGGACCGTGCCCTTGTGGAACACGATGAGCGTGGGGATGCTCATCACGTTGTACCGCATGGCCACGTCGGGGTTCTCGTCGACGTTCAGCTTGGCGATGGTGATACCGGGCTGTTCGGCGGCGATCTCACCGAGGATGGGAGCGATCATCTTGCAGGGGCCGCACCATTCGGCCCAGAAGTCGACCACCACGGGCTTGTCAGATCCCGTGACGGACTCGTCGAACGTGCCAGTGGTGAGTGTCACGATGCCATCGGCCATGACTGGTCCTTTCCCTCGGTCGCGGTGATGCTACCGCCCTGCAACCACGCAGACCGTATGGGCATTCCTCCGGCAGTGCGCAGCCGCCGACGAGGTCAGTGGTGGGCGACGGCCTCGAGCCAGCGCTCGCAGTCGATGGCGGCCATGCACCCCGAGCCGGCGGCGGTGATGGCCTGCCGGTAGATGTGGTCCTGCACGTCACCACAGGCGAACACGCCGTCGATGTTGGTGTACGACGAACCGGGTCGGGTGACCAGATAGCCGTTGTCCTCCATGTCGAGAATGCCGGTGAACAGGTCGGTGTTCGGGCGGTGGCCGATGGCCACGAACAGGCCCGTGACGTCGAGTCGGCGCAACTCGCCGCTGCGGGTGTCGCGCACGATGGCGTGCTCGAGGCTCTGCTCGCCGACGAGATCCTCCACCGCCGTGTTCCAGTGGATCTGGATCTTCGGGTTGGCGAGGGTGCGCTCCTGCATGATCTTGGAGGCCCTCAGTTCGTCTCGGCGCACGAGCAGGTGCACCGTGGAGGCGAACTTGGTGAGGAACGAGGCTTCCTCCAGTGCCGAGTCACCGCCGCCCACGACCGCGATCTCCTGGTTGCGGAAGAAGAAGCCGTCGCAAGTGGCGCAGGTGGACAGACCATGGCCGAGCAGGCGTTGCTCGGCCTCGAGGCCCAGCATCAGACTCTGGGCGCCGGTGCTGACGATGACGGCGTCGGCGGTGTACAGGTCGTCACGCACCCACACCTTGAAGGGCCGAGCACTGAAGTCGACCTTGGTGACCTTGGCCGTCAGGAAGTCGGCACCGAACCGTCCGGCCTGTTCGCGACACCGCATCATCAACTCAGGGCCCATGATGCCCTCGGGGAATCCGGGGAAGTTCTCGACCTCGGTGGTGAGCATCAACTGACCACCGGGCTGATCGCTGGTGCTGCTCGGCTCACCCTCGATGATCAGCGGGGAGAGGCTGGCTCGGGCCGTGTAGATGGCGGCGGTGAGGCCAGCGGGCCCGGAACCGATGATGACGACGTGACGGTGGGTCATGCGGGGACTTCCTTCGAGTGGCGGGCCCGCAGGGCGAGGAATCCGCCCAGATAGAGCACCAGGCCGAGGACGAGGTACGACAGGTACACGGCTCGACCGTGCGAGACGAAGAAGCCGATGAGTTCGCGGAACACGCCCAGGGCGAGGATGGCGACGAGCGGTGTGGCGACCAGCAGTGCCAGCAGCGCCAGCACCCCGAACACGATGGCCCGTGACACCTTGACGGCGTTGTCGGTGGCGACCGAGCGAACCTTTCCGACGACTCGCTCGACGGTGTCGGCCAGTTCGGGGGCCCAGTTGGAGTCGGTGAACGGGTTGCCCAGCATGCTGACGAGCCTACCGGTGGGTGTTCACCAGAGCGAGAGGGCGAGGCTGGCGATGGCGCCGTGGTAGGTGATCATCACCACCGGACCCATCCACGATGCGGGTCGCACGAACTGGCGCCAGCCGAGCACCGAATCGCTGATCACGAACAGGGTGGTCCCGCCCACGACCCACGGGTTGCCGGTCGACCACCCCACCACCGCCATCGTGGAGATGACGGCCAGATAGGCCGCCACCGGCAGTCGCAGTGCTGCGTCCTGTGCGGCGGCCTTCCGCACGATCACCACACCGGCCGTGATGGCCAACACCATGGCCACGATGGCAGCAGCTGCGCCGAGCGGAAGCGACTCGAGTCCGTAGTGCACGAACAACACCACGAACACGACGTGACCCAGGAGGAACGAGGCCAGACCGAGGACGAACCGGTCGATGGCGGGCAGCAGGAACACGTCGCCGGCGAGGCACAGGGTGAGTGCCACCACGGCCACGGTGATCTGGTCACCGGGTGCACCGCTGACGGCGGCGAGTGCGATGACGAGCACCGTCGTGAGCGGCTTGGTCCACTGTTCGAGGCGATCGTCGTGGCGGAGGCGGGACCACCAGTTGGCGAGGGCGGCGACGACGGTGGCGACGAGGACGGCGATCTGCACGGGTGCATCCTCACACGGCGGGCGGTGCCGCCGAGGGAACGGTCGACCGCTGCGTCAGGGTGTGACGGCGGTGAGCGTGGTGCACGACAGATCGAGCACCCGCATGGCCCCGGTGTCGGTGGCCCGGATCGCCCACGCCGTGGTGTCGACCCAGATGATGCGGGCGATGGCCACCTCGTTCGCCTCGAGCGCACACCCGGTGGAGAGCTCGGTGCCCGTGTCGGCGTCGGGCAGCGCCAGCAGCCCCGCAGCGTCGACCACCACGACGGCAGCCGTGGCCGGGCTGTTGATGGCACCGATGGTGGAGCCGGGGATGGTGTCGGCGACCTTCGTCTCGGTGGCGTCGGTGGCCGTGACGCCCTGCGTCACCGGATCCGATGCGGCCACCGCCTCGGCCGTGGCGTCGGCCGCAGCGCGGGATTCGGCGGCGCCGGACGAACCGGAACTGGTGTCGTCGCTGCGCAACACGCTGACCCCCACCACACCCACGAGCAGCAGGCCAGCGGCAACGGCCAGGACCCGTGACTGCAGGCGCAGTCGGCGGCGTTGGTCGAGTGACACCGGCGTGTGCGGCTCGACCGGGCTGCCGGAGGGTGCGAGTCCACGGTCGTATTCGGCCAGTGCCGCCTGCACGGCGCCACTGCGGTGGTGCGGCTCGACGGGCACGTGACGCAGTGCGGTTCGCACCGCCATCATGGCCTCGACCACCCGCATCAGGTCGGGTGACGCCTCCACCAGGGCGCGCTCGTCGGCGGACAGTTCGCCGTCGAGATAGGCACTCGCCAGGTGGTCGGGGTCGGGTCGAAGGTTCATGGGGCGTCGGTGTGACGATCGTCGGGGTCGGATCGGTTCCCGTCGTCGTGAAGGTCGGTCTGGCGGTGGTACACGGTGGCGAGGATGGCCCGACCTCGGGCGATGCGGCTCTTCACGGTGCCCACCGGGACCCCGATGACCTCGGCGATCTCGGCGTAGTCCAGGTCGGCGACGTCGCGCAGCACCACGGCCAGCCGGAAATCGTCGGGCAACTCCACGAGGGCGGCCTCCAGGGCCGCCCGATCGGCGACGGCGTCGATGGGCAGGTGCGATCCGAGGTCGACGGGTTCGGGCCGGGGGTTGCCGTCGGCGTCCTCGCCGCCATCGATGCCGGGCAACGGACGCCGCTTGCGGCGCCGCAACTCGTCGAGGCTGGCGTTCGTGGCGATGCGGTACGCCCAGGTGCTGAACGCCGATCGGCCGTCGAACCGGGCGATGCCGCGCACCATGGCGATGAGGGCCTCTTGTGCCGCGTCAGCGGCGTCGGCATCGTTGCCGGTGATGCGTCGGCACACCGCCAGCACACGGTCGTAGTGCTGGTGCAGCAGCCGGTCGAGTGCTGCCCTGTCTCCGTCGCGGGCGGCGTCGACCAGCGCCCGGTCGTCGGTCGGCGCGGTGATGGGCCGAGGCTACTGCGCCACTGCGGTGCGCGGGGTGGTGCCTCAGCCGGCGGTGACGCTGATCTCGCGGATCTCGCCCTTGTAGGGGTTCTCGGTGCAGTTGGCACTCTCGGCGAGTTCCACGAGTGACACCAGCACGTACCTGGCGGGGGCCACGAGCGGAACCTGCACGGCCTGCAGTTCACGCGAGTCGACGCGACCGATGGGTTCGCCCCAGGCGCGGAACGAGTCGGGCTGTGCGCCGTCGGGTGCGCCGTACACGCGCAACTGGAACGGTGCGCTGCCGAGGTCGACGTGCACCGTGCCGGTGTGCACCGCTCCGAGGTCGAGCACCAGACCCACGCCGCGCTTGCCGCCGAGGTACCGATCCTTGTAGCAGACGGTGGTCCATGCGGTGGACGGGTCGCCGTCGACGGCGAACGCCACCTGCTCGGGATTCTCCTCGTCGTCGGTGCCGTCCGGGTCGAACGAGGCGATGGCCACCACCGGAACCGCCGACGCGGCGGTGGAGGGTGCCGTGGTGGTGGGGACGAGCGTCGTGGTGGCCGGCGCGACAGTGGTGGGGGTCACGGTCGGCGTGCTGTCGGTGGCCATGTTCATCCAGAGGCCGAGACCGACGACGAGCGCGAGCAGCACCAGACCGCCCATCACGAACATCGACGGTGCGCTGCGCTGCTCGTACTTGCGATTCGGTTGCTGGACCGGGCGCTGCGTACTGGGCGGCGTGCGGTCAGCGGCGCGGACTGCGGCGCCGGCCGGCCGACCGGGTCGCACCGGAGCGTTGCCCGACGACGGTGGCACCGGGCGGTAGCCACCGACCGCCGTCGCGGGAGTGGCGCGCACGGGCGAACCAGTGGTCTCGCCAGCCGGTCGAGCGAGCCGACTCGAGGTGATGCGGGTGGCGTCCTCGGTGAAGTCGGGCTTCGGCAACGCCGAGATGCGCTGCAGTTCGGTCTTCACCTCGATGCCCGACCCGAACCGGTCGTTCGGCCGTCGGGCGAGCAGTCGATGGATGAGCGTGGCCAACCCGTCGGGCAATGTGGGGCGCAGGCGGTTGATGTCGGTGGGCTCGCGGTTCAGGCGGGCGAGCGCCGTCTCGGCGTCGGTCTCTCCGAGGAACGGCACTCGGCCGGCGAGGCACTCGTACAGCACCAGTCCGAGCGAGTAGAGGTCGGCGCGTCCATCGAGGCGCTTGCCGCGCACCTGCTCGGGTGAGAGGTACTTGGCGGTGCCCATCATGATGTTCGGACTGGTGAGGTCGTCGTCGCCGTCGGGCGTGAGTCCCTTGGCGATGCCGAAGTCGGTGAGCAGCACACGTCCGTCGGCGGTGACCAGGATGTTGCCCGGCTTCACGTCGCGGTGCACCAGGTTGTTGCGGTGTGCGCAGTCGAGTGCTGCAGCGACACACACGCCGATGTGCATGGTGAGGTCGGGGCTGAGCCGCTTCTTCTCGTCGAGCAACTGCCGAAGGCTCTTGCCGTTCACCAGTTGCATCACCACGGCCTGTCGACGATCGCGGCCGATGGTCTCCTCGACCGTGTCGTACACCGCCACGATGTTGGGGTGGCTGAGGCCGGCGACGGCGATGGCCTCGCGGCGGAACCGTTCGGCGACCACGGGGTCGACGGCGAGCGCGGGCTTCAGCAGTTTGACGGCCACCTGACGACTGAGTTGCAGGTCGGTGGCGACCCACACTTCGGCCATGCCACCTTGCGCGAGTTTTCGATCCAGCTGGTAGCGCTGGGCGAGAACGGTGGGGGTCAGCGTCGAAGGAATCGCGCTGGGCGGCGTGGCAGACATGTCCGCGACGGGACGCTAGTGGAGCGCCGGGTGTGAACCCCGGCAATGGGTCGTGCGGTGTCAGCCAGCGACGAACGCGACACCGATGGTGCCGCGTCCGGTGTGGCTGCCCACGACGGGTCCGATGTCGCCGACGACGATCTCTCCGTGGTGGTGGGCGCGCAGCATCTCGACGAACGCGTCGACGTCGGCGCAGTCGGCGTGCAACACCATGACGGTGCCCACGTCGCCCGCCTGTTGCACCTTGTCGACGAGGAACGCGAGGGCCTTCGAACGTGTGCGCTGCTTGCCGCCCTCTTCCACCTTGCCGTCGCGCACCTCGACGATGGGCTTGATGGCGAGCGCCGAGGCGAGCAGTGCCTTGGCGCCGCCGATGCGGCCACCCTTCTTCAGATTCTCGAGCGTGTCGAGCGCGCCCCACACCTTGGTGGTGCCGGCGAGGCGGGTGGCCAGTGCCACCACGGCGTCGTGGTCGGCACCACTGGCGGCCAACCGGGCTGCCTCGGTGACGATGAGACCGAGACCGAGGGTGACCTGCTGGCTGTCGACGACGGTGATGCGGATGGCGTCACCGACGGACCGTGCCGCCAACTCGGCCGACTGCATGGTGGCCGACAGTGCGCCGCTGAGGTTGATGACGACGATGCTCGCCGCTCCCTCGGCGGCGAGGCGCCGGTACACCGCCTCGAACTGACCCGGCGCCGGTGCGGCCGTCTCGGGCAATGTGGGCGATGCGTCGCACTTCGCCCAGAACTCCTTGGGCGTCAGGTCGGCGCGATCGACGAACTCGTGGCCGTCGATACGGATGGTGAGGGGGACGATCTCGATGCCGAGTTCGTCGGCGACCTGCTGGGGAAGGTCGCAGGCGGAGTCGGTGACGATGCGGACTCGGGCGGTGCTCACGAAGGAGGCAGGGTAGTCGTTCCGCTGTCGGTGGTCATGCCGTCGTCGCCGCGCACAGGGTGGCGGGCGACGCTCGAGGCCAGTTCGTCCTCGCGCCGCTGTCGTTGTGTGCGCCGCAGGTGGCGGCCCCACCAGGTGAGCAGCACCAGCAGCGCGGCACCGGTGACCAGATTGCCCAGACCGCTGAGTGCGAACACCCTGGCCGAGATGGGCACGACGGGCCCGATCGCCACATCACCCTGTGGGGTGGTGACCAGCAGCGTGGCGGGTATCCGTCCGTTGCTGCGCGCCTGGATCGCGATGCGGACTTCGGTGAACGCCTTCGGTGCCAGTTCCACCGTGACGGGTCCGTCGGGGAACGTGAGCTTCGGCGAGGTGATCTGCACCGTGACCATGAGTGCGACGTCGGCCGAGTTGTACAACGACACCGGGATGGTGCCCGTGCGCCCGGTGAGCGTGAAGCCGAAACCGGCCGGCGACTCGACGGCGCTGCGCACTGCGATGAACTGCTCGTCGAGCGATCTCGCGATGTCGGCCACCTGCTGGTCGGTGACGGCGCTGCTCGGCAGGATGGAGGTGAGTCGATCCCACTCGCCGGGCCGGGGGTCACCACTCGGCAGCATGCTGGCCGTGGCGACGCCGCTCGAGGTCAGTTGCGCCACGGTGGCCACGCGGTCCGTGAGGTCGGCGGTGACGCTGTCGGGCAACTGCACCACGACCGGGCTTCCGTCCACCAACTGCACGGAGGTCCGGACGGCCACCTGATCGATCGTGGTGGCATCGAGCCCGGGCGTGACGGCGAGCAACTCGGTGAACTCGACCAGACCGTCGATCGAGGGAACCCCGAGGTCGGGTGCGGCGAGGGTGAGACCGTGGCGCCGAGGATCGTCACCCCGGTCGATCACCTCCTGCCGGGCGGCGAGCAGGTTGCTGACGGCGATGACCGCCGTCGCCGTGGCGGTGACGCTGCCGCTGGGGGAGAGGCGTGAGAGGACGGTGTGGTCGGCGACGCTGGCGTCGATGGTGACGCCGTCACCCACGTCGACCTGCACGAGTTGGGTGAGGTCGGTGTAGCCCCCGAGCGTCTGTGGCAGTTCGTCGTACAGCGATCGGGGGAACACCAACAGCCGGGCCCCCAGATCGCGGAGCAGGGCGCCCCCGGCTCGGCTGAGCGGCGACGCGGCCAACACGGCGGTGCGGGAGGGCGCCGCCGACACCGTGCCGGCGAGCATGTCGTCGCCCTCGCGCAGCCACTCGGTGTAGACGTCGGCGCGTCCGACGGCAGCCACTGCCGACGGGTCGAGCGGTAGTGAGGTGCTGGCGAGCAGGTCGTGCGTCTCGAGCGCCGAGTCGAGCCGGGCGATGACGGCTTCCGACACATCGGTGGCCTGCGTCCCCGATGCCATGGCGTCGAGCAGCGCAGGAGGTACCGACACGGCGATCGGTACCGCGGAGGCCTCGAGTGCCTCGGCCAGTCGATCGACGTCGGTGATGGAGTGGTCGTCGACGACCACGGAACCATCGTCGTGCACGGCGATCTCGGTGTGCAGCCCGGCGACCATCGCGATGCGCATGGTCTCGAGTTCTGGATCATCGCCATCGGGATCGGGAAGTTGGTGCACGAAGGTGATGACGTCGGTGACCGCCTCGCCGTCGACATCGACGCGCACCTTCAGCGGATAGAGCCCCGGTTGTGGGAAGCGGAGGGACTCGCGGAGCCGGGTGGTGGATTCCGTCGGCACCTGCACCTGCCACCGCCCATCGGTGCTGCGGAGCACCTGTTCGGCCGTCACGACGACCCGATCGATCTGACGGGGCAACTCACCTGCGAGTACGTCGTCGACCTCGAGTCGGGTCGCGATGGCGGTGTGCGACGAGACGGTGACCGTGGCATTGGCGAGATCCGCCGGGTCGAGACTCGGTGGCAGTTCGACCGTGAGGTGCAGCATCTCGTCGGGAACGAGGTTGAAGTCCTGCTCGACGATCGCGAGATGCGGCAGATCGGCATGCACGAGGGGGGCGATCAGGAACGGCATCGCGCTCGCGCCCACGATCGCGACGGCTGCCAGTGCGGCCATGCGGCGGTTCATGCGCATTCCCGCTCGTAGACGCGCAGACGTTCCGGAAGCGGATGGAAGTCCAACTGTCGGTACAGGGTGAGGGCCGGTTCGTTGTCGACCGGTGTGTTCACCAACACTCGGGTGACCCTCCATCGTGCGAGCGATCGCAACGAGTCCAGCACGAGCGCGCGACCGAGGCCGTGGCGTTGGGCGTCGGGTTGCACGGCGAGGCGCTGCAGGAACCCCTGACGCGAGTCGCGACCGGTGATGGCATACGCGTCGAGGTTGCCCGCGTATCGCGCCCGATGTCGAGGAGTGGCGAGCCGCACGTCGGCGATCGCCGCAGCATCGAGGAACCACTCGTCACCGAAGGCGGCCCGGTCGATGTGCTCTGCCGCAGTGTGCTGCGTGAGCATCAACCGTCGGGTCGGCACGGTGGCGGGTGGCACCGAACGGGGGTCGTCGTGCTGGAGCAGTACCAACTCCTGGGCGATGGTGAAGCCGGCCCGGTCGAAGCGGGCGGCCGCCACCGTGGCGAGGGCGGTGGTGCGCATCCGCCGGTAGCCGCGTGCCGCCAGTTCGTCGAGCCAGCGGTCGAGTTCGGCCACCTCGGGCAGCATCGACTGGTGGTAGAAGACCACGTGCGCGGTGTCGTGGTCGGCCGGCCACGGACGCACCCGGACCCGGATGCCCCTGGCGCGGAGTTCGCCCGTACGCGGCCCGGTGGGCGGCGTCGCGGCAGCGTCGGTCATCTCCGCGACGGTAGCGTCACCGGCGTGTCGGTGCTGTTCGCAACCCATGCCGCGTACCTCGAGCATCTGGCGGGTCCGCGTCACCCCGAGCGGCCCGAGCGATTGAACGCGGTGCTCAACGGTGCGCAGCGCGCCGGCCTCGCCGATGCGTTGGTGCCGGTCGAACCGGTGGCCGCCACCCGCGCCGCGCTCGAGTTGGTGCACCCGGCCGCGTACCTCGATCGCATCGAGGGCATCAGCGCTGCAGGTGGTGGTCGACTCGATCCCGACACCTACGCCAGCGAGGGTTCGTGGAACGCTGCGGTCCTGGCGGCCGGTGCCGGACTCACGGCGGTCGAGGCCTTGCGTCGCGGCGAGGCCGCATCGGCGTTCTGTGCCGTCCGCCCCCCCGGCCACCACGCCACGGCCCACGAGTCGATGGGCTTCTGCTTCGTGAACAACGTCGCCGTGGTGGCGGCGTCGTTGGCCGAGCAGGGCGAGCGCGTGTTGGTGTTCGACTTCGACGCCCACCACGGCAACGGCACCAACGACATCTTCTACGCCGACCCCCGCGTGCTGTTCGTCAGCATCCACCAGTGGCCGCTGTACCCGGGCACGGGACGGCACGACGAGATCGGCACGGGCCACGGCCGCGGGTTCACCCTCAACATCCCGGTGCCCCCCGGTGCCACGGGCGACGTGTATCTCTATGCGTTCGACGAGTTGGTGGCCCCGGTCGCCGAGCGGTTCGCTCCCACGTGGGTCATCGTGTCGGCAGGGTTCGACGCGCACCGCGACGACCCCATCACCGATCTCGGGTTGGCGGCGGGCGACTACGCCCCGCTCACCCGTCGTGTGCTCGGTCTGGTGCCGGTCGGCCGCCGGCTGGTGATGCTCGAGGGGGGTTACGACCTCGATGCGCTGGCCAACAGCTCCGCCACGGTGCTGCGCGAGATGGCCGACGTCGAGGGTGCGCCCATCGAAACAGCCACGTCGGGCGGTCCCGGTATGGCGGCCGTCAGTGGCATCCGCGCCTTCTGGGAACAGCAAGGGCTGCTGTGATCCCGGCCCGGTTCCAACCGGTGCTGGTCGAGGTTGCGCCGCTCGCCCGCCGTTTCGCCGACGGTGGCTTCCGCCTGTACCTGGTCGGCGGGTCGGTGCGCGACCTGCTGAGCGGTGACGACATCGACCCGGCGAAGTTCGACTTCGACCTCACCACCGACGCCCGGCCCGACGAGATCAAGCGGCTGCTCAAGGGCTGGGGCGATGCGATGTGGACCCAGGGCGAGCGGTTCGGCACCATCGGCGCCCGTCACGGTGAACGCACCTACGAGATCACCACACATCGCGCCGAGGCCTACAACGACGATTCGCGCAAGCCGGTGGTCGAGTTCTCCGATCGAGTGGAGGCCGACCTCTCGCGTCGCGACTTCACCATCAACTCGATGGCACTCGAGGTCACCTCCGAGTCCCCGGTGCTGGTCGACCCGTTCGGCGGAGCGGCCGACCTCATCACCCGCACGCTGCGCACACCGCTCGCCCCCGAGGTGAGCTTCAGTGACGACCCGCTGCGCATGTTGCGGGCTGCCCGGTTCATCGCCCGGCTGAACGCCACCCCGGTGCCCGAGTTGGTGGCGGCGGTGAAGGAGATGCGCGGGCGACTGTCCATCGTGTCGGCCGAGCGCATCCGCGACGAGTTCGACAAGTTGCTCACCCTGCCCCACCCCACGGCGGGGCTGTGGTTCGCCATCGACACCGGACTCGCCGACGAGTTCCTGCCCGAGTTGCCGTCGATGCGACTCGAGCAGGACCCGATCCACCAGCACAAGGACGTGCTCACCCACACGCTGGCCGTGGTCGAGAACGTGCGTCCCCTCCACGAGCAGCCCGAGGGACGTGCCCCGTTCGACTTCCGTCGCACCCGGCTCGCCGCCCTGTTCCACGACGTGGGCAAGCCGCGCACCCGCGGCTATCAGAAGGGCAAGGGCGTCACCTTCCACCACCACGACGCCGTGGGTGCCCGCATGACGCGCAAGCGCATGGAGGCACTGCGATACGGCAACGACGACGTCGAGGCGGTCACCGAGTTGGTGGCGCTGCACCTGCGCTTCCACACCTACTCGATGGGCTGGACCGACTCGGCCGTGCGCCGCTACGTGCGCGACGCCGGTCCGTTGCTGCAGGAACTGAACGTGCTCACCCGCTGCGACTGCACCACCCGCAACGCGAAGAAGGCCGTCATGCTGAGTCGTCGCATGGACGACCTCGAGGTGCGCATCGAGGAACTGGCGGCGAAGGAAGAACTCGCCGCCATCCGACCCGAGTTGCACGGCGGTGAGGTGATGGCCCATCTGGGCCTCGAACCCGGCCCGATGATCGGCAAGGCCCTGGCATTCCTGCTCGAGATCCGTCTCGAGGAGGGCATGCTCGGCGAGGCCGAGATCCGGCGGCGGCTCGACGAGTGGTGGGCGACGCAGCAGTAGTCGCCGTGCATCACGGCGTCGGGTCTACATCCCCAACTTGCGGGCGCGCAGCACCAGTACCGACGGCGTGAGCGGGTCGCGCACACGGGCGTCGGCCAGTTCGTGCAGCACGTCGATGTGGAAGTTGCTGCGCTCGAACGCCATGTACAGCTCGCTGAAGGTGCGGCTGGCCGCTCCGTAGGCGAACTGGGCCACGTGGTCGTTGCCGAACATCGATGCGACCGGGTGGTTCATGGCGACGACGAAGGCACCGCCCTCCTTCAGCACGCGGTGCACCTGACGCAGCACGCGGGGCAGGTCATCGACTCCCGCCAAGGAGTGCGATGCCAGCACGACGTCACAGGAACCCGACGACACGGCGCCGAGGTCGGCCAGTTCGGACTGATGGCACTCGACGCGGACCTCGTTGCGCTCGGCCGCAGACCGCAGCGACGAGATGACGGACGCGTCGGGGTCGATGGCGATGGCCTTGGCGCCGCC
>Ga0075471_10000659_pt1 | contig 21132 bp, 18 predicted proteins | sample DEB19_08_DNA_2_FD_74787 | JGI IMG/M metagenome (GOLD analysis project Ga0075471, IMG submission 74787) | Aqueous microbial communities from the Delaware River and Bay under freshwater to marine salinity gradient to study organic matter... | ecosystem: Environmental > Aquatic > Marine > Coastal ... | reverse complement strand
CGACCCGTGAACCCCGATCACAACGAGTCCGGAGTAGTGGCTTCGTCCCGTTACACACCCCCGGTTCCGCAGTACGTGAAGGAAAGCCCGCGCTGGGTGCCGATTCTGATGTTCACCCTTTTCATCCTGGGTGCGCTCATCATCCTGCTCTATTACTTGGGTGCCGTACCGGGCGGCCGGAGCAATGTGTATTTGGTCGCCGGCCTCGTCAGCGTCCTCGGTGGTCTGTACACAGCCACCAAATACCACTAGACGCCTGAGCAGGGTTTTTAGCGCAAAATTGTGTGTCCACAGGCTGTGGACAACCAGGGGGATAATCACATTCGTGTAACTCCCCGTTCACCTGGTGAACGCCCCGTTGTTTCTCGACCCCGGCCTTACTCGGCGGCCGCGACGAGGTCCATTTCCTCCATGCAGTGGCGGGGCGGGTCGGGGTCTTCTTCGGCGGCCAGAGTCATCTTCAGTTCGAGCCCGCAGACACTGCACCGATAGCGAACGCTGACGCGCCGCATCTCACCCGGCGGAGGGGGTGGCGGCAACGGTTCAGTCATGCTCCGCAAGAGCCCGACCCCGACGCGCCAGAGGAAGAGAAAGATGAGGACGGCACCGAGCGTCCAGATCACGGTGCCGAAATTCATCTGGATCAGCCGAGTCGTTCGATGATGGTGGCGTTGGCCATGCCGCCGCCCTCGCACATGGTCTGCAGGCCATAACGCCCGCCCGTGCGCTCGAGCTCGTTCAGCAGCGTGGTCATGAGGCGCGCGCCCGAACAACCAAGAGGATGACCGATCGCGATGGCTCCACCGTTCGGGTTGACCGTCTCCATGTTGGGATGGAATTCCTTCTCCCACGCCAGCACGACCGAAGCGAAGGCCTCGTTGATCTCGGTGATCGAGATGTCGTTCATGGTGAGCTTGGCGCGCTCGAGAACCTTGCGGGTCGCCGGGATCGGGGCCGTGAGCATGTAACGCGGATCGTCGCCCGCGAGGCTGAAGTTCACGAACCGGGCGCGAGGTGTGAGACCGAGGGCCTTGGCCTTCTCTTCACTCATGATGAGCAGCGCCGCGGCTCCGTCGGTGATCTGCGAAGAGTTACCAGCGGTCACGCGACCGCCCTCTTCAGCGGGCCGGAACGACGGCTTCAACTTGGCGAGGCTTTCCATCGACGTATCGCGGATTCCTTCATCGGCGGTCATCATGTTGCCCTCGGCATCCTTCACCGGAAGGATTTCGCGCTCGAAACGTCCTTCCTTGGTGGCCCGAGCGGCCCTCTCCTGAGACTGCACACCGAAACGATCCATGTCGTCCCGGCTGATGTTCCACTTGTCGGCGATCAGTTCGGCCGAGATGCCCTGCGGGACGAGACCACCTTGGGGCTGATAGCGCTCGCCAACTTTCGGACCGAACGGAAAACCCCACTTGCCATCCGACATCGACGCACCCATCGGAACGCGGGTCATGACTTCCACGCCGCACGCCACGACGACGTCGTACGCGCCAGCCATCACACCTTGAGCCGCGAAGTGCGCGGCCTGCTGCGACGATCCGCACTGACGGTCGATCGTCGTGCCGGGAACCGACTCGGGCCAACCGGCGGCGAGGACCGCGTTGCGGGCGATGTTGGCGGCCTGCTCACCGACCTGCATCACACAACCCATCACCACGTCATCGACGATCGCTGGATCGATGCCGTTACGGTCGATGAGTGCCCGAAGCGTCTCGGCGGCGAGATCGACGGGATGCCAATCCTTCAGCTTGCCGTTGCGCTTACCGAGCGGGGTGCGGATGGCATCGACGATGACTGCGTTGTACATGGGAGAACTCCTGGGTTCGGCGGAGCCGGCTCGACCGGCGGGTTTCAGTTTGCTTCCTGATCACCGAGGAGGACGAACCCGACCCGATGGAGAACACCGATGTGGGCTCAAGACCTGAATGGTGCGACTTTGCTGATCGCCCGGGACATGGTTCCGACGTCGGTCTCTGACAACTCGGCCGCGAATTCCCGCTGGATGGCCCGGCGATAGAGGATGTTGGCGTCTCGCCACACGAGTCGGCCCATGCGGGTGAGTGTGACCATGACCGCCCGGTTGTCGTCGGCGGTCGGCGCTGATTCGCGGGTCACGTATTCCCGATCGACGAGAGAGTCGATCCGTCGCGACAGAGTGGACGGTACGGCCGCGAGCGCTTCGGCGAGTTCCTTGACTCGCATCTGATCGTCGTTGTGCGCAAGAGCCGCGAGGATGTCGAACTGTGGCAACGACAGTTGGAATTCATCGGCCATCTCGGCCTCGATGAGACGCGAAACGACTTCGGCCGCCGTCTGGAACGCCCGCCACAACGCGACCCGCTCGGAGTCGAGCCTCGGCATTCAGTTCCGCGCTTCGTCGATGTCGGGCATGGTGTCGCTCACTTCCGTCCCCAGTGGGACTCGCCTCCCCAAGCGATTCGTCAAGAACACTAACGAACGACCGGCTCGTTGTCACGGGAAAGTTCCGCTTGCAACAAACAGTGGAGAGGTTCAGGAGCCGAACGACGCCACGAGCTCGAGCGCCTGTTCCCAGGTAGCGCGCTCGGCGAGCAACTTGCGGAAAGGCATCAGCTGCTTGGGTCGGCTCACTCCCAGTGCGGCGCGCAGCCTCCCGTCGCGGTGATAGAGGGCCACGAACGACTTCTCGTCGGGTGAACCCGCGACGATCTCGATCTCTTCATCGCCTTGGGCCCGACCGAGGAACTGAATGCGCACACCGAATTGGTCGCTCCAGAAGAACGGCACTTCGGCGTAGGCCTTGGGAGTTGCACCCCGGGCAACCGCGAGAAGATTCCGGGCCGCCGCCGCGCCTTGTTCGGATGCATTGGTCCAATGCTCGACCCGGACCTCCTGTTCGAGGAGTTCATTGGGCCAACGCGCCACATCTCCCGCGGCGTAGATGCCCGGAACGCCGGCGCACAAAGTCGCGTCGCACACCACTCCGTCACGGATGGTGAGCCCGGAATCGTTCAGCCACTCCGTCGCCGGTAACACACCGACCCCCACCACCACCACATCGGCGGGCACGATCTCGCCGCCCTCGAGTTCGACACCGGCCACCCGACGACTTTCACCTTCCACGAATCGCGCGACCTTCACCTCACAGCGAAGATCGACACCGTTCTCCGGATGGATCCGTGCGACGAGACGTCCCATCTCCACACCGAGACCGCGCATCAAGGGAGCCTCAGCGCCTTCGAGAACCGTCACCCGACATCCGAGTTGCCGCGCCGTCGCCGCCACCTCCAACCCGATGAATCCGGCGCCGATCACCACGACCCGCCGTTCGGGAAGTAGCTCACTTCGCAAACTCAACGAATCGTCGAGGCCGCGCAACACATGAAGGCCGCGCCAATCCGGCTGGTTGGGGAGTCGGCGAACGCGCCCACCAGTGGCGATGATCAGACCATCGAACTCGACCGTTCGACTCGACGCGAGTTCGACCTCGCGCTTCGCGGTGTCGAGTCGAACGGCGGCCGCACCAAGGACCCACTCGGCGCCAAGGGCCTCCAGGTCTTCGGGCTTGCGCAACCGGATCCGATCGGGCTCCCATTCGCTGGCCAAGACCTTCTTCGACAACGGAGGTCGGTCGTACGGAGGACCGGGTTCGTCTCCGATCACCACGATGCGACCAGTGAAATTCTCCTGACGAAGGGTTTCGGCCGCGCGCAAACCAGCGAGGGACGCGCCCACGATCACGATCTGCTCGGGGTCCGACGACATGCTCCCACGATGCCACGCTCGGGTGGGGTCGCACCAACGAGCCGACACAATGAGTGCGTGGACCACCCGTTGATCGAGGATCCATCCGATCCCCGACTGGCCGACTACATCGGTCTCTCGGACCGTGACATCAATCGTCGTCGAGAAGACGAGCGCTTCTTCATCGCCGAGGGGCCCGAGGTCGTCCGCCGTCTCGTCGCCAGTGGACTCGACATCCGTTCCATCGTCGTCTCACCCAATCGGATGGTCGACATGAGCGAGGCATTGGCCGGCACGAAAGCGCCGGTGTATTTGGCCGAACGTTCGGTGGTGTCGGCGGTGGCCGGATTCGATCTGCATCGAGGGGTGATCGCCTCGGCCAACCGACCGCCCACGGCGTCATTGAGCGATGTCCTCGGTCGGCCGTCCATCGCGAGTGGCGGACACCGGATCGCAATCCTCGAAGGTCTGAACGACCACGAGAACCTCGGCGCCATCGCCCGCTCGGCTCGGGCTTTCGCGATCGACGCCCTCGTCCTCGACGAGAGGTGCGCCGATCCGTACTACCGACGAACGGTTCGGGTCTCGATGGGCGAGATCCTCTTCCTACCGATCGTGCGCACGTCGGTTGATTCGGCCATGGCAGTCATTCGTTCGCTGGGAGGCTCGAGCCTCGCGCTCACACCGGCGGCCCATGCCGTGGCCATCGGAGAACTTACGGTCGATCACGACGCACCACTCGCGTTCGTGCTCGGTGCCGAGGGAAGTGGACTCAGCGATCGAACACTTCGGGATGCCGATCACCGAGTACGAATCGAGATCGCGCCCGATGTCGATTCGCTCAATGTGGGGCACGCGGCTGCCGTAGCCTTCGCGCTGCTTCGCCGTCGTAGTAATTAGCGCGCAGATCAAGCACTCCGTTGCGCACGGTGTAGAGCGACCAGCCGGCGAACGAGCCACCCGACTCTTCGCCCTTCCATTGAGCCCAGGCCACCGTCTCATCGCCCGCGGCATCGATGAGGCTGAACGTCGTGCCCGAAGCGTCGGCACCGACCAGGGCCCGACACTCGACGTGAGCATCGGTACTCCAGAGTTCGCGCACCATGGCCAACGCGGAACCACTGCTCGCGGTGCCCTTCACTTCGTGTGCCGCGCTCACATGATCGGGAAACACGTCGGGGCGAATGCGGGCGTACGCCGCGGCATCGACGTAATCCGACGCGTAACAGACGAGCCCATCGCGTAGGCGGTACACACTCTGACCGGCGATCGGATACTCAGTTCCGCCGACCGGAACCACCATCTCCCACCGCGACCAACCGACCGTGGTCTCGGCCATGGTTTCCCAGTTCGCGAAGTACACGCCCATCTTGGGCAACCTTCGTTCCATCTCGCCCATGAAGCCGGCAATGGCGTCACGACCTCGCTGTGGACCGGCGAACGGATCGCAATAAACGGCGTCGTCGGTGAAGAGTTGGACGAGCCGCGTGTAACGCTGATCGTCCTCGACCGAGCCGAACATCTGGATGATGTCGTGCGCGGTCGTCATTCGGATCAGCCCCGTCCGCCACCCGGCGCGACGGTGCTGACACCATCGGTCCGGAAAGCCGGATCGTGCTTGCGCAATTCGGCCCGGGCGATGGTCATCTTGTGCACCTCGTCGGGACCGTCGGCCAAACGCAGAGTACGGATGCCGGCGTACATACCCGCCAACGGGAAGTCCTGCGACACTCCGCCTCCACCGTGGGCCTGGATCGCGCGATCGATGATCTTCAGCGCGACGTTCGGTGCCGCCACCTTGATCGCGGCGATCTCGGTCCGGGCGCCCTTGTTGCCCACGGTGTCCATGAGCCACGCGGTCTTCAACGTCAGAAGCCGGATCATCTCGAGTTCGATTCGCGCTTCGGCGATCCAGTCCTGGATGTTCGATCGCTCGGCCACGCGCTTACCGAAGGTCGAACGGCTGAGAACGCGCTGACACATCAGTTCGAGGGCCCGCTCGGCGGCTCCGATGGTCCGCATGCAGTGATGAATTCGTCCGGGTCCGAGGCGGGCCTGGGAGATCATGAAGCCGTCACCCTCGGAAGCGACCAAGTTGCTCACCGGAACGCGACAGTTCTCGAAGCGAACCTCACCGTGTCCCTCGACGTCGTTGTATCCGAACACTCGAAGGTCACGCACCACGGTGACACCGGGGGTGTCGACGGGTACGAGGATCTGACTCTGCTGCTTGTGAGTCGCGGCCGCCGTGTCGGTCTTGCCCATGACGATCATGATCTTGCAGTTCTTGTGGAAGATGTTGGAGGTCCACCACTTACGACCGTTCAACACGTAGTGATCGCCATCGCGTTCGATGCGTAGTGAGATGTTGGTCGCGTCCGACGACGCCACGTCGGGCTCGGTCATGCCGAACGCACTACGAATCTCACCGTCGAGAAGAGGGCGGAGCCACTTCTCCTGCTGCTCGGCCGTACCGAACATGGTGAGAACCTCCATGTTGCCGGTATCGGGCGCCGAGCAGTTGCACGCCTCGGACGCGATCGGCGAACGACCCATGATCTCGGCGAGTGGCGCGTAGTCGAGGTTGCTGAAGCCCTCACCCCACCAACCCGAGTGCGGTTGGAAGAGATTCCACAGGCCGCGCTTCTTGGCTTCGGCCTTCAGGGTGTCCATGATCGGCGGATAGAAGTGCGGATCACCCGAGTCGTGAACCTGTTGGTCGTAGACCGACTCGTTGGGATAGATCCACTCGTCCATGAACGCGAGCAGACGCTCGCGGTACTCGAGACACCGGTCGGAGAAGGCGAATTCCATGGGTTCGACCGTACTCCTTATGACTTTCGACGCCGAAACCCTCGTCGATCCTCGGCTTTGAGCCGTGCCTTCTGCTCGTCTTCGAGTGCGGCCTCCTCGGCAACGAGGCGTTTCATGCTCTCGAGCCGACGGGGGTCGAGCGCTCCGGCATCGACGGCGCTCCGAACCGCGCAACCGGGTTCTTCTTCGTGTTTGCAATCCCGGAACCGACAGTCGTCCATCAGATCGAAGATGTCGGCGAAGGCGCGCTCGATGCCGTGACCGCTCGACCACAGACTCACCGCGCGCACCCCGGGTGTGTCGATCAGCCAACCAGCCGAGCCGACGGGTTCGGCTGGAAGTGCAACGAGCGACGATGCCGTCGTCGTGTGACGACCACGTTGGTCACCTTCACGAACGGATTCGGTCCGCTGCGCCGAGTTGCCGACGAGCGCATTGACGATCGTGCTCTTGCCCACGCCACTCGCCCCGAGGAGCGCGATCGTGCGGCAACCGGCCGCATAACTCCGAAGTCGATCGAGACCATCACCACGAACTCCCGACACCACATGGAACTCCACACCGGGAGCCACCGAGCGGAGTGACTCGAGGCGGGCAGCCTCTTCGACCGGGTCGTCGAGAAGATCGCGCTTCGACAGCACGACCACCGGTACGGCACCACTGTCGAAGGCCAGAACGAGTTCGCGCTCGAGCCGTCGCTGATTGGGCGGACTGGCGATCGCGTGCAACAAGAAGACGAAGTCGATGTTGGCCGCAATGGTGTGGGCCTCGGCGCGCTGACCCTCGAAACTCGCCCGGCGCACGAAAGCGCTCCGACGGGGGAGCACCGACTCGATCCGCTCACCGTCGGCCGAAACGACGACCCAGTCACCCACGGCGACATCGGCTCCGATGTTCCGGACACGGGCGACATCGCCCGTCGAGTCATTGGTGGGCGGCGAATACCAGACGGTGCTCCAACCGCGGTCGATACGCGCCACCCGGCCGGGTCGCGCCTTGTGTTCGAGGTCCGCCGACAATTCACGCCAGATCTCGTCCCATGTCACATCCCAGCCGAGGGACTCGATTCCGACCTCCACGGGACCGACCGTAGCCTTCGTGCCGGCGTGTCCTCCCCCACCCAACACGCCGAGGATTCCATGCTTGCTCGTATCGCCCGCTGGTGCTTCCGTCACCGTTGGCTCACCATCATCATCTGGATCGCCACACTCGTCGGCGGTTCGGCCGTGGCCCAAGGTGTCATGGGTGGTGACCGATTCGAGACGCGTTTCTCGATCCCCCAGACCGAGAGTCGTCGCGCCCTCGAACTTCTCGACGAAGCGTTCCCCGACAAGGACTCGGTGACCGACGCTCAGCTCGTGGTCGAAGCGCCGCAAGGGATCGATGATCCGGCGGTCAAGAGCGCTCTGTCGTCGCTCTTCTTGTCGGTCACCGATGGTGTCCCGGGGCTTCGACTCACGAGCCCGTACGAATTGCCGAACATCTCCAACCCAGCCGGCGGTGAACGACTCATCTCGGCGGACCGAACGATCGCCTATGCCGAACTCGGACTACCGGCCATCGAATCGCAAGAGGGACAGACGCTGCTCGGTGAACGCATCATGGAGGTCGCCAACGAACATCTGGACGAGGTGCCTCTGCCCGAGGGCGTGAGTGTGGAATTCGGTGGCGACCCGTTCGTCGACTTCGAACTGCCCGAGAGCGAAGTGGTCGGACTGCTCGCCGCCATCATCATCCTCGTCCTCGCCTTCGGCTCGGTACTGGCGATGGGACTACCCATCGGTACCGCACTCATCGGGCTCGGCACCGGAGTGGCGATCATCACGATGATCAGTCACCTCATGGAAATGCCCGACTTCTCGTTGCAGATCGGCGCGATGATCGGCATCGGAGTCGGGATCGACTACGCGCTCTTCATCGTCACGCGCTATCGCGAGGGGTTACGCAGCGGCATGACGCCCGAGGACGCCACGGTCGTGGCCGCCGACACCGCCGGACGCGCGGTTCTGTTCGCCGGCATCACCGTGATGATCTCGCTTCTCGGCATGTACATGATGGGCATGGCGTTCGTCTACGGACTCGCCATCGCCGGATCGGTCGCCGTGGGATTCATGGTTCTCGCTGCTCTGACGCTGTTGCCGGCGTTGCTTTCGCTCGTGCGTCACCGGATCGATGTGACCACGCGGGCCGCTTTGGCTGCGCTCGTGGTGTTCGCGACTTTGTCGCTCGTGGGTGTGATCTTCCTCGGCACGCTGTCGCTGTTGCCGATCGGGCTGCTCGTCGCCGTGTTGATCATGGCGTCGAGCTTCTTCATCAAGAGTTGGCGCACCCCGATTGCTCATCGCGAACCCAAGCCACGCGAGGAGCAACTGTGGTTCCGTTGGAGTCGCCTCGTGCAGCGTCGTCCGTGGACGTCGTTCGCCCTCGGTCTCGCCTCGCTGATCGCGCTCACTCTGCCGTTGTTCGGTATGCGTCTCGCGTTGAGCGACAACGGCAATCGTGCCGAGTGGCAGACCGCACGTCGTGCCTACGACCTTCTCGCGCGTGGCTTCGGTCCGGGATTCAGCGGACCACTCACCTTGGTCGGTGAGGTGCCGACCGATGCGAGCGCCGACGACGTTGCCCGTGCGAACGGTGCGCTCACCGAAGCCCTGCGGGCCGAAATCGGAGTGGCCTACGTATCGGAACCAATGATGGTGACGCCTGAGCTCACGTTGTGGAAGGTCGTACCTTCCACCGCTCCACAGGACGAAGCGACGTCGGACCTCGTGCATCATCTGCGCGATCAGGTCATCCCGGGTTCGCTCGACGCCTCGAACCTGGCCGAGTACCCGATCAATGTCGGTGGTTTCACGGCCATCGCCGTCGATCTCTCCGACTATTTCGGCCAGCGCATCTTCATCTTCATCGCCGCGGTGCTCGTGCTGTCGTTCCTCTTGTTGATGGCGGTCTTCAGAAGTCTTCTGGTCCCACTCAAGGCCGTCCTCATGAACCTGCTCTCGATCGGCGCCGCCTACGGAGTGGTGGTGGCCGTATTCCAGTGGGGATGGCTCGCCGATCTCATCGGCGTGGGTCGGGCCGGACCCATCGAACCCTTCATCCCGATGATGTTGTTCGCCATCGTCTTCGGACTGTCCATGGACTACGAGGTCTTCTTGCTCTCGCGTGTGAAAGAGGAGTTCGACCGCACCGGCGACAACAGTTCGGCCGTCGCCGACGGCCTCACGGCCACCGCGCGTGTGATCACGGCAGCGGCCCTGATCATGGTGGCCGTCTTCGGAAGTTTCGTGGCCGGTGACGACCGCACCGTGAAGTTGTTCGGACTCGGTCTCGCCGTGGCCGTGTTCATCGATGCCACTCTGGTCCGAATGGTGCTCGTACCTGCGACGATGGAACTTCTCGGGGCACGCAACTGGTGGATCCCGAAGTGGCTCGATCGACTCCTTCCGCGCATCGATGTGGAAGGCCACGCGAACACGGTGGCAACCGAGCGCACTTGACAAGCGACCGGCCGATGCCGTAGCGCTAGATAAATATGACCGCCCCCACCGGTAAACCCCTCGTCATCGTCGAGTCGCCCGCCAAGGCCAAGACGATCGGCAACTTTCTCGGCTCCGAGTACGAAGTTCGTGCTTCGGTCGGCCACGTCGCCGACCTCCCGTCGAAGGGTCTAGCCGTCGACGTGGACAACCACTTCAAGCCCGAATACGTGCTCACCGAGCGCGGAACCAAGGTGATCAAGGAACTCCGTCAACTGGTGAAGCAGGCGCCGGCTCTCTACCTCGCAACCGACGAGGACCGCGAGGGTGAGGCGATCAGCTGGCATCTTTACGAGAACCTGAAGTCGGCGGTGAAGCCGGGTGTGCCGGTGCACCGGGTGGTGTTCCACGAGATCACCAAGGGAGCGATCGATCACGCATTCGCTCACCCCCGCGACCTCGACATCGGGCTGGTGGACGCCGCCGAGACCCGGCGCATCCTCGACCGGCTGTTCGGCTACGAGGTGTCACCTGTGTTGTGGCGCAAAGTGAACCGTGGCCTGTCGGCGGGCCGTGTTCAGTCGCCGACGATCCGCCTGATCGTGCAGCGCGAACGCGAGCGCATCGCCTTCGTGACCGCCGCCTACTGGGGACTCGACCTCCTCACCGGGACCAACCCGTCGTTCAAGGCCGCTCTCCTCGAACTCGACGGCGTCCGAATCGCCACCGGAAAGGACTTCGACGAACAGGGTCGCCCGAACGACAAGGTCACGGTGCTCGCCGAGCCGGCCGCGATGTCACTCGTGGAGCGCCTCCGCACTGCACCGGTTTCGGTGCAGTCGGTGGAGGAGAAGCCGTACCGGTCGTCGCCCAAGCCCCCGTTCATGACGAGCACGCTTCAGCAGGAGGGCGGGCGCAAACTCCGCCTGTCGGCCCAGCAAGTGATGCGAACCGCGCAAGGTCTGTACGACCGGGGATTCATTACATATACACGTACGGATTCGGTGGTTCTGTCGGACGAGGCGCTCGGTGCGGTGCGCGACCAGATCCGGGCCGATTTCGGCGGCGACTTCCTGACCGATTCGCCGCGGCGGTACGCCAGCAAGGTCAAGAACGCGCAGGAGGCTCACGAGGCGATCCGCCCGAGCATCCCACTCCGGCACCCCGACACCCTGGGTGGCCAGTTGTCGGGCCCCGATCTCGCCCTTTATCGGTTGATCTGGCAGCGGACCATGGCTTCGCAGATGGCCGACGCCAACGGTGTGACGGTGTCGATTCGCTTGGCCGCAACCGCCCCGGCCACGGCGACCGAGTCGGCCAACGAGTGCGTGTTCTCGGCGAGTGGCACCACGATCACATTCGCCGGACATCGCAAGGCCTACGAAGAGACACGCGAAGACGACGCCGAATCGGGTGAGGAAGCCGAAGCGCTGCTGCCACCGCTGAAGGTGGGCGACGCGGTGACTGTCGATCAATTGCTTCCGAGTGGTCACGAAACCTCGCCACCAGCCCGCTTCACCGAAGCATCGATCGTCAAGCGCCTCGAAGAACTCGGTATCGGTCGCCCGTCCACGTGGGCATCGATCATCCAGACGATTCAGGACCGCGGTTACGTGTGGAAGAAGGGTCAGGCTCTCGTACCCACCTGGACCGCGTTCGCCGTGGTGACTTTGCTCGAGCGTCACTTCGGAGAGATCGTCGACTACCAGTTCACCGCCGGCGTGGAAGAAGAACTCGACCAGATCGCCAACAAAGCGCTGGCCAAGGACGAATGGCTGCGCGCGTTCTATTTCGGTGATGCCGACATGGGTGACCTCGGCGAACTCGGTCTGAAGCGATTGATCGAGCAGAACATCACCGACATCGACGCCGCCGAAATCAACTCGTTCACGATCGGAGCCGATCCGTCGACCGGTGAAGTCGTGGCCGTGAAGCCCGGCAAGTACGGCCCGTACGTGAAGCGCGGCGACGACACCGCGAGCGTGCCCGATGCCCTCACGCCCGACGAGTTGACCCTCAACGAAGCGCTTCGACTGTTGTCGTTGCCCAAGAGCGACGAGCCGATCGGTGAGTTCGACGGATTTCCGGTTTTCCTCAAGAACGGTCGCTACGGCCCGTACGTGCAGTGGGGAACCATGGACGTTCCTCCGCTCGGCCTCGCCAAGCCCAAGATGGTGAGCCTCTTCAAGACGATGGTTCTCGAGCGCATGACGTTGCACGACGCCGAGCAGTTGCTGACGTTGCCCCGCACGCTCGGAATCGATCCTTCCGATGGTGAGCCGATCATGGCCAACAACGGTCGATACGGGCCATACGTGCAGAAGGGCACCGACTATCGGACGATCGACAACGAGGAACGTCTCCTGACGATCACCCTCGACGAAGCGGTCGACATCTTCTCGCAGCCCAAGCAGTTCCGTCGGGGACGATCGGTGGCGGCCAAGGGTCCGCTGCGCGAGTTCGGCACCGATCCGGTGAGTGAGCTGAAAGTCGTAGCTCGTGAAGGTCAATACGGCGTGTACGTGACCGATGGTCAGGTGAACGCTTCGATCGGCAAGGGCGATCGCATCGAAGACATGCTCCCCGAGCGTGCCTACGAGCTCCTCGCGATCCGCCGCGAAGTGATGGCCGAGAAGGGAATCGGCCCCAAGACGAAGGCCGCCAAGAAAGCACCGGCGAAGAAAGCCCCCGCCAAGAAGAAAGCGGCCAAGAAAGCACCGGCGAAGAAGGCTGCGCCACGCAAGAAGGTCTGACCGACCTCGAAGTCGGTCGCACCACGACTGGCTAGCGTTTGGTCCGTATGCCGTCCGACCGTCCTCGATACATCGCGTTCGAAGGCATCGAGGGTTGTGGTAAGTCGACCCAGGCGACCCGACTCGCGGCATCGCTCGGTGCAGTGCTCACCCGCGAGACCGGTGGCACGGCGATCGGCGCACGCGTTCGAGAGGTGCTTCACGATCCGGCCAACACCGATCTCAGTCCGGTGGCCGAGGCTCTGCTCATTGCGGGTGATCGCGCGCAACATCGGGCCGAGGTTCTCGCACCCGCGTTGGCGGCCGGCAAGCATGTGGTGAGCGACCGCAGTGTGTACTCGAGCCTCGCTTACCAGGGCTACGGGCGCGGGCTCGATCTTCCGATGCTGCGCACCGTGAATGACTGGGCGCTCGATGGTCGCTGGCCCGACCTCGTGATCCTGCTCGACCTGAACCACGATCGGGCGATGCAACGCCTCGCCTCACGAAGCCTCGACCGTTTCGAGCGTGAGACGAGTGACTTCTTCTCCCGGATTCGTTCCGGATTCCTGACCATGGCCGCCGACGAGAAGCACCGCTGGGTGGTTATCGATGCGGCGCAAAGCGTCGACGAGATCGAGTCCGATGTGCGTCGGGCCGTACGCGAGAAGTTCGGTCTCTGACGTGGCAGCCTCCACCGGTACGCGCTCGGTCTTCGACCACGTGATCGGTCAAGACTCGGCAATCGAGACTCTCCGCGCGCTCGCCGGTTCGCCAGCCCACGCATACCTCTTCGTGGGTCCACCCGGTTGTGGGAAAGACACCGCGGCCCGCGCCTTCGCCGCGCTTCGCTTGCAGGGTTCGGAGGATGCGAATGGTCGCACCGCCGACCTGGTGATGCGCGGGATCCACGTGGACGTCCACGAAGTGGAGCGCGAGGGAGCGTCTCTGCTCATCGACACGGTGCGCGACGAGATCGTGGCCAAAGCAGGGCAGAGTGCCGTGGAGGCCGACCGAAGGATCATCATCGCCTTCGAGTTCCATCTGCTGTCGGACATCGCCCGCCCGGTGTTGCTGAAGACACTCGAAGAGCCCGACGGGCGAACCGAGATCATCCTCGTGGCCGACGAAGTGTCGGCCGAGATGACAACCATTGCGTCGCGCTGTGTGCGCGTCGGGTTCGTGCCGGTACCCGACGACTTGATCGTTTCGGCGCTCGAAGCCGAAGGTGTTCCGAACGACCGAGCCACCGAATTGGCCTTCGTCGCCGCTGGCGATCTCGAGCGCGCGCGTGTTCTCGCCGCCGACACCGAACTATCGAACCGGATCGCCTTCTTCCGCGATGTACCCCAGCGCCTGGACGGACGACTCTCCACTGCCGTGGGATTGGTGGCCGAGATCAGCGCGGCCATCGAAGCGGCTCTCGAGCCGTACAAGGTTCGTCATCAGTCGGAAATCGACGACCTCGACGAACGCGCGCGTCAACTCGGCGAGCGAGGTGGAGGGCGATCCAAGGTGGTGGAGCGCCACAAGCGCGAACTCCGTCGGTTCCGTACCGACGAACTCCGATCGGGGTTGCGGGTTCTGTCGCTCGTGTATCGCGAAGCGATGGCGGACCTCGGCACCGAGGCACCCCCGCACGAGGTGATCGCCCTCTCCGAAGCAGTTCATGCGATTCGCATGGTGAACGACAATCTGCGACGCAACGCGAATGAGCGACTCCAGCTCGAGAATCTTCTGATGAATCTCCCCTCACTGCGGAGGAACTGATGCCCAAGCTCACAACGGAAGAGTTCGACGCCTTACTCGACGAGCGGGGTCACCTGGCCCGCATCGCCACGGTGGATGCCGACGGACTTCCTCGCGTGTTGCCCCTGTGGTTCATTGCCATCGACGGTCAGATCCTCTTCACACCACGGTCGCCAGCGATCATCTGGCGGAACATCGTGCGCGATCCTCGTATCGGTATCTGTATCGATGAGGAAGCGAGCCCGTGGCGCAAGATCACGGTGCAGGGAGTAGTGCGCGTGGTCCACCAGCCCGGACACGACAACGAGTGGCGCGACATTTACCGCCGCATCGCCAAGCGGTACGTTCCCGATGAGGCTGCCGACGGATACGTGGACGGAACCGACGATCAGCCGCGGGCGCTGTGTGCAGTGGACCTCGCGGCTCCGACGACGAAGGTGGTCACGTGGCGCATGCCCGTGAACGGTGAAGATCCTCGTGGAATCTGGGCCAAGAGGTACTACCTGCCCGGAACCAAATGGGCATACGAGTGACTCGCCGGTAGCATCGTTGCCCACTGCCCGGGTAGCTCAGTCGGTAGAGCAACGCACTCGTAATGCGTAGGTCAGGGGTTCGATTCCCCTCTCGGGCTCCAGCGGTTTGAAGAACAGCGTGACTTTTCATCGTAGTTTTCGGGAACTCCGGTCGCGGCGATTAGTTTCGTGACAACAGAGCTGATCTCCCCAACGGAGAACCGGCCCGGCGGAGGGATTCACATGCGAGCGATCGGTTCAATTCTCCTGGCTTCGACACTGGTCTTGGCCATCTCGTGCAGTGATGATCCAGGCGATCCTCTATGTGGCGAAGCTTTCGGGTCGCTGCTCGAAGACTCGGATGGTTTGGTTCCTCTCGAAGGAACACCAGAATGCGACGCCTTGCTGAGTGCAACAACAACGTCGTCACCCGAAACTTCCACCACCGAAGTACCGACGACAGTTGCAACCACCACTGAGGCACCGGCCACAGCCGCACCCGCCACGACTCCGGCTTCCAAGCCTCCAACAACCTCGAAGCCCACCCCAACTGTTGCACCTACCGCACCGCCCACAACCCCGGCTCCAACGGTGCCGCCCACCACTGCTCGGCCCACCACCACGACCGCGGCTCCCGCGCCCGGGGATTCCACACCTGACTACTGAACCGCCAGAGTGATCGGTCACCACGACCGAACGAAGTAGGTACGAACATCTGTCATCATCGGCAGATCTCACCAACGTGAGCCGATGATTCCAACTTTCATGTGACCCATTGCCGAGAGCGAGGGAAACATGGAGCAGAAGAAGAAGTCCAAGCGAGCATCGATCCTCGTCGGGCTCACAGTCATCACCGCCATCGTTTTCGCTGCCTCGGCGCTCGTGTTTCCGGCCTCGGCGAGCACCGTTCAAGAACGTGGTCACTGGGTCGACAACCTCGGTCCTGGATTCACCGCTGCGCAATTAAACGGCGGGAACACCAATCCGATTTGTGCGTCGTCGCCGATCGATGATCGCAACTCTGACCTCTGGGTCTTCGAGATCACTGGCGCCACCGAGCCGCGGTCGATTCCTCGCTGGGACGCGTCGGTGCCTTCGTGGACTTCGGTCGGTCCCGTCGAGGTGCGCGACGTCACCGCTGACTACGGCGTCTATCTTCCCACCGCCTCCACGAAGCGGCTCTACATCGAAACCTCTCCACCTGGTGCACAGCTGAACGCCGCTCACCTTTTCTATGACGGTGAATCGAACTCCGAAGTACTCCTCTTCACTTGCGCGCACGATCTACAGATCGGATTGATGGCACCGCTCACGGCGACGTACGACATGGAGTACGAGTGGTTGGTGGAGGCCGACATCAAATGGACTGCCAATCATCCGTACATCTTCGACATCGAATACTTCACCCACCGGGCTCGCAATCCGATCCCCACGATTCGTCGCGGCAGTCTCCACGTTCGCGGCGCTGTCCGATTCGGTGGTCCGATCACCAAGGGCATGTCACCCACCGTGGAGTACCAAGGGGGTGAAAGCACGATCCCGTGTTCGGTCGACATCTCCACTCTGGTGTTCGATTGCCAGATCGACGATCGATTCGTCGCCCACGATCCCGACACCGGAAGGCCAAGGGGCGTCGGGTACGTCTCGGTGAGTCTCCAAGCGGACAACGGACCCTCCACCCGAAGATTCGCCATCGACTGGAGCACACATCCGCCGAGCAGCATTCTGCGCAGCGACGCTGGGATTCGAAATCATGCAGCCATGGCCCCGCTAGACGAAGTTCCCGTCGCGCCCTTCGCCACAACGAGCGTGTACCACGAGACCTGGACCCCGAGTGGTGACTACTGCTCGGAAAACCGACAGGTCTTCGAACTTGCGAGCTCGCCGAACGATGGGACCTTGACCGAAGATCAAGTGGTCGCCACCATCACCTGGTGTCGTCCCCGCCCGGGATATTCACTCCAATATCTCGGTGGGCCCTATGGGTATCCGTTGCTTGCCGCGAGTAATGCCTCCCTGCGCACCCGATTTCCGACGGTTCTCGGCGATCTCCCACCCCTCGTCACGCGTGACGACGTCCGCGACTTCCTGGGCTCGGTTGCGTGCCTCGAGTCCTGCCGACCACTCCTGCGAGCCCAGTTCCTCACCGCCGCTCTCAATGCTCTCGACCCGCACTTCGCCGGCCAGCAAATTCTGATCGACGGCAATTGCACGACCGTGGCCGACTATCTCGACGACATCGAAGCCGAGGCCTCGAGGCTCGACGAGACGAGTGTCATCGTGCGCAAGGCCGAACTCGAGCGCATCAATGGCGCCCTCATCACCACGTGCCCGACGGTCGCCGTGTCTCGGGGCAATCTCGTCGATTCACCCCTGGGTTGACCTGACCGACGACGGGTCAGTGAATAAAGTTTCCCTGCCCCTCCCCGATCCTCGAGGTCAACATGAAGAAAAGTCTCGCTCTCCTCGCCACACTCACACTGTTCGCCGCCTGTGGTGGCAACGATTCGTCGGAAGGCGGCAGTTCCACCGACGCACCGGGTTCGTCGGAACCGGCCCAGATCGCCAATCCAGCGGCTGAGTACTGCCAGCAGCGAGGTGGCACCAGCGAAGTCGTCGACGAAGAGAACGGTCAGGTCGGCTATTGCAACCTGCCCGATGGCACGCGCATCGACGAATGGGAGTACTTCAACGCTCAGGGCGTGCCGGTCGACACCGACCTCGCCACCACGGTCGACCCTGATTACGCCGGAACCGTCGGATGGTTCCCCGCAGTCACCGTGGGCACCGATGGTCTGGTGATCGCCAGTCAGCACGATCGCGACAACGGTGATCTCAAGGTCACGCACTGCGAGGATGCCACCTGCTCCAAGGCCACCACCACCATGCTCGACGACTTCGCCGAAACCGGCTTGTACACATCGATCGCCATCGGCTCCGACGGCCTACCCATCATCAGTTCGCAGAACCGCAACAAGGGCGACCTGCACATCACCCACTGTTCGAATATCGCGTGTACCGAGGCGGTCACCACTCCGGTCGACGCCGAAGGTGACGTCGGCTGGGACTCCGCCATCGCCATCGGCTCCGATGGTCTGGCTGTGATCAGTCATCACGACAACGACAACGGCACCCTCCGACTCACCCATTGTTCGAACGTCGAATGCACCGAGGCCACCTCGGTCGTGGTCGACGATGCCGCCGAAGTCGGCTGGTTCACATCGATCGCGATCGGCTCCGATGGATTACCGATCATCGCCTACCAAGACGAAACCAATACCGCGCTCAAGGTCGCACACTGCAGCGACGTCACGTGCTCGTCGGCCACCATCACAACCGCCGACGACTCCGGCGATGTCGGGCAAGAGACTGCCATCGCCATCGGGGCCGACGGGCTCCCGATCATCAGCCACATCGACTACGAGAACTCGGCTCTTCTCGTCACCAAGTGCTCGAACGTCGAATGCACGTCGTCGACCACGTCCAAGCCCGCCCCCGACCGGCGCGCCGGAATCGGATCGTCGATCGTGGTCTCCGGAGACACCGCTCTCATCGTCCACTTCGATGCCGATTCCAACGCATTGCTCGTCTCGGCTTGTGGCGACGCGAAGTGCTCCACCAGCACCACATCCGAACTGGATCCGACGCCGGGGAGCGGCTGGACATCGATGACGATCGGAGAATCCGGTTTGCCGATCGTGTCGTACCTCAGCTCGGCGGTCGGCAACCTTCGACTCGTTTACTGCAAGACCGCGACCTGCAGCTGACCATCACGACGTCGTCGTTCCGAGTACCGCCGGCAACCATTCGGCGAGTCGGCCACTGATCGTCGGCCCACTGTGCGCGAGTAGATGACCATCGCCCTCGCACACGACCACTTCACCGACACCAGCCATGGCCGCGACGATGTGGCTCGACTCGAGTGGAAGGATCTCATCGGCATCGCCGTGGAACAGAAGTAACGGTCGACCTCGTAACCCCGGCGCCACTTCACAGCCAGCCGACTGGGTCGCGAAGGTGACCACACCAGCCACCTCGTCCATGGCCACGGCCACCCGTATCGCCACGGCTCCACCGAACGAATGACCCATCACGACCACCCGCTGAGCTCCGGCATCAGCGGCAAGTTGCACGGCGGCCGCCACATCGAGACAGCACGCATCGAGATCGTTGGGTCGCCGATACGACACCCGAAGCACAGGAACACCGACCGACGACCAGGCGTCACCCAACTCCTGATACAGGCCATTGGCTGGCCCGAGAAGGCCTCCCATGGCGCCTCCACAGGCGACGATCGCCACCGGTTGCGCCACCTGACCAGCCGGAACCTGATGCCACATGATCGTCACCAGACCCCGCATCGTGAACAACTCGACGTGCCGAAGCGTTCGGGTGACCATCGCACTCTGAGATGCCAATACATCGAGGGCGTGAAGAGGTGGTTCCACCGCTTGTACCCTACAAAACCGATGGCGACCCCCCGCCCGAGCAATTTCGATCTCGACGACCCCGCGCAACGCGAGGTCGCGCAACGCATCGGCCGATCATGGCGCGACCTACGACGCGGCGCGTCGATGAGCGTTCTGGTCGACTATTTCTTCGGAGTCGGAGAGGACGCCCTCGAGAGTGGTCAGATGGACACTCTCGACGTCCTCGTACAACAACCGGCTTGGCGCATGGGTGACCTCGCCGAAGCACTACGGGTCGACCCATCGACAGCCACTCGCGCCGTTCAACGACTCGAACGAGTTGGTCTCGCTGCGCGGTGCGTGAACCCCAGCGACCGCCGGGTGGTGATGGTGTCGGCCACCGACCATGGTCGACATCGTCATTCGGAAGCACACATGCGACGCCAAACGGTGATGCGATCGATCATGTCGGCCTACGAACCCGCCGAGCGCGAGCAACTGGCCGCGTACCTCGAGCGGTTCGTCGATGCGCTCGACGATGCCGTGGCCAAGATCAACCGTCGCGACCACTAGTCCCCCACCCGATCGGGGTGGAAGTGGGCAAGGGCGAGCGCCGGTGAGTACGCTTCAGGCATGCTCGCAGCAAACGTTTGGCACTGGTGGATCGGCGTCGTTCTCTCGTTCGTCGGCGTCGCGACGGTCGTGGCCATGGGAGCCGGGTACGTGAAGCAGGTCAGTGCCACTCGCTTCCCCGGTAAGCGCCAGCAGCGCGGTCACTCCGAGGGCTGACCATCGTCGATTGCGCCTCACCGATGGAGTGGCGCAATTCCAAGGTCGTCGCCGAGCTACTTGCTCGGTGTGAGTTTCCCCTTGCTGGATCGAGTGTGTCGTGCGCGGTGTCGGGCGGCGCTGACTCACTCGCTCTTCTCGCCCTCGCTCGGGCCGCCGAACTACGAGTGACGGCAATCCATGTGGACCATCAGCTCCGCACCGGATCGGCGAACGAATCTGATCTCGTTCGCCGGTGCGCCGAAGAAGTGGGCGCGACCTTTCGGTCCGTCGCCGTGCAGGTGGGGAGCGGTCCCAACCTCGAGGCGCGCGCCCGCGCCGCGCGTTACGCCGCTCTCCCCGACGACGTGATGACCGGTCACACCGCCGACGATCAGGCCGAGACGATGATTCTCAATCTTCTGCGCGGGGCCGGTCTCAACGGATTGGCCGCCATGCGATCGGTCGGTGGACCATCCGGACAGGTGCGTCACCCGCTCATGGCGTTGCGGCGACGCGATACCGAAGCCGTGTGCGAACTCCTGGGCTGGACAGCATTCATCGATCCGTCCAACGCCGACGAATCACTGCTGCGCAACCGCATCCGACATCGGGTTCTTCCGATGCTCGAAGAGACAGCCGGTCGCGATCTCGTGGCGATCTTGCATCGCGAAGCGACCCTTCTCGGCGATGACGCCGACCTACTCGACTCACTCGCCGAGGCCATCGACCCGACCGATGCCCGCGCGGTGGCAGCAGCACCGACACCATTGGCCCGGCGGGCGATCCGTCGTTGGCTGACCACTGCACATCCGCCCGATGCCGCAACCGTGGAAAGGGTTCTCAGCGTGGCGCGCGGAGACGCGGTCGCCTGTGAACTCCCCGGGGGTGGGCGTGTCAGCCGGAAGAATCAGCGGCTTTCTCGAAACGACCCCTCCGA
>Ga0075471_10000657_pt1 | contig 21146 bp, 7 predicted proteins | sample DEB19_08_DNA_2_FD_74787 | JGI IMG/M metagenome (GOLD analysis project Ga0075471, IMG submission 74787) | Aqueous microbial communities from the Delaware River and Bay under freshwater to marine salinity gradient to study organic matter... | ecosystem: Environmental > Aquatic > Marine > Coastal ... | reverse complement strand
GATGCCGCGGTGTCCCCGTTGACGAAACCGCTGTAGGCGACCGTCAGCGCGGGATTGGCGGCTCCTTGGACCTTGGACTTGTTCTCCGCTGTGGCCGTCAATGAGGCCTTGTTGACCGTTAGCGTGACGCTCTGCGTCGCAGACGCGTAGGCTGACGGGTCCGCGGGCGTGAAGGTGGCGGTGAGGTTCTGCGCCCCGGCACCGAGAACGCTCGCAGAGGCCGGGCTGTAGGTGAAGGAACCCGCCACGTTCGACGTGGCGTTCAACTGGGTCGCACTCAACGGGGTGCCATAGGTGATCGCCGCAGGCGGATTCCAAGTGATGACCGGCAAGGGCTTCTCCGTAACCGTGAGCGTGCCATTCACCAGATTTAGCGTGTAGTTAGCCGCACTACCGCCCGAAAGCGCGATGGCGTAGGCTCCAGCCACGCTGGCCACCGTCGCGGTGGTGCTGATCGTCGGCGCCGTGATGGCCGACTCGGACTCATTATTAACAAAACCCGAGTACGAGATAGTCAGCGCCGGGTTGGCCGCTCCCTGGGCCTTGGCCTTGCTGTCCGCCGTGGCCGTCAGGATGGCCTTGTTTACCGTGACCGTGATCGTGCGCGACGCGGTCGCGTACGTCGTCGTGTTGGTGGGCGTGAACGTCACTGTCACCACTTGATTTCCAGACGGAAGAACGGTCCCCAGGGCGGGGCTGTAGGTGAAAGCGCCCGGCACATCGGCCGTCGGGTTCAAGAGCGAAGCGGTGAGCGCCATTCCGTACGTGATTGGTGCCGGCGTCGCCAGCGAGATGACCGGATTGATCGCGCCCGAAACCGTCGCGTTGTACTCGTAGGGACCGGCATCCGGGTTGGCGTCGCGGGTCGCCCCACTGAAGTCCCTCGCCGGGGCCAAGCTGGCAAGCGCCGCGCCGATGGACGGGCTGCCTGCGCGCGGCCGGAAGTCACCTGCGGCGGCATTGACGAACAAGAGATCGGCGGCGACCGCCGTGGCTCCTCCGGCCGTCACCAGCGAATCAACGGCGCCCACCGCGAGGTTGGAGCCGAAAACAAAGTTGGAGGACGCGGCGTCCACCGAGAACGCAAAGCCCTTGCCGACGCTCACGCTCACGTTGTTGTAAACCCTCACGTCCTTGCCCTCGCTCACACTGACGCCGGTGTTGCCCGCGCCCGTCCCGTCGTAGCTGCGGTTGTTCTCGTACGACAGGTTGTTGATCATGTCGACGCGCTCGCACTGGTTTAGATGCACGCCGCTGAAACCGTTGCGGTAAGTCACATTGTTGCGGATCACGACTCGGCCGTTGTTCCAGCCGCCGGTGCCCGGCGAGATCTTTTGCAGCGAGATGCCCTTGCCCTCATCGATCTTCGCCGTGACGAAGGTCTTCAACTCGCTCCACGAGAACACCTCGTTGTAGTTGTCGAAGACACGGTTCCCCTCGATGACGACTTTATCGCCGTTGTTCGAGTCGGCGCTGGCCAGCGAGGAGACGACGAGACCGTGGTTACCACTGGCTCCGCGACGGGAGTTATTGTGGATCGCGTTGCCGCGAATCTGGATGTAATCGCCGCCGTCGACGCGTAGTCCAGTGCCGGGACAATACCGGATCTCGCAGTTCTCAATCGTGATGTTGACCCCATCCTGCACCAGCAGGCCGATGGTGTTGTAGGCCGAGGGGCGGACGATTTTTTGCGAGGAAATGTCCGGCAAACCGCTCGCATCGGTGTTCGTGCCGGCGGGCAGGCGGTAATTGACCGTGGTGCCGGTGCCGACGCGGTAGGCGAACTGGTACTGCCGCGCCTCGGAGAGCGGGATCCGCTCGACCTCACCCTCGATCACCAGGCCGGTCACCCGGATGTAACTGCACTTCCGCAATTGCAGGATGAAGTCCCCGTCACCCCGCAGAATCGGTGAAGCGCCCGGCATGGGGCGGATCGTGATCGGGGCTTCGGCGGTTCCATTGACCAGGGCCAGCACCGCGGTCTTCTCCGCGTTCCAAATATTGCGCGCGGTCGGGCTGTAGCTGGTGTTGGTGTGCACCCCATCCATCAAATACACGGTGTCGCCCGGCAGCAGGCGCGACCCGGCGTACGCGAGGGTCTTCCAAGGCGCGGTCGCGCTCAGACCGCTCGACGCGTTGTCTACTCCGGTCGGGCTGATGTAAATGATACGACCGGCGCCGACTGTGAGCGTACCATTCTGCAGCGTGAGAGCGTAGTTGGCCGCGGCGCCTCCGCTCAGCGTGATCGCGTAAGTTCCCGCCGCGCTCGCACTGGTGGCGGTGGTGGTGGCGGCTGGCTCCGTGATGACAGCCTTGGTCTCGCCGTTCACGAAACCGCTGTAACTGATCGTTAAAGCGGGCAGCGAGCCACCCAGTGACATAAGCTGGTCGTCCGCCTTGGCTAGGAGCGGCGCCTTATTGACCGTGAGCGTGACGGTCTTGGTCGCCGTACTGTAGGCGGCGGTGTCTTCGGGCGTGAACGCCACCGTAAGCGTCAGTGCGCCGGAGCCCAGCACTGCTCCGGCGGCCGGGCTGTAGCTGAATGCGCCTGGGACACTGGCCGTCGCATTCAGCTGCGCGCTACTCAAAGCGGTGCCATAGGTGATCGCCGCCGGCGGCGCCCAGGTAATGGTCGGCGTAGCAGCACCCGCGCTCACCGTCAGGGTCCCGTTGCTCAGCGTAAGGGTATAGTTGGCCGCACTGCCGCCGCTCAGCGTGATGGGATAGGTTCCCGACGGGCTCGAAGTCGTGGCCGTCGTCGCGATCGTCGGCGGCGTGATCGCCGAAACGGACTCCCCATTGACAAAGCCGCTGTACGCGATCGTCAGCGCCGGATTGGCCGCCCCCTGAACTTTCGTCTTGTTCTCCGCGGTAACCGACAAGGACGCCTTGTTCACGGTGAGCGTCACCGTCCGCGTCACCGTTTCATACGTGGCAGTGTCGTTCGGGGTGAACGTTGCCGTCAGCGTACGGGAGCCTGCACCCAGCACCGTCCCGGCGGCCGGGGTGTAGCTAAAGTTGCCCGGCACATTTGCCGAGGCGCTCAGCACCGAGCTACCCACAGCGACTCCGTAAGTGACAGTGGCAGGAGGCGTCCAAGTGATCGTAGGCACGATCTTGGGCGTTCCGATCGTCGCGATCGTGACCGTGCGGTAATTATTGGTGGTCTGCCAAGCGAGGTGCGAGGGCAGCGGCGGCAGATTGACCGTGGCGAACGTACCCGTCGGCGAGACGTCAAACAGGGTGAGGGTGTCGCCGGCGGCGAGCGAGTCACCGCTGGCAGCCACCGTGAGCGTGCCGCTCGCCGTGAACGCCGACGTCCTCGACAGCTTCGGCACGCTCAGCGTTGAACCGGTTTTCCGAATGCTAAACCGTAGGGTGCTGGCGCCGGTCAACGTGATCGTCCCGTTCACCGTCAAGGTGCCGGCGTTCTGCCATCCGGGGGCCAGTGTGCCGTTCACGGTCACGCTGCCGTTGATCGTGCCGGTGCCGCCGAGCGTGGCGCCCGCGGCGACGGTGGTCGCGCTGCCCGAGCCGAGACTGCCGTTAACAAGCAACGTGCCCGCCGAGACTGTCGTGGGGCCGCTGTGGGACGTCGCGCCTTGCAGAGCCAGCGTACCGTCGCCGGCCTTGGTCAGGCCCGAGGCTCCGGCATTCTCGGAAATCGAACCGAGCAACTTTAGATCGATCCCGTCGGCGGTGGTACCAGCCTGCGCGGAGAACACGTAGTTCGATTGCCCGGAGTCCGTCCGCAGCAATATATGGTTGCTGATCACCGAGGTGCTCGCACTCGCGAGTGAGTTGATTGCACCGTCTCTTGAGTCGTAGCGCCCCAAGTCTACGCGAGCGCTATTCGAAATCGTCCCACCAATTAATGTATAGACGACACCGAACCCACCGAAACCGCCGGTACCGGTGATGCTACCGCCGTTAATCCTATACCCGGTGAGCCCTCCGCCCCAACCCATCGGACTATTGTCGACCTGGAAGGTCGCTCCCGCGTTGACAATCACCTCTCCCCGAAACGCCGTGTTGTTGAATCCGCCGTTCGTCTGATTCGCCACCAACGTACCCGCATTGACGACGGTGTTGCCGGTGTAGGAGTTGTTGCCGCTGAGCACCAGCGTGCCTGCACCCTCTTTGGTCAGTCCCTGCGTGCCCGCCAGCACCGCGCTGATCGTGGCCGTGCGGCTGTTCACCGTGATGGACGGTGTAAGATTCGGATTGCTTAGTGTAAGCTGGCTCGAATTCGACGTGGACAGCGTCCAGTCGTGAGACGGCGTGGTGTCGCCGAATACCAGCGCGCCTATCAAGCGCGCACCGTCGAGGTTGACCGTCGTCGCCGCCGTGAGATTGAGCTGGGCGAAATCAGCGGTCTCCCCTGCCCCAGTGGCGATCACGCCACCACTCCAGCGGGTGGTGTCGGACCAATTGCCATTGGAAAGGCTAGACCAGTACGGCGGCGGGGTCACCGTCAGGTTGAGCGTCGCCTGCGAGCTCTGGCCCGACTTGTCGGTGACTCGCACGACGAAATCGATTGTCCCGGTACCCGGAGGAGTGCCGGTCAATTCGCCATTGGCCGCTACTGACAGCCAATCCGGACCGGAGACCTTGGCGTAAGTCACCTCATCTCCACCCAACCCGACGTTGATATCAAAACCGGAGGTGGCGAGCGAGCCGCTGACCGGCTTGCCCACATAGGCTCCCCGGGCGATCGGGTTTTCCAGAAAGACGGGCGCACGCGGAGTGATGAAAGGCTCCTGGTAGAGCGCAGTCACATCTGACGCGTTCAGCGCGCGCGTGTACACCCGCACATCATCCATCAATCCCCGGAAATAATGGATCTTGTCCCGATGGTCGTAGCCGATCGCCAGCGCGATGGTGGACTTGAGCGCGCGGACGCCAGGCCCCGTCACTTCACCCGCCAGCACGCCGTCGACATACACCCGGCCCACCGCTCCCTGTCGCTGGGCGACAACCAAGTGCCACTTGCCGTCATTGACGAGCGGACCGGCCGAAGTCTGGAATTCGAACTGATTACCGGGTTCTCCAAAGAGGTACCAGTAGAGGCGCCCACTGCTCATGGCCCGCAGGATGAATTGGCCGTTGTAGTCGCTCGGATCACGTTGAGCCACGAGATTCCCGTCCGTCTTGGATGTCGTCTTGACCCACGCTGAGACCGTGAAGTCGTCCGTGCCCACCAAAGACCCTTTGGTTCCCACCAAGACGCCATCATTCACGCCGTCGAAGGAGAGCGCCGAACCAGTCACCCCGGGGACCCGGACCGGTGTATCCACCATCGTGCCGAAGATATTGCGGCCCGTTGAATCCACGAGATTCGTACCCGACACCTCGTCGAACTGCCACCACGAGCGCAGACCCGCGTAAAAACTAGGCGGAACCGAGCTCGCACTCTGCGGGTCTGATCCGAGCAGCGCTTCCAGACCGTTGATGAAGCCGTCCGCATCGGAATCCGCCAGCGGATCGTTGTTCACGCCGATGGCGACAGTGACGGCGTTGGAGGTGGCCACCACTGACCCGTTCGCGGCGAGCGCCTTGGCAGTAAGGGTATGCGTGCCCGCCGTCGGCGTGGGCCAAGTGAACGAGAAGGGCGCAGCCGCGGCGGTACCTATTCTGGTATTACCATCATAGAACTCGACCGAGGCGACCGTCGACGTGCCCGTGAACACGGAGGGAGCAAGGATCAGCGGCACACCCGCCAGCGGGGAACCCGTGATAGGCGGCAGGCCGATCCAGCCCGGCGTGGTCAGCGCGAGCGAGGGGAACAGGGCAGACGCGGGCAGTGCGACGGTGCCGGTCGATCCAGGCACAAGCCAGCCGACGGAGACATGGTCGTTGCCGCCATTGGCGAAGTGCTGCACCTCCATGTAGTAGAGCTTGCCGGCTTCGAGCGTTATTTCGGCCGACTGCTGTGAACCAGATCCCCAAGACTGGAATCCGCTCCAGCCATCCACTCGAGCGATCGCCACCTTGTTGGCCGGATTATCGTCCGTGCTCAGGTACAGGCGGCTGCTGTCATCCGATGCGATCGAGAAACGGTAGGATCCGCTCACCAAAGGCTGAATGATGCCCGTCAGAAGCCGACTTTCCTCCTGCATCTCCACCTGGCTGGTGAAGGTCGGTAAAACCCCGGTGTAGGTGCGCGAAGAAAGGTCGCTCCAGGTGTTGTTCTCGTAAGTCGTCCGGCTGGTCCAGCGCTGCTCGTTCACGCCGCGCGCCGAGGGGGGATTGCAGAAGATCGTAATCACCGCGGAGCCCTCGAGCCCTTGGCTGTCGGACACGCCGACTCGCAGTTGAATCACTCCCGTTTTGGATAAGGCACCCGGATTGGCGAGTGTGAGGCTGCCCGCCTGGCTGAGGGAGAAGGCACCGGCCTCGTTACCGCTGATAATTCTCCAGGAATTCGCATTGAGCGTGCGATCAGGCGCCACGCTAGAGACCGCCATGGCACCCATCACGGTGCCTGCCGGAAAGTAGCTGGCGGCAGCGAAAACCTTCGCATCCACCTGCGGCGGATAGTCGACGAAGATATCCGCGGTCTCGGTCTGGACATAATTGCTGCCGGCCGTCGTGGAGATCACCGCCTTGAGCGTGTGATTGCCCGGCTGCGCGTTGGCGTAGTTAGCGGAATACGGAAAGGTCGTGTCCGTCGTGATCAGAACGTTGTCGACGAAGAACTCGACCTTGGAGATCACTTCGAAGCCCTTCGACACGTCACCCGTCAGAGCGATGGTCTGCCCCCGGCTGAATCCCGTGAGCCGGGTCCCGGTATAGTAGGAACCATTCAAGCCCAATTTAAACGACACCGGTCGCACATCGATCGTCAGAGTCGCGTTGGCGGAAAGCCCGCCCTCGTCCACCACTCGCACTGAAAACGTGTTCGTGCCGGAATCGGAGTAAACCGGCGCGCCGGAAAGTGAGCCGTCGGAGGCCACCTTGAGCCACGTCGGACCGCTGACTTTACTGAAAGTGAGCGTCGCCCACGAATCGACATCGTTAACCCTGCCAGCCAGCGATTGGCCCACGTAGGGGACCCACGCGGACGCACTCGCGCCCACAATGGTCGAGGAAGAAAAAGTCGGGGCGTTGTTCTGACCTCGCACCACGATTGATACCGTCGCGGTGCTGGAAAGGCCGGCCGGATCCGACACCCGCACCGTGAAGGTGTTGGTGCCGACGTGACTCGTCGAGGGCGTCCCCGAGAAAGCGCCGGCGGACGATACCGTCAGCCAGGATGGACCATCCACCTTGGAGAAGGTCAGGCCTGCGTAGTCGGTTGAGTTGGGATCGTAGGCCAGCCCCGCCAACGTAAAACCCGTGTAGGCTTGGGTGGCGTAGGCCGCGGGCGCACCCATGCCACTCTGCAGGAAAGCAGGCGCCACATTGGCGAGAACAGTATCGGCATAGATACCGCCCTTGCGGTAGGACAACACCGAGCTCGGCAGCTCCCCGGTTCCGGAGGCGGGAACCGGATCCCCCTGTTTTTGCCAAGCAACGGACACATGATCGCCGCCGCCGCCCTCCTTATGAAGGATCTGGATGTAATACCTTTGTCCGGCCAGCAGCGGGAGGTAGGCACTGCAGGTGTTGGTGCTCCACGCCCGCTCTCCCGACCATCCGACGAACGAGAGAATTTTGACGGCGTTGGCCGGCGAACTGTCCGTGCTCAGCCAGATTTCCGAGTCGTCGTCGGAGGCGATGAAGAATCGGTAATTGCCATCCGTGGGCGGCGTAACCCAACCGGTGATACGCTGGCCGTAGTTATCCCCATAGCCGCTCGGGGCGCTGGCCGTGGCGATGGGGCCGCTCGCGTCCGCCTGGTAAGGGAACTTGGCGCTCGCGGTCAGACTCGCCACTGCCATGTCGCCGCCGATTCCAGTGTATACTTCACGCCACAGGCCCCCGGTAACGATTGCTCCTACATCCGTGACGGTAACCCGGACCTTTTGAGTCGTGAGGGTGCCGAACGGCGTGGTGTAGGTGCATTCGTAGGTACCTTCCACGCCGGCGGACAAATTGCTCAGTGTCAGGGTGGGCGAGTTGGAAACTTCGCCGATCAGCACCCCATTCCGACGCCATTGATACATCGCCGGAGAGGGCCCCTCCGTGGTGAAAGTCAGCGTGACCGTACCGCCCGTCGCGCCTTGGACGGACACCGGCTGAGTCAGGATCCTCATCGCCTGAGTCGTAGAGCTGTCCGGATAGGCCAGATGCGCTCCGGGAATTATTTCGATCGGGCCGCCATTTACGGACCACGCAACGGAGAGATGATCACCCCATCCCCCCTCCCACCCGCCCCACTTCTGCAGCGCCTCGAAAGCGACCACCTGGCCCTCCGCCAACGCGAAAGCGGGGGACTGCTGCGAAGCCTCTGCCGTGTAGTTCCGCTCTGAAACGGAGCCATTGACCCTTGCCACGACTGCACCCTCCGCCGGGCTCAGGGTGGATAGATTGAGCTTCAATTGCGAACTGTCCGAGGATGAGATGTAAAAGCGGTAGGTGCCTGCCGCCGGCGCAATGATGAGCCCGCTCAAACGGCTGCCGGAACTGTAGCCGCCGGTCCGCCCGGTCGTCGATTTCACCAAAGTGCTCGAGTCGGGGAAGTCAGGGAATTTGGGGCTTTGGGTGAGTTGATCGACGGTTCCGCCCGAAATGTTCTTATAGACTTGGAAATTCGCCGCACCACGCGCGAAACCTGCCGGCGCCGGAAGGGTGTTGACCACGATATCGATGGGCTCCTCCAGCGTGTAGCCGTTGCGCACGATGGTAGCCTTGACCCGGTAAACGCCGTCCGCCGAAAACGTCAGGTTGCCATTGGCGAAGGCGACACTCCCCACCCCGGATACCTTCGACCAAGTCACGGAGTAGTCCGCCGCGGCCAGGACATTGCCGGAGCCGTCGTAAACCGCCATGGGCATGGCGACCGTCCGGGAAGGAGACTCCAGGTAGCGGGCCACGTGAGTGGGCCAGCGCAGGCCGGGATTATCGAAGCGCGGAACAATACGATTCCGGTTGTGGCCCGGAACAATCGTGTAGCCACCGCGGGCCAAGGCATGAGGAAGAGCCAGGTTGATGGCCGCGGTGATATTGTCGTCGAGGTAGTTATTATTGACGCTCCGCGCGCGGACAAAAGCGAACCCATCGTCAAACGTGCGCGACAGCGTGTAATAGAAACTCCAGTTCTCGAGGGCGAACTGGAGTTGCCGATCCGTGAAGAACGGCGTGGCGAAGGCCCACTGCGCCTGGGCGCCCAGGTTGTAGGCGTGGGCCTCCATCTGCCGCATCGTCTGACGCGCGACGTAGTTCCTCATGTGATCTAACCGGGTCTGTTCGTCGGGCCGTAGGGTCCCGCCGGCCAACTTGTAAAGTTCCATGCCGGTGACGGCCGCACCCGTCTTTCCCACGTCCTCCTCATAGGCCGCGCCGTACGGAATATACCCAACGTGGATTTCATCGGGCTCCGGCGAGCCGCCGGCCGAAGCGATCGATAGCCAGTTCCACTGCATCAGAAACTTCTCGTGGATCGAGGGGTCGAATAACTCGGAGGCGGAGACCGGCTGCGGGGTGTAGATCTTGCGGGCGGTGCTGCCGCCGGGGCTGTAGGTGCTGGTGTCGTTCGGATCGTTGGTGAAGATCCGGTTCGGCTCGACGATCTTGAAGTTCCTCACGTCGCTCCAAGCACCGTTCACCATTTCACGACTCGTGTTGAGCGGATTGCTCGTTGTGGCGCTGCGCAGGGAGGAATAGTCCGCATCGCTGTAACCGAAGTAATGTCCGTCACGCGGACGGGCATTCATATTGATGGCATTCCCGGCAATCTGCCCGGCGCGCCGGCCGAACGAGAACCCCGTGAACGTGTGCGTTCCGGTGGCGTTGATGCCGGAGTATCCCAGATGGGCATAATCACCCCACACGCCCCCGTGGCCGGTCATGCCCGCCACGGCATATCCCTCTTGGGTGATATTGGCGGCGGGAATCGCTGGCTGGCGCCACCATTGGATCGTGTTCGCCCCCTGCTCCAGGGCGCGTTGCAGGGCTGTGACGACCTTGGTGCGAGTCGCCGCGTCATCCGTCGCGTGCGTCCGGGCGAGGTATTCGGATAGGAATTGGATGTGTTGGCCGAGCTCCCAATTGCTCATCAGGCTCTGATTCTGCGAATTGAGCGAAGAGGTCCCGCCCACCGAGTTGATTCCGTAGGCGTTCGCGTTGGTCCACGCGTTGCCGTCGTAGCGCTCGCCCTCGACCGCGATCAGACTGCTATTGGTGATAGCCCGGACAGCATCGTCGCGCAGCTTGTTGATCGAAAGGCGGAACGGACGCGCCCCGGTGGTTTGGTTCCAATCAGGATGGCCGAGGATAGCCAAGCCGGTCCAACCCAGATGATAGCCACCGGTTTCTCCGGCGAGCGCCTTGGTGTGCAGGTAGGCTACCGCCTTTTCGTAGCTCGCGGCGTACTTGGCACTGGAAAGAAGATAAAGCGGGTTACGGCCGTCACCGGTGCGGGGTAATTGAACCGTGACGGTGACAGTACCCACCCCGGGTCGCAAAATTTGCAGCGGAAGCGCTCCGTCGCCGGCTTCCGCGCGGTCGATGGCGAAACCCAGCTCCTGAATGACACCGTGATGCAGGCCAATCTTGTCACCTCGGGCATTGTAGCTCGTCGGAGTGAACGTGACACCAAAGGCTCCCGTGACACAGTCGCCAGCACGCAATCCAGCCGCGGCGCCGGGCCCGCCGGCGACAACCGAAACCACCCGGGCATAGACCGCTCCGTCCGTGACCCGAAACTGCCCGCCGATCGGCCCCATGGGGTAATTGCGCGCCTCCTCCACCCCAAGGACAACGGTCGTGGGCTGCACCTTCTCCTGCGCGAAAACCATGACGGTCGGGGAGATAAGTCCGAGCAGGCAGGTCGCAGAGCTAATGAACAACTTCTTCATGGGAAACGGGGAAAAGGATTGGATTGTGAAATACTCGGAAGGCTCAGGGCTTCGGGGCCGCAGCGGGCGCGAGACGCAGCCGCACGGTGACGGGCATCCCCAGGCTCGGCATGCGCGCCGGATTCGGGACGTGAACCTTGTCGTCCATTCGCGATGGCCGCGGATTGCCGATCAACGCAACCGGGTCTCCGATCAGGGAAATGATCGATCCCTCACGATCGGCCGCGAGCGTACCAGCCTGCAGATATGATCCCGCGTAATTCCACCCCACGGCGGCGAGTGTCGAACCCTCGCGACCAAACTGGCCGTCCTTGGCGAGCTTGATCATGTCCTCGAGGAGCTCGCGACGCTTCGGCCCGTTGGTCTCCCACTCCACCTCGATCAAGACCCGCGAGCTAACGGCGGACTCACGGCTGCCGGCGAGATTGAGCAGCAGCGCCGCGACATGCAGATCCAGCGGCGCTATATCCGTGTTGAGAAGGGCCTCGTGAACCTTGCCGGTCTTCGTGACCAAGGCGTACTCAATCAAACCCGTATGCGCGTTGACCGCGGCGGGGAATGCGATCGTCCGCTCCTTTGGATCCACCGTTACGCGGCCGATCCGCATGGTTCCATCAGTCTGTTTCTCGATTTTCGGTTGCGGAAAGTCGGCGGCGGTCGGTGCCACCGGGTTGGCTGGCGGAGGGATCGCCGGGCGCAGCGACGGGTCGTTCGGGATGTATTTCCCCGAGGAATCAACGATGCCCTCTCCCGGCTTTGGCTGACGCATCGGTACCGCCGCCATGGGAACCGCCAAAAACAGCCCCAACGCCGGGAAACAGACGCGGAGCCGGCAGGCGCGAAACGCGGAGAAGCAAGTCATGAGAGCGAGGGGGAAGTACGTGCGGGTTGAAGACGCCTGGAGGCGGATCCGCGAAAATGATGAGTTGGGGTCGCCGGAGTCGCGCCCTTACTATGAACTAAGGCGATGAATGGGACGGGAAAGAGCGGGTGAAAGGCGGGAATGGGAACTGCGCGCGAGACAATGCGAGAAATGCCACAGACTAGGGAATCGCACCCCAACCAACAATCGCCCGAAAGAGCTATGGCCTGACCGTCGTAGAAGCATTGCTCGCGGGCGGACCGCATTTTCACTGGAACTTGCCAAACCACCATGGAGCGAATCTGCCGCCTTACATCCCAGACACTCCTTTGCACCGCGCTTGTATTTGGTGCGGTTTCTCCGGTCGAGGTTAGCGCAGCCGCTGCGGAGCGGCATTCCTCGGAGAACCTCAGAGGCAGCATCCGCCGCGGCCTGAACTTCCTCCTCAAAACCCAGAATCCCGGCGGCTGGTGGTCTAGCAAGGATCACCCAGCCGTCACGGGCCTCGCACTGACCGCCTTCATGCAGGAACCCGACGCGAAACAACGGTCCGAGTGGTCCTCGGAACTGAACCGGGGATTCGACTTCGTACTCGAAAGCGCTCAGGCCGACGGAAGCATCCACCGCGGGAGCCTCAAGAACTACAACACCTCCCTCTGCCTCGTCGCCCTCGCGGCTTCGGGCAACGCCCAGTACCAGCCTGTCATCGAGCGGGCTCGCACCTTTCTCGTCGGCTCGCAAATCGACATGGGTCAGCGCGGCCGGGTCGACAGCCCGTTCGATGGTGGGGTCGGCTACGGCAGCAAGTACCAGCACTCCGACCTCAACAACACGGTGGTGGCACTGGAGGCCCTGCGAAAATCCGAGTCGTTGGAACGTCGTCCGAAAGGGCAAGAGGGTGCCGATCTCAATTGGGCGGCGGCCCTGAATTTCCTCCAAGCGTGCCAGAACCTGCCGTCGCAAAACCAAGCCGAGTGGGTCTCCAATTCCCCCGCCGACCGCGGTGGCTTCGTCTATTACCCCGGCAATAGCATGGCAGGCTCGACGACGGACCCCGTTACCGGCCGCACCGCTCTGCGGTCGTACGGCAGCATGAGCTATGCGGGATTACTGAGTTTCGCGTACGCGCGCCTCGGCGCGGATGATCCGCGGGTCGCGGCGGTGATCGAGTGGTTGGGCCGGAATTATACCTTGGATGAAAACCCCGGCATGGGAGCCCAAGGCTATTATTATTACCTCCATCTGATGGCGAAGGCGCTCACGGCGGCAGGCGTCGAAACGCTCACGCTCGCCGACGGCACCCGCGTCGCTTGGCGCGAACAGGTCACCCAAAAACTCCTCTTATTGCAAAGGCCCGACGGCTCCTGGCTCAACCCTGAGTCCCGGTGGTGGGAGGCCGACGCCACAATCGTCACGGCCTACGTTGTGCTGACGCTGCAGGAGATGGAAGCGGCCCAGCTGGCGCGAATTCCCGGGAGCCGTTCCTGATCGCGGCCGCAGGTGGCCGGAGGCGCGCCCGCCTCCGCGCTGCCCGGCAGACAACCCTTCATCGCCTCCCCTGCCACTGGCCATGACATCGAATTCGTGCCGTCACCGCCTCGGCTTCGCAGCCTTGCTGGCGGCCTTCGCGGCTCTCGCGCTGCCCGCACCAGCGCGAGCCGAGGTTGCTCCGAGCGCCCAGGAACTCCCCGCAGTCGTCGTCTCGGGGACCAATTTCGAGATCCAGCGAACAGTCGCGCCCCAAGTGTTCGCGCGCTCCGCGCGAATCCAGCAGACCGCCCCGGGCCAGAGGAGCCCCTATCTGGGCGCCTTCACAGGCAACCAGGTCAATCAGACCGTCGACGGGATGCGCTTCAGCAACTCCCTGTTTCGCGCTGGCCCCAACCAGTACTTCAGCTGGGTTCCCGACGCGTTCGTAAGCGAGGTCTCAGTCTCTGATGGCGGAAACGTTGGCGGCAGCATCGATCGCCTCCTCGGAATCTCGCCATCGCACCTTGAGGCGACCTTCGACAGTTCGCTGGGGTTCATCGGCGCGGCATCTTTCAGGGACAAGCGGATCGGCATCACGCTGAGCACAATCGAGCAAGGAAACGTCGAGACTGCCAAGGGCACCGTGCCCCACTCCTCTTACAACCAGCGGGCTATCATGATCCAGTCACCGTGGGCGACCGGCCAGAAAACCACGATCCTGCGCTCGCACAGCCGGGACTTGGAGCGTCCGGACAAATGGAACGGCGGGCTCCGCTCCAGCGGGTTCCAGGCGCCATCGCCCTACACTTGGGAACGGCAGGACTACACTCTGCTCAAACACGAGGCCAGGTTCGGCCGGCTGGGACTCGCAGGAGGATTTCAGCGCTTCGAGGAATTCATCCGGGACGGAACGAAGCCGATCCACTCGGACCTCCATTCGTTCATTCTGAACGCTGACTACGCGATCAACGCGGGCTTCAGCGCCTACGTTTCCGCCAATCGCGAGGAGATCACCTACGACAACGGCGTGGCGCCCGGGGTGAGCAACCCGCGGCAAGTGGACGAGGACGTGTGGTCGACCTTCCGGCAAGGGGTGCGTTGGCTGGGCCAGACCGGGGCGCTGCGCTGGGTCGCATCCGGTGGCCTCAAACAGGTGGAGGCGGGAAGCCTAACCGTCTTCCGCAATCCCGAAGCGGCAGTCAGTGTCAGTTACCACGGGGTTTTCGCGGGATACGATCGGAGCACCAACGCGCCCTCGTATTTCAGCCTGAAGCAGGCCCTCACGTCCGGCCGGGGCTTGAGCCTGCCCAACCCGAATCTGAAGGCGGAATACGCGGACACGTTTCGGGCCGGCTATAAGGCCGGCCCGCTGCACGTCGACGTTTACGAGAAACGCTTCCGCAACGCCATCCAGTCCGAGACAGTGACCAACAATCCGCTCGTGTACCGGCCCTACAACGGCGGCTCGATGGAGGTCCGCGGCGCGTCGTTTTCTTTTTCCACCTCATCCCTACTGGGCTCGAAGTTAGGCCTCGACGCCCGCGCCGAGTACAATTTCGGCCGCAACCGGCTGCCTGATGGGAAAGTTCAACCCACGGACAAAACGACTCCCTTCGTCGGCTATCTCCGCCTGAGCTGGGCAGGCCTTTGGTCCGAGTTTCTGTTTCAGCCCAAGGCGACTCGACTCTCCCCTTCGGACCTGAACGACGTGCGGGTCTTCGGCCACAACAGCGGCTACCGCATCGTGAACATCGGTCACACCCTCCGGCCGCTCCGCGGTTGGACCACCGCGCTGGCGCTCAACAATCTTTTCAACGACGACGGCCGCGTGCTCGGCTCCTCCGTGGACATTCCGAAGCGAGGGCTGTCCATATCAGTACGCCGCGATTTCTAAAGTCATCCGGTACCGCCGCTCCGGCGTGAGTAGCCAAGCGGGAAAGCAGCCCGCGGCCTATCGCCGCCCCACGCGCAGCAACCCCAGCTCAAAGCCGCGAGCGACCGCCTCGGCGCGATCGGCCGATTCCAGTTTGCTGAGCACGGATTTCACGTGGGCCTTCACGGTGTGCTCGCTGAGCGAAAGCGAAAGGGCGATGTCCTTGTTGGTCAGACCCCGGCGCATCCCGTCCAGCACCTCGATCTCGCGGGCCGACAGCTGCCTCCGCTTCTCGAGTTCGTCGAGGCGTTGGCGGATGGCGGTCGGCACGTAATTGCGACCCGAGTGCACCTCGCGGATGGCACCCACCAGCTCGGCGCGCGAAACATTCTTCAGCAGGTAGCCGCTGGCCCCGGCCTCCAAGGCGCGATGAATATCATCATCCAGATCAGACGTGGTGAGCATGATGACTCGCGCCTCGGGCCATTCCGCCAGAATGGCCCTCAGGCCCTCCACACCGCCCATTTTCGGCATTTGCACATCCATCAAGGCCACGTCGGGCCGGCTCTTCCGGTACTGCTCCACCGCCTGCTCGCCATCCTCGGCCTCGGATACCACCCGCAGGCCCTTGTCCAACGACAGGATCGCGGACAAACCCATGCGCACCACGGAGTGGTCGTCCACGAGCATGAGCCGGATCGGTCGCTCAACTGCCATCTTGATTTTGTACCTGGAAAGCCGGACCCGGGCAATCGCCCGATAGGGTTAGAGTGCCCGATCGCGGAAATCAGGGCAGATGTTTGGCGAGGAGCTCCTCCAGCACCGTGCCCCGCGCCTCCCGAGAGATCACACGCCCGTCCGGTCCCAGCAGGATGCAGGTCGGGTACGAATTCACGTGGATGACATCCAATGCGACCCGTTCGATGCTCTCCTGGGTCGCCTGGACCCATTTGTGCCCGGCCTTGGCGATGAAGGCCTTCACCTTCTGGATATCCTCGGCGTACTGCTCCGCCGTGAGCCGGCCACTGGTCTTCTCCATGATCATCCCGATAACCTCGAAGCCCTTCGGCTGGTACTTGGCGTAAAGCGGATCGAGGTGCCGCATTTCCGCGATGCACGGACCGCACCACGTTCCCCAAAAATCGAGCAGGACATACTTGCCGCGGTAATCGGAAATTTTCCGACGCCCACCCTCCAGATCAACAAAGGCGAAGTCGGGCATCAGCTCCCCCGGATTCGCGGCGAAACGCGTATAGTCGGAGGCGGGCCGATCTTCGAAGACGATTTCCCCCGAAGCCATGTCGACCGACTTCGGCGACAGATAGCGGTCGCCCACGCGAAACACCGGGATCTTTCCGGAAGGATTCTCGGACTCGCCGAGGAATGCCTCCATCTTCCCGTTAAAATTTGCGTCCACCGAAATCCGGCTGGTCGTGAGATCGATGGCGAGTTCAGCGGGACGCGGGGCGAAGGTGATCGCGAGCGCCCGGCCGTCGACGTCGACCGAGCCCGCGGCGATGAAGTTGAAGTTGTAGGAGAAACCGTAGATCAGCGATGAGTCGATCGGGTTGCGATCGGGGCCGACGTTGGCGGCGGCGTACTCTCCGGTGACCCGCAAAGGAAACTCCCGGTAGACACCGTTGTTCCAAGGCACACTGAGGGTGACCGACTTCTCGCCCGGCGCGAACGGCCAGCGCTCCGAGGCGGAAAACGATCCGTCACGGTCGCGATCAAGCCACAGTTCCATCGCGCCGGACCGGCCCGCGACCAAAACCGCCGCATAAGCGGTTCCCTTGATAGTAAGCGCGTTGCGCGGCACCCAGGCGCGGGCGTCGGCCGCTGGCTTTTCCGGCAGCCGGGCGAGCACGTCAGCCGGAGCTGGATTGACGTAGACGAAGACGCGGGTGCCTTGACGAACCTGCGGCTCGAGACGTCCGCGATATTCACCTGCAAAGCCGGGCGAGACGGAGAAGCAGATCAGCGCGAACACGGAGAGGCGCCGGGAAAGGATCGAGTGACGGTTCATGGGTGGAGGCGATGCTTCAAAGGGACTTCTTGATCCGGACGTAGACGTACCGGCCGCGGGGATCGTCGAACATGCTGTAGTAGGACGCGGACCCCTGGTTACCCGGGAACTGGACGAAGGGAGGGTCGAGATCGAAAAGGTTGTTCACCCCGAGCGTCCACCGTGTGCCGGCGAACCAACGACGCCACCCGGCGCCCCTTCCGGACTGCTCGTACGGCAGGTCGTAGGTGGCCTGCAGGTTGAAAGTGAGTGAGCTCTCCACCGGCAGGTTCTGCGAATCCCGGAACGACTCGGTGTAGCGGGCCGAGAGCGTCGAGGACCACGCATCCTTCCGCCATCCGAGGCTGCCGCTGCCGCGGAACTTGGGGATCGTCGTGGTGTAGAGGTTCATGCTGTCCAGGAGGTCGATGACGGGCTGCCCGGGACGGGCGCGCTGCTTGAACTCCCGCGTCTGGGTCGTGCGCACCGTAAAGTCGATCGTGCCCAGGCGGCGCAGCGGAAACGAATACCGCGTGGCGGTGTCGAACGTCTGCGTCCAGAGATTACCGACATTCGTGCGCCGGACGTCGACGCGCTGAATCTGACCGGCCCATCCGAGCGCGGACTCGGCGGCCGTCGGCGGATCGCGCAAGACGCGCCCGGGGTACTGATCCTCGAACAGCAGCAATTCGCTGATCGTGGGCACGTTGTTCCCGTTGATGCGCTCGGTGAACGCGTAATCGAGGGTGACGTTCAGTCCCTTGGCGAAGCGCGGTTGCAGAATAAGGCCGAAGTTGGCCGTGCGGGTCTCGGTCGGCTTGAGCTCGAAGTTGGGCCCGGAAACCTGCTCGTAATCGCCCACAAAGTTGTTGCCCCGGCGCGGGTCCCGAACGGTGGAACCGACCACGTCGACCACACGTTCGGTCCCGATGACGAGCGAGTCGCTGAATGGGATGGTGCCTTGCTGCCACGAAAAGCGGAAGCCGATGTCGCGGACCGGCGAGATGCGCGTGGCGTAGACGGAGGAGTAATAGGGCTGCACGTACTGCAGGTCGACCCGGCTGATCGCGTAGGACAGCTCAAGTCCATGCAGTTTCAAAGGTGACCACTTGGGACCAAACACCGGTAGAACCACCTCGCTGCCCATCCGGCGATCCTGACGCTCCGTGGGTACACCGGAACTCGTGCCGGAGAGCGGCGACCCTCCCAAGGAAACGAGAAACGCGTCGTCGTACCAGTTCTTGAAGGAATTGGTGTAGGTTTGCACGGACCACTCGCCGACGAGCGAGGCGCGGATGCGGCCGGCCGGCAGGTCGAAGGCCTCGCCGTTCACGCGCAGGATACCGTTGGACATGAGAACATAATCGCTGTTCTTGCGGTAGCTGGAGTTCGGCAGGAATGCCGCCGCCGCGAGATTCGGGTGGGCATCGTGGTCGGCGAGCGGGCTGTAGTAGGCGGCGGCCAGCGGCCGCGTGGGCGCCAGGGTGTTGATCGCATTCAACATCTGGATCGTCAGGTAGCCGACGCTATACCGGCGGTTGTAATCGCCGGAGACGTCGAAGGCCCACTTCCATGGGCGGTCGAGAAGATTGAGCGTTCCGTTGAGGCCGAAAACGAGACGCACCGTGCCGTTCTCGGTGGCGCGTCGCGTGCCGGGAAGGTCATTGGCGCGATGCCAGACGGAGATGCTCTGGCCGGGATACCCCGGCACCACCCCCGTCCGGAAGGGATTGCGCGGATCGGCCAGACCCAGAGTCACTTGGCTGGAGGCGGCCGGCGACTGCGTGTAGGTCCGGTTCAGGTCGAGTCCGAGTTCAGCGTAACCGTTCAGAAGCCGCGGCACGAACTCGTGGTTGTAGGTGGCGTTGAGCGAGGCGCGCTTCGACGGGGAAAACAGCGGAAACTCCGCGTAGGACTCGCTGATGTCGTAGCGGTTAACGGTCGCGACGAACGAAGCGGGCGTGAGATTGGTCCCGTCGCTGCCGCGCGGGATCTGCGCGAACGTCGCCGCCGGTCCGCCTCCCGGAAAGTTCAAGGGGGCGATCTGCCCGGCGGCATTGCGACCAACGATAATCCCTGGACGCGAGGGAAACACGCTTTGGGCACCGCGCGATGACCAGTTGGCGAAGCTGGCGGCGTCAGTCGGCACCGGAATGCGGTCCAGCAGCCGGCGGTAGAGCGGGCGGTCGCCGTAGGGCATGTTGTCCCGCAGGACCGCGTCGAACGTCCAGGTGAGCTGGGATTTCCCCCCGCGGAAGCTACGACCCTCGGTGTAGCTGAACCGCTTCTCGCCAGCGCCGCCGTGCATCGACGCGCCAAACTGCAGGGTAAACTCACGGCCGACAAAATCCTTGCGAAGGATGATGTTGATCACGCCGCCCTGCGTGTACGTGCCGTAAATTCCCCCCGCCGCTCCGGGCAGGACCTCGACTCGTTCGATGGCGGAAAGGGGAAGCCGGGTGAAGTCGGGTCCGCCGCCCTGGGATTCGCGCACGATCGGCATGCGGCGACCATTCACCAGGATGGTGGTTCCCGCGTTGCCGAGTCCCCGCAGGTCGACGCGCGAGGTCGGCGTGTTGCCGCCGAACGTCAGAAACCCGTCATTGCCGGCGATCATCGTGGTATCCGCCTGCATGATCGCCACCTGGGGCAGATCGCGAAAGAGCTCGTTGATGTCGGTGGCCCCCACCCGCTCGATCTCGAGCCGGTCCAGCACCGTGTAGTAAATGGCCTGGTTCTCGTCGCGCGGAATGATGCCCTGGTTCACCAGACCCGAGGTGCGCGTCTCCACAACCTCGTATTTCTGCAGCTTCACCTCGCCTTCGGCCGCGTAAAACCGGGATGGCGCGACGAGCATCGCGAGCGCGGCGGCCGCCAGCGCCGACGCAAGGGTCGGAAGGAAAAAAGTGCGTGAATCTCGCGCGGGGCGCCGGAGGTATGATACGATGGTTTTCATACAATTGAATCAGCGCCGGGAGAAGCGCCCCCTTCCTGACGGGGACCGCAAGGCATCCACGCCCTCGAAGCAAAGGCGACCCGTGCGCAAAGGGCGGATTGGACCGGGCGCTAGGGATGAGAAACGATTCATTAAAGAGATTACCGAAGACTATCGGTGCGACTCCAAATCCGGCAATCACCCGAAAGAGCTACGGCGGGGGGATCCGCGGTCCCATTCGGAGCTTGCGGCACAGACGCGCCGGGAAATCCGTGGATAAATCTCCGCGGTCTCGGCTGTCCCCTGCTCCAAACCAATCGACAGGAGCAAACCGGGGAAACGGAGAGTCTCTCATTCCACACCGCGCGGCTGCGCTGCGCCGGGCACACCCGCGGCAAGCACCCCGCAGATCATTGGGGAAACACTTTCCGCCCCGATGCCGGCCGTTCCGGCCGACGCCTCGGTCGCAGGATAACACCTCGCGCAGCCGAACCGTGATCGTTGCATCCGGGGCGACCGCGCCGGCGCGTTGGCCGCCCGAAACGCAGCAAGTACCGGTCCACCCTCATCGGCCTCGCGCAACACCCCCAGATACTCCCCGGGCCGAGCACCGGCGTGCAACCCCGTGGACACGATCACATGATCATCAACTCGCATGAGAGGAACGGTGGGCGCGCCAGACACCGGCTGAAGAAAGTAAATCCCATAGGGCGCTGGATCAGCCCGAACGGGCGATGGTATCGCTCCCTTGCAAGATACGCCGGCACGGCAGAGAAGCGTCCTGTGTTTAGGCGGCTTTGTATTCTCCTCGTCTGCTTTCCGCTACTCGCCAGCGGCCTCCTGGCACGCGGTGCCAACGCTCCTGAACCGCTCACGACGTGCGCCGCGGTCCGCAACCTGCCTCCCTCCGAGGCGGCGCGCGGCCTGCCAGTACGGCTGCGGGGAGTAGTCACCCTCCTTCCCACCCCTGGCGGGGGCGGTTTCACGCTGGATGACGGCACCGGCATCTGGATGGCGCGGGCACGAACCAATTCCACGGC